>OKSM01000001.1_pt1 | contig 126146 bp, 102 predicted proteins | sample 1606281 | NCBI WGS metagenome assembly OKSM01 (sample SAMEA3879549, study PRJEB24766) | human gut metagenome | biome: human-associated habitat; feature: feces | place: USA | collected 1985/1987
CCATTGCGCTGGTGCTGACCCGCGGCATCAAGGGCACCAACATCTTCCGTACCGTGTTCTTTATGCCCAACCTGATCGGCGGCATTCTGCTGGGCTATATCTGGCAGATCCTGCTCAACGGCGTGCTGGCGAACCTGCAGAAGCCTCTGCTGGCTCTGGATGCCAAGGCCGGTTTTGTCGGTCTGGTCATCCTGATGTGCTGGCAGCAGATCGGCTACATGATGATCATCTATGTGGCCGGCCTGCAAAGCGTGCCCGGCGACCTGATCGAGGCCGCTAAGATCGACGGTGCCAACGACCGCGAGATCCTGTTCAAGATCAAGATCCCCATGGTCATGCCCAGCGTGACCATCTGCACCTTCCTGACCCTGACCAACAGCTTCAAGCTGTTCGACCAGAACGTGGCTCTGACCGCAGGCGAACCCGCCAACGCCAGTGAAATGCTGGCACTGAACATCTACAACACCTTCTACGGCCGCTCCGGTGCACAGTGGAAGGGCATTGGTCAGGCAAAGGCTGTTGTGTTCTTCCTGATCGTGGTGGTCATCTCGCTGATCCAGCTCCACTTTACCCGCTCTAAGGAGGTGCAGCAGTAATGTCGAAACAGAAAAGAACTTGGGATGTCATCCTTGTTGTTGTAATGGTTCTCCTCTGCCTGCTGTGGATCTACCCCATCGTGCTGATCCTGCTGAACAGCTTGAAAACCGAGGGCAGCTTTACCACCTCTACGGTGTTCCGTCTGCCCACCGCCGAGACCTTTGCCGGACTGCGCAACTACGTTTACGGCGTGACCAAGATGAACTTCCTCTCCAGCATGGGTTACAGCCTTTTGATTACTGTTACCAGCGTGGTGCTGATCCTGCTGTGCTGCTCCATGACCGGTTGGTACCTGACCCGCGTAAACAACAAGCTAAGCAAGTTCATGAACCTGCTGATCGTGTTCTCCATGGTCGTACCCTTCCAGATGGTCATGTTCACCCTGTCCAAGACCGCTGACCGTCTGAACCTGAACAACCCTTGGAACATCTGCATCATCTATCTGGGCTTCGGCGCCGGTCTGGCCGTGTTCATGTTCACCGGCTTTATGAAGAGCGTGCCCATGGAGATCGAGGAAGCAGCCATGATCGACGGCTGCAACCCCATCCAGATCTTCTTCAAGGTCGTGTTCCCCATCCTGAAGCCTACCATGATCTCCACTGCTATTCTGGAGACCATGTGGGTGTGGAACGACTACCTGCTGCCCACGCTGGTGCTGGATATCAAGAAGTACCGCACCATCCCCATGGCGATCCAGTATTTCCGCGGCGGCTACGGCCGTGTGGAGCTGGCTCCCATGATGGCCTGCATCATCATTGCTATCATCCCCATTATTATCCTCTACATGACCTGCCAGAAGTACATCATCGAGGGTGTCGTGGCCGGTGCTGTAAAGGGCTAAGGAGGTGCACGTTATGCGTGCAAGTGGCATTCTGATGCCGGTGTCCAGCCTGCCGGGGCCTTTTGGCATCGGTACGCTGGGCAGTGAAGCGACCGCATTCGTTGATTTTCTGGCCGAGGCAAAGCAGACTTATTGGCAGATCCTGCCCATCGGCCCTACCGGCTATGGCGACAGCCCCTACCAGAGCTTTTCCGCCTTTGCCGGAAACCCCTACTTTATCGATTTCCGTCTGCTGGCGGCAGATGGTTATTTGACTGCTGAAGAGATCCCCGCCGCGCAGCCGGTGGACACCGTTGACTACGGTGCGCTGTACAACCAGCGCCCGGTGCTGCTGAAAAAGGCTGCTGACCGGCTGCTGGCAGCCCCCTCCCCTGCTTATGAAGATTTCTGCGCGGCACAGAGCTTCTGGCTGGAGGACTACGCCCTGTTCATGGCCGTAAAGGCTGAGCAGGGGCAGGCAGGCCTTGCCGACTGGCCGGACGCCCTGCGCTGCCGGGAGCCGGAGGTCATTGCCGCCGCAAAGGTACGGTTGGCAGACCAGATCAACTACCACAAGGCGGTGCAGTTCTTCTTCTACACCCAGTGGAACGCGCTGAAGGCCTATGCCAACCGCAAAGGTGTCCTGCTGGTGGGCGATATCCCCATCTACGTCAGCCCGGATTCCAGTGACCTGTGGACCCACCCGGAGCTGTTCCAGACTGATGGACAGATGCACCTGACCCATGTAGCCGGCTGCCCGCCGGATGCCTTTGCGGCAGACGGACAGTTGTGGGGCAACCCGCTGTATGATTGGCCCGCCCACAAGGCCACCGGCTTTGACTGGTGGAAGCGGCGCATGAAGCACGCCACCTCTATCTACGATGTGGTGCGCATTGACCACTTCCGCGGTTTCGAGAGTTACTACTCTATCCCTGCCGAAAACACAACGGCTGCAGGCGGTCACTGGGAAAAAGGCCCCGACCGGGACTTTATCCACGCCATGCAGCAGGCGCTGGGCGGCGGCAATATCATCGCCGAGGATCTGGGCTACTTGACCCCGGAGGTGAAGGCGATGCTGGCCGAAAGCGGCTACCCGGGCATGAAGATCATGCAGTTTGCCTTCGACAGCCGGGAGTCGGGCAACTACCTGCCCCACACCTACCCCCGCAACAGTGTGGTGTATACAGGCACCCACGATAACGTGACCACCGAGGGTTGGCGCAGCAACGCCAGCGCCGAGGACGTAGCCTACGCCTGCCGGTATCTGCGCTGCACGCCGGAGGAGTTGACCGAAGGCATGATCTGTGCCTGCCTTGCCAGCGTTTCGGATACTGCCATCATCCCGCTGGCAGACTGGCTGCATCTGGGCAGCGAGGCCCGCATCAACACCCCCAGCACGCAGGGCGCAAACTGGCGCTGGCGGCTGGCGCAGTCCCTGCCCGCTGCATTGGCCGGGCACATCGCCGCGCTGACCACGCTGTATGAGCGCGTGCCGAAAGCACTTTGACCTCGTTTTCCTTTCGTTTGGCAACCTGTAAAACACACAAGGCATCTGCTTTGCCCGCTGCTGCGTTCTGCGCAACGGGTACTGGCAGATGCCTTTGTTGTTGATCGGCTTTTTCAGCACATTTTTGCTACAACATTTTTTCGCCGTAAAAAAGCAGGAGTTTTGCGCGTTTATGGCGTATTCAGGTCAGTTTTACAACGCATCGTCACAATATATTCACAAATGTATCATGATTTTCAAACCCGCGCTCTCTTGTCATTTTTGTGCAGATATGCTACAATTCAGTTACTAGATGAACTGCCCCTTGGGGAGTTCTGTGTGCGAAAGGAGTTTTCCATCATGGATCATACATATCAGCGCCCGCTGCAGCTGCCCGCCTGCTGCTCTGTGCTCTCTGCCGAGGAGATGACCTATACCGAGGGCGGTGCCCTTTCTATCAACATCACTCCGGAGCAGGTGATGGCCTTTGGCATCAATGCCACGGTAAACCTGCTGGGCATGATGGGCCGCTATGCGTTCCAGGCTGCAGTTTCCGGTATGCAGAATGCCCTGAACGATGGTTTGGGTGTTGGTGATGCAATTGGGCACTACTGGGGCAAGCTGAACACATGGAGCAAGGTTGCCACGATCGGTATGGCTGGTCTGGGCGGTTATTATGCCTATTGTCAGGCACGCAGCATCTATCTCTCCATCAAAAATCTTGTGGACGCCTTTAAGAATACGTACAACGAAATTCAGGCCAAAAAGAAGGCAGAACAGGAGGCCGCCGAGCAGCAGAATTGTCTGCCTACTCTGGTAGCTCTGTGCTGATCTTTCATCGACCCGGAAAGGAGTGTTTTTATTTATGAAAAAGCTTCAGCTGCCCTCTTCCTACGCAGCCCTCTCCCCCGAGGAGCAGTGCGCTGCCTTTGGCGGCAGCGAATTCGGCGATGCTGTCGGCAGCTTTTTTGACAATCTGCACTTCAATGATTTCTTCTGGAACGGTGGGCTGATCTCGTTTTCCTTCACCTTTGTGCCCATGCTACTTTTCCGCGTGATCAAGACAGGTGTGCAGACCGGGATCAAGCTCTCTCAGCAGATCGGCCGCCTGCTTGGCATCACCCGCGAGGCTACCGTCACTGCCGTCCAGTACTTGGATAATACGCAGCAGCGAAATGACCAGCCGGTCGAAAATTCTCTCCCCCAGCTTTTTTCTCTTCAGTAATAAGCTATAAGAAAGCCGTGCATCCCGGAGCATTCCGGCTATGCACGGCTTTTTGTTTTGTTCAGATCACCCGGACTGCACCCTGCTCCCGCAGGCGCAGCACATAGCAGCTGCCCTGCCCGAATACCTGCTCGATGGCTGTATGGTACCGCTCCAGCAGCTGCCCGGGCACATAAGCCTGAATGGTGCCTGCAAAGCCGCCGCCCTGCATCCGCCATGCGCCCTCACTGCCCTGCAGAATGCTCTGGCTCAGAGCCAGCGCTATGGACAGTCCCTGATGCCGCACATCCGCTGTGCAGTACACATTCTGACACAGCGCAAAGGAAGCCTGTCCGCTCTGCTTCACCAGACCTGCAAACACCGGGAACTGCTTTGCATAAAGCGCATCCCGCTGCGCCAGCGTGCGGGCATTCTCCTCAAAATAATGGATCGCCCGCAGCACTGCACGGTCTCCGCAGCAGCTGCGCAGGACAGGCAGTGCCATCCAGAACGCGTTCTCTTCCACCTGACCCAGCAGCGGCTTTCCGAAGCAGGCGGCCACCTGCTCCATCTCCTGCCGAATCGCCGCAAACTCGCTCGTCAGTTCGCTGTGGCTGCCCCGGGTATCGGTGACGCAGAGGAACATTCCTTCCGGCAGCAGACCGTCTGCATGGAGCTTTTCGATCTTTGGGGTGCGCGGATCGGCAAAATCCGCAAAGATAATGCCGCCCACCGCACTGGTCAGCTGATCCAAAAGACCGCTGGGCTTGCCGAAATAGGTGTTTTCCGCATACTGGCAGATGCCCGCCAGCTCTGCCAGGGTCAGCCCGGTGCTGTATTCCTCGTTCCAGATAGAGGCCATGCCCATCTCAAAGGCCGCCGAGCTGGACAGACCGGAGCCCCGCAGCACATCGCTGGCGGTGTAGGCATCAAAGCCTCCGATCTGCTTGCCCACCGCGCGGAAACCCTCAGCAATGCCGCGGATCAGGCTGGCCGAATGGGTGCTCTCCCCTGCCTGCGGCTCTGCGGTGGCCAGATCAATGACATCCAGCTTGTTGAACCCCCGGGACTTGACCCGCACATAGCCATCCGTATTGCGGGCCGCCACTGCCACCATATCCAGCGTGACCGCCGCCGCAAGGCCGTAGCCCCCCTGATGATCCGTGTGGTTGCCGCCCAGCTCTGCGCGCCCGGGTGCAGAGTACACCTGCACCTGCCGCCCAGGGCCGAAATACAGCTCGAACTGCTCCAGCGCAGCCGCATAGCGCCCGCGCTGCCGTTGTAGCACCGCCGGATTCGCCCCATAAAGTGCAGCAAGTACGGCGTCCCAGCTGCCCTGCAGGATCTGTTTTCTGAGTTGTGCACTGGTGGCCATGACAGCTCCTCCCCTCCGGAATAAACGATTCTGCTCTTTTTGCCTATTGTAAAGCATTTCGGGCGTTTTTTCAATTTATTTGACCTAAAAATCCAAAATTTGGCGTCAGGTGCAAAGAATAAGATGTACTTTTGTTGAATTTGCAGGGCATTCTATGGTATACTGGGTGCAGAATGTGACAGGACGGAGGTAAAGCTGCCATGCCAGACGTTTATAAGCAATCCTTTAAGCAGAATTACACCAACAACATCGAATTGTCCATCTTCAACTGCGGCTTGGAGCGGTGCGCTCCGGGCCAGACATGGGGACCCGGCATCCGTGACCACTACCTGATCCATCTGGTGGTATCCGGCAAGGGCATCTTCGAGGTGGGCGGCCGCACTTGGGAGGTAAGCGAGGGCGACCTGTTCTTTGCCCGCCCCAGCCAGCTGATCCGCTACACCGCCGACGAGCAGCAGCCGTGGGAGTACAGCTGGGTGGGCTTTAACGGTGCCTGTGCCCACAAGCTGGCCGCGCAGCTGCCCTTTACGGACGATGCCCCCGTGCACCACACCAGCGACCCGGACGGGATGCGGGCAGCGCTGACCAACATTTATTCCTCCCGCGGGCTGCAGCCACAGGACGAGGCAGCCATGGTGGGGTATCTGTACCTGTTTATCGCTGCCTTGATGCGGGAGACCAGCGCAGGCAAGCCCCACACGGCCTCCTCCTCCAGCCAGTATGTGCTGAACGCCATCAAGTACATCCAGTTCAACTACTCCCACGACATCTCCATTGACGATGTAGCCAAGAGCGTGGGGGTTTCCCGCAGCCATCTGTACCGGGTGTTCATGTTGAACGTGGGCAAGAGCCCCATCGACTACCTGACCGAGTACCGCATCAACGAGGCCTGCAAGCTGCTGCGCGCCGGCAACCTTTCCATTGCGGAGGTTGCGGTGTCGGTAGGCTTCTTTGACCAGTTCTACTTCTCACGGGTGTTCAAGCGCGCCAAGGGCGTGCCGCCCAGCAAGTATTTTGCCGCCCAGCAGGACGCCGACCCGGCAAGCCCTGCCCAACTGTAACCTGAGCCCATCACACAAGGAGAAACCATGCCTTTACAGAAAAACCAGATCCTGACCCTGCGCATCGAACGTCTTTCCAGCGACGGCAGCGGTGTGGCCCACAGTGCCGATGGCGAGGCCGTATTTGTCCCCGGCACCGCCCCCGGGGACGAAGCACGGGTGCGCATCGTGAAGGACTGCGGCCGGTACGCCTTTGGCATTTTGGACGAGCTGCTCACCCCCTCGCCGGACCGCATTCCGGTGGACTGCCCGGTGGCAGGCCCCTGCGGCGGGTGCAGCCTGCGGCATCTGGATTATGCCGCAGAGCTGCGCGCCAAGCAGGAAAGCGTGCTGGATGCCTTCCGCCGCATCGGCGGGCTGGAGGTGCCGGTGCTGGATATTCTGCCTTCTCCAGACGTAGACCGCTACCGCAACAAGGTGCAGTTCCCTGTGGGCATAGACAAGAACGGCGTGCCCTGCATCGGCTTTTACGCAGGGCGCACCCACCGCATCGTCCCCTGCCCGGACTGCAAGCTGCAGCCCAGCGTGCTGAACGAGATTGGCAACGCGCTGTGCGCCTTTTTTGCACAGCAGGTCATCCGCCCCTACGATGAGCAGAGCGGCAAGGGGCTGGTGCGACATATCTTCCTGCGGCGCGGCGCGCACAGCGGGCAGATCATGGTGTGTCTGGTATGCACCCGGGCAAAGCTGCCCCACGCAGAGCAGCTTTGCACCGCACTGCGGGGGCAGTTCCCGGCCATCAGCACCATTCTGCTCAACGTCAACGCCAAAAACACCAACGTCATTTTGGGCAGTGAAAATCACATCCTGTACGGCCCGGGCTACATTGAGGACACGCTTTGCGGCGTGCCGGTGCGGTTGGGACCACTGTCCTTCTATCAGGTCAACACGCTTGCCGCCGAGCGGCTGTACGGCGTTGCTGCGCAGTACGCGCAGCTGACCCCGGACGACACGCTGCTGGATCTCTACTGCGGCATGGGCACCATTGGTCTTTCCATGGCAGGTCAATGCCGGGAGCTGATCGGCGTAGAGATCGTGCCGGAGGCCATCGAGAGCGCCAAGGCCAACGCTGCCCGCATGGGCGAAGCCGTGGCTGCCAAGAGCCGCTTTTTCTGTGCCGATGCCGGACAGGCTGCCACCCAGCTGGCTGCCGAGGGTCTGCACCCGGACATCGTAATGCTGGACCCGCCCCGCAAGGGCTGCGATGAGGCCACCCTCTCCGCAGTGGTGCGCATGGCACCCCGCCGGGTGGTGTATGTCAGCTGCAACCCCGCCACCGCCGCCCGAGATGCCGCATGGCTGGAGCAGAATGGGTATCACGCAGAAAAGGTGCAGCCGGTGGATCTGTTCCCGAGGACGAAACATTGCGAGGTTGTGAGTTGTTATACCAAAACGATGTAACAAACGCAACCCTCAAGCCATTGCGAGACGGTATGTTTGTTGTCCAAACTTAATGCGAAGCAACATATCGAGGTAGATATCCACATGGACGAACTTGATCTCACCGATGCAGAGAAGAAAGCCACCTATTCGGAAATCAAGGAATATGTGCTGGAGCATACCGGACTCAAGGTCAGCAGCTTGTATATCGCTCAGGTGAAGCAGAAATGCGGTATCATCGAGCGAGAAAATTACAACAAACCGAAGTCCGATGATGCAAAACAGCCCCAATGCCCGCCCGATAAGGAAAAAGCAATCAAGGAGGCGCTCAAGCACTTCGGCATGATCTAAGGAGGGCAAAATGAAGCGTTTACTTTCTTGTGAGTTCAATATGGATACTGCCTGTGTGGAGCTGAAATTTGCAAATGGCAGCATGATTGCCATTGATACGATTGCGGTAGAGAATGAGGTTGCCGATAATATATATCAGCGGTCAGAGCTGGACTGGCTGATTTACAACGATCCGGCAGCCTATGCAGATTTAGTTCTCAACGGCGACCCGGAAACATACCTGAAAACTGTTACAGAATATAAACCTTTGGACTGATTACCAGAGATAAAGCAAGCCGCCTGTGCGGGCATATCAAATGCTCATACAGGCGGCTTTTCCTTTTTGTACTGTGACTTTATCAGTTCTCCGAAATGGACCGCTTAAACAATATCCATGTACTTATGAAGTAGCATATCAGCAGTAAGAAAAGAATACCAATGATAATCCCTACTTGTACTATCAAGGCTCCGCAGCCAATATAAGCTGAGATTTCAGCAGAAACACTTTGAAGAAAATAGCCAATCACAATAATTGCTACAACGATTGCCGCTGTGATCGGCATCCCAAACCAAACACCAAGCTGTTTTAGAACCAAAGTATGCAGGTCCTTCTCTTCCACTCCCATTTTTCGCAGAACCGAAAATCTGTAGTTGTTTTTTTCTGCATCCAGGAGCTGCTGAAGAGCCAGCACGGTAAGACACATCACCATCAGAACAATTGCACCATAGATCAAGGACGCTTTTAGGATAAAGTTAAGGGCGATTATACGGTTCACTTCCGTAGTATGGACAGTTGTACTGTATCCTGCCAGATTGTCTTTATCAGGATCTTCTGGATAAGAACGCCCAAGAAGCTGTTCCAGCATTTCTGCCGTTTTGAAGGGAAGCGGATATTGGGTCATCACAAATCGGTTGCGCTGTACCGGAAGCAAGACTTGCGCTATTTCGTCAGGTATGATATACACCACATCTGTATAAAGATTATAGATGGATTCCCCCACAGGCTCCTGAAACACGGCGTTCTCACTGAGTTTCAGGGTGCCTGCGTCAGTTTCCAATAAGGTATGCTCAGCAATGTAGTTTTCAATATCCTTGTCCTCTGCTGCACGATGCCAGTGGGTAGCAAATTCATCCGTTTGTAAGATAATAGGTTCATATCCCAACATTTTCCGAACAGCGTTATAATCCTTCAGTGCGATCGCCAAGGGAGGAAAATTGTACTTTACTCGCTGGTGAAAGTCGCTTTGCTTGGGAAGATATTCCGAAAAAGTCAAATCGTCCTTTATCGCTATTTTGTTTTGTTCTATGAACGCAGTAATTTCTCCATAGTCTGTATCCGGAAGATTTTCCACTTCATAAACATCGTTGTAGCGGCTTGAAATTTGAATATCATAGACAGCCCGACTGTCCAAATAGCCCAGACTCCATCCCGTTAAAACCGGCGCAATGACAAACAAGCAGCTAGAAAAAGTCAGGGTCACACAAATGATCGTCATCGTTTTCGTATTGGTAGCCAGCTTAGAGGAAAGCTGTCCAAACAGAAATAAACTCGTATTATGATATTTGCGGGACACTTTAGACTCCTTCCAGTATAGGAGCGCCGCATTCGATAAATACATGACTGCGGAAATGATAAACAAAATATCCGCAACCCCAAACAGCAAATATTGATTCAGAGTTGGAGCGTCAAATCCAAGGAAGTAGGCTTTTTCCAGTTCTGCGATGGAAAAAATCGGGATAGCGGTCAATACAGCACCAGCCAGAAGTCCGCAAAGATATCGGGAAAACCCTATTTTTCTGTGTAAAACAGCACCTGCGATTGCCCAAAGCAGCGTCAGTGCAGGGAAAAGGACATTCCCCCAATACATGAGCTTTACAGGAAGCGGATGTCTGGAATCGAAGTAAAAATGATATTTTACAGTACCTACCTCCAGCATCCACAGCAGCAGAATGCCATAGAAAATACAGATCATCGGCATCCATCTGCTTTTATGAAGCGGTTTTTCATTCTGACGGTTTGCCGTCATAAGCTCAATAATCCTGCTTTTGTTGAGAATTCTGACATTCCCGACTCCAACCAGAATCTGGCAAACAACAAAGAAGCCCACGGTCAACAGCACAGTATCCGGGAAAAACGACCAAGAAAAAGCGTAGGGTTCCCCAAAAGAAGCAAGCAGCATAGCCGTAATGACCTGAGAAACGACCATCCCCAGAAGGATTCCCACCGACACAGAGAATATGAGCAGGAAAAAAGTCTCTCCAAAAAAGAGCAGGCCTATGGTTTTTTGCTCCATTCCCAAGGTTGCCTCAACGGCAAACTCCTTTTGCTTTTTTCTCAGCATGAAACGATTGACATAGTGGATCAGAAACAACAAAAGCAAACTAATCCCGCAAATTGCCAGTTTCATACCTCCAGCCAGCAGGGAAATATTATATTCCGCACCAATGGTCGGATGATAATGGGTGCTGCTGATAGACAAAAACGCATAGAACAGGGTGACACAGAGTGTCATGGTCACAATATAAATCAAATAGTCCTTCACAGACCGCTTTGCATTTTTGAAAATAAGTTTAGCGTACATCGCTCATGCCCCCTCCCATCATGGTAAGGACATCCAGGATTTTTTCAAAGAAAGTCCTGCGGGAATCACCCCCCTTACGGATTTCCGTAAAGATTGCCCCGTCCCTCATAAAGAGAATACGATTGGCATAGCTTGCCGAGAAAGCATCGTGTGTCACCATCAGAATCGTGGCTCCGAGATCTTCATTGATACTCTGGATCGTCGAGAGCAGCATCTGGGACGAGTGACTGTCTAACGCACCGGTGGGTTCATCCGCCAAAATCAGCTTAGGCTGATTGATAATGGCTCTGGCACAGGCGCACCGCTGCTTCTGGCCGCCGGACACCTGATAGGGGTATTTGTCCAGAATATCCGTGATATTCAGCTTTCCGGCCATTTCCCGCACCCGCCCATCAATCTCGCCTGCTGGAACCTTGTTGATGGTCAGCGCCAGGGCTATGTTTTCCGAAATGGTCAGCGTGTCCAGCAGGTTAAAATCCTGAAATACAAATCCAAGATTCTCCCGACGAAACCGGGCAATCTGTTTTTCGTTGATTTCCGTCACATCGGTTCCGTCCAGATAGATATGTCCCGCACTGACGGTATCAATGGTGGAAATACAGTTGAGCAGGGTAGTCTTGCCGGAGCCAGATGCTCCCATGATTCCTACAAATTCTCCCTCTTGAACGGAAAAGCTGATGTCCTGAATTGCTTTTGTAACATTTCCGCCATTTCCGTAATATTTTTGGATATGATCCAGTTTCAAAATTTCTTTCATTGTTATCACCTCTGATCTCTATTGTAAAATAAGAGTGGCTTCGTTTGTATCAAGTTTTCTTACAAAGTTCTAACAAAAATGTAAGAAGTGCAGAACGCTTTTCAGTTCTGCACTTCATGAATCAGACAGTTAATGTGAAAAGAAAGGGAAATGGCTGTGCCATGTTCCGACGACTCCGCCGTAATGCCAATGCCCAGCTTTTCACAGAGCCGTTTGCACAGATACAGACCAATGCCCGTGGACTGCTGAATCAGACGACCATTCTGACCGGTAAATCCCTTTTCAAAGATACGGGGCAGATCGGACGCAGCAATCCCGATTCCATTGTCCTCCACGACAAGGACAACCTGATCCTGCCATTTATGAGTAGAAATGCGGAGAACCGGCTGCTTCGTACGATACTTGACCGCATTGACAATCAGTTGATTTAGGATAAAACGCACCCACTTTTCATCTGAATAAACCGTATCCTGCATTTCCTCCACTTCCAGGCGCATACCACTTTGGAGCAGCAGATATTTGTTATCTGCAATCGCCTGATGCACCACTTGGGACAGTGCCATTTCCCGGACAGAATAATCTTTCTCTGTATGCTCACTGCGGGCATAATAAAGAGCCTGTTCCGTAAAGCGGTTGGTCTTTTCCAGTTCCAGCAGAAGTTCTTTTGTCCAGTTCGTCCGATGGTTTTCACATAGGAGTTTCATGGCAGTAATGGGCGTTTTGATTTCGTGAATCCATTGTTCAATGTATTCCTTGTACTCCAGGCGTTCCCGCTCGACCTCCCCAATCTGCTCCAACATGGATTTTCCAGCCATTTTCAAAATCTGATAGTAAACCTGATCCTCGGCCTGTTCCGGCAGTTCCATCACTTCAGAAATAAGGTATCTCTCGGAGAGCTGCTTCGCCATATCCAGAAGTTTTTTCATCTGCCGCTTTCGTTTCCAGTAAGTGAGGACAAGTCCCATCAGCAAAATCAATGCCCATACGATCAGGATCAATACTACTGCGGAAGCCGAATTGCCGCACACCAGCAAAAATACAGTGAGCGCAGCCATGCAAACAAGGTTCGTCAGCAGAAATGGAAGCCTGTTTTTCCAATACCGTTTGCTGTTCATATCGTGTACCCCTGGCGATGCTTTGTCTTGATAAAATCCGTCAGGCCAATGCCCGCCAGTTTTTCCCGGATGCGGTTGATATTGACGCTCAAAGCATTGTCATCCACATATAGCTGATTGTCCCATAGATAATCTACAATATCATTACGGGAACAAATCTTTCCTGCGTGTTTGAAAAGATAATATAATATTTTCAATTCATTCTTTGTCAGTTCTGCTTGGTTACCGTCATATTCAATCGTGCTACTTTCTAAGTGAAGAATCGCTCCTTGCCAATTCAGACGCTCAATTTGTTCTATCGGGTAAGCTCGTTTCATCAAGGATGAAATCTTTGCCAGCAGAATTGCTGTGTTATAAGGCTTGGTGATAAAAGCATCTCCACCCAGCAAAATACTGTTCAATTCATCCATGTCCGTATTGCAGCTTGTTACAAAGATAATCGGTACATTGGAAAAACTGCGGATTTGAGAACAGATTGAGTAGCCGCTTTCTTGTGGCAGCTTTATGTCCAGCAAAATCAAATAGGGATGAGTATTTTTGACCGCTTGCATAACTGATGTAAAGTCAGTAACTGCGGATGCCTCATATCCGTTTCCGTTTAACAGAACTTGTAATTCAGTTTGAATGATTGGGTCATCTTCGATGATGAGTATTTTATATTTTTCCATGATTACATGTCCCTTTCTTTGAATATTTAGTACCACCAAGGCAGTTCCAGCCAGAAGTTATCCAGAGCCAATTTCTCCGTGGACTTTGCTCTGCTCTCTGACAGATGGAAGTGCTTCGCCGTTTCGCTCAGAGGATGGAGGACATCGTCCTCAAAGCCAAAGCGATACCAGAGATAGGCTTTCTCTCGCTCATCAATCATTTCCAGAGCCGTATGGATTTCTTCGTGGGTTTCCTTTGCAATGAAAATCTGCTCTGGGTTCTGTACTCTGGAATCTGCTATAAATTCATGTTGTCCCTTATTCTCGCCCTTTTTGACCTCATCCAGACGAATGATACAGTCCAGATTTTTGGCTTCAAAGGTAGGATTCAGCCTGCGGATGTAGTCCAGCATGGCATTATGAATAGCCGGGGCAGCATAGGTCAAAAACTTGTTCCCGTAGTCGGGTTGAAAGCTGCTTATGCAGCCCAGAAGCCCCAATGAACCCTCCTGCACCAAATCGTTCAGTTCAATGCCGAGGGCAACGTTCAGCTCCCGCTGTGCGCTCCATATCTCGTATGCCGTCTTTCGGATAAACCGCAGATTGTTCTCTACAAGGGCGTTTTCTGCCCATTTGTCACCGCTCTGCGCCGCAATACAGAGCTGCTCGTTAGTTATCTTGTCCATCATCTTCCGGCAGCACCATCGTCTGCATCAGCCCCAGCAAGGCTTTGTTAAAGTTGTCCAGAGCTTCCTGATTGACTCCATCGACACCGGAAATGCTGCCTGTAATAGCATCAACAACTGCTTCCGGCGTGATGGTCGGATTCTGCATATCCTGCCCCTTGGTCAGCTCGGCAAACATCTTTTCGGTGGCTTCCTTGCTGATTGCCTTGGCTGCGACCAAATCGCTGCCTGCTTCTTTCTTGATTTCCTTAACCACCGTCATAAAGGTGTTTTGAATCGTGGTCTGGTCTGCCTGATAAGCGGGAATTTTCATGGCATTAGCGGTTCGGGCTGCCTGTACTGCTTCGGGAGCTTGGTTCTGTCCCAACAGCAGAGAGCCAACGGTAGCAAACATCTGGTTTTGTGCGGCATATCCTCTTGCAAGGGTATCATCCATATACTGTGCAATCATATAAGTAACCATGGCAAAGCGGGGATTTTCCAGCAGACGGTTGACTACATCATTGTTGACCTTTCCGGTATAAAGATTCTTTGCAGCTTCAACAGATAACCCCAGTTCTGAAATATCGTAGTTCTTTTTATCCGGGATTACGGTCGTACCCAAGATAAAGTCCGTGGACACATTGAACACTCTGGCGATGCGGATAACGCTTTCTTCGCTCAGCTTTTCGGTCTTTCCGCTAAGGAAGCGGCTGATGGTGCTTTCATTCACATCAATCCGAAGTGCCAGTTCTCGCTGGGTCATCTTGCGTTCTCTCATTACATCAACGATTCTTTTCCGAACATCGGCGGGTAAATAAGTATCAGCCATTATGCTTCCTCCCCTCTGTCTGTTTTCTGTTTGATATATTTTCCGCTTTTAATGCGGGCATCTGTCGGCTTTTCAGCGTCCTCCGGGATGATCCAGCGGCTTCCTGCCCGCTGTGCGCCCGGTATGCGGTCATTGTTGCAGAGGATACCAACTCTTCGGGGAGAGATACCCCATTTCTCGGCAACTTCAAATGTAGACAGGTATTTCATTTCTGTATCATCCCTCCTGATTCATATTAACTTCAATTATATTCTATTTACGGAACAATATCAACCAACTTTGTGTGAACACTGCCGTCTCGAAACTTGCATTTTTTCAAGTTTTCGGGGCGGCTTTTTGCTTTGCTTGCGGAAGTGCCTGATTTTTCGGTTGAAAGCGTTTTTCTGCGTATATTCAGGCAGATGAAAAAATCATCGAGAAAAATCAAGGAGGTTATGCAAATGAACATTTTTGAAACAGTCAAGGCGGCGGTCACGGTTAGGCAAGCCGCCGAACACTACGGGCTGAAAATCAATCGCTCCGGGATGATTTGCTGCCCTTTCCACGATGACAGACACCCCAGCTTGAAGCTGAACGAGGATTACTTCTATTGCTTCGGCTGCGGTGCCAAGGGAGATGTGATTGACTTTGTGGCAAGGCTGCTTGACCTGTCTGCCTATGAAGCAGCGCAGAGACTGGCTGCGGATTTCGGACTGGACAGGCCGCCGTCCGTGGTGGCACAGGTAAAGAAGTACCGTCCCCGTGTGAATCAGTCGAAACAGGACGAGCTTTTCTGCATGAATGTGCTGTCCGGGTATCTTCATCTTTTGGAGGACTGGAAAGAGCGATATGCTCCCGAAGCACCGGAGGACGAGCCGGATGAGAGGTTCGTGGAAGCTTGCCACAAGCTGGAATATGTGGAGTATCTGAACGATTTGCTCCTTATGAGCGATCAGGAAGAAAGGACTGATACCGTCAAGGAACTTTTGACAGACGGAACGATTGCAAGAATGCAAACACGACTGGACGAGCAGAAAAAGGAGGTGCGCTGCCATGTCAGAGAACAGGAAATTGCTTGAGATGAATGTGCCGATGTGGTTTGACGGCAAGAGTATCAATGAAGCTCTGTTTTGTGAAGATTTTCTGAGAACCCGTCAGATTATCTTTGCAAACGGAGCTTTTTTCACACCTGATGGTCGAGTGACGGACGACCTGCCGCTTCGTGGCGAAATCTTTGAAGAATTGAAATATTGTGCCGTGAACAACATTCCCCGCAAAATCAGCAACATCATTGAGATTATGAAGCTGGCGGCTCATGTGGAGGACTTCCCGCCGGAGCAGGACAGGATTCATCTGGCAAACGGTACGCTCATGCTGGACGGCACTTTTACAGAGGGGAAGCCGGATATTGTGAGAAACAGGCTCCCGGTTTTCTATCGCCCGGATACTCCGAAACCTGTGCTGTGGCTTTCCTTTCTGAATGGTCTGCTTTACCCGGAGGACATCCCTACCTTGCAGGAATTTATCGGCTATTGCCTGATTCCCTCCAATAAAGGACAGAGGATGATGGTCATTAAGGGCAATGGCGGCGAGGGTAAATCCCAAATCGGTGCGGTGCTGGGGCAAATGCTGGGCAGTTCCATGAAAGACGGAAGCATTGGTAAAATCTCTGAGAACCGATTTGCCCGTGCCGATCTGGAGCATATCCTCCTATGCGTGGATGATGATATGCGAATGGAAGCCTTGCGCCAGACCAATTATGTGAAATCCATTGTGACAGCTCAAGGGAAAATGGATTTGGAGCGCAAGGGCAAACAGAGCTATCAGGGCTGGATGTTCGCCCGTCTGCTGGCTTTCTCCAACGGAGATTTACAGGCATTGTATGACCGAAGTGACGGTTTCTACCGCAGACAGCTTGTGCTGACCACAAAGGAAAAGCCTGCCGGAAGAATGGATGACCCTGACCTCGCCCAGAAGATGAAAGCTGAGGTGGAGGGCATTTTCCTCTGGGCGTTTGAGGGATTGCAGCGTCTGGTTGCCAACAATTTCAAATTCACGGAAAGTGAGCGCACCAAAACCAACCGAGAGTCCGTCAAGCGTGACAACAACAATATTTTCGACTTCATGGAGTCTGAGGGCTATATCCGGCTGAAAGCGGATGCTTCCATCAGCTCCAAGGAGCTGTACGAAATTTATCGGATGTGGTGTGAGGAAAATTCTCTGCCGCCCCTGAAATCCCGCAGCTTTAGTGACAGTGTGGTGGCAAATTTAAGTCGCTACAATCTGGAACACACCAACAAAATCACAAACTCTGCCGGGCGCAGGGTGTGGGGATTCATGGGAATTGAAGCCGTAGCCCGTCCGAATATAAATGGGTTTTACGACGTTTCGCCGTGTACGTACGTACCGGAGGAATGGCGGGATTGATTTTTTGGTACGTACGTACACAGCGTACGAGCGTAAATCACTCCTGTATAAAACCTTCGTGACGTACCCAAATGACAGGAAAAAGTCAGTCTTTTTTCTGTCAACGGACGGGGCGGTTTCGCAAAACAGCAGCCGTCCGTGCCGGACATTGGAAAGAGGAGCAGACAACTTTCTGATGTTCGGCAGAGGTCGCCGCAGCGACCGCATTACCCTCGGAGAGCCCCTCGGGAGAGCCCACGGCACTTTGCAGCCAGTATGGATGAAAGTGTCATAGTGGGTTATTACACTTCCGCAGAAGTGCCTCTCCAAAGCTACCTGTCTGCAAATCCCAAAGAAAGGAAGGAAAAATATGGCAAGAAATGACGGAGTTGACCGTACCTGTGCAAGAAATATGGATGTCACAGATAATGACATCGGAGATGCACAGGCACACAATGAGCGTGAAAAAGAAATATACAGTAACGAAGATATTATCCCGGAAAGAAGTTCCCTCAACGTACACTTCAAAGAACCTACCGGGAGCTACGCTGAAATGTTTGAGCAGATGAAAGCTGACAACATCATTTCCACCAGAGGTCTGAAGGCGGATGCCGTTCATTTCAACGAAATGGTCTTTGATGTGAACTCTGCGTACTTCGACAATCACGGCGGTTATGAATACGCCAGACAGTTTTATGAGGAAGCCTATAAATCCGCTGTGGAGATTGTTGGCGGTGAACAGTATATCCTCTCGGCAGTCATGCACGCTGACGAGATTAACCGGGCGATGTCCGAAGCACTTGGCAAGGACGTGTTCCATTATCATCTTCATGTGGTCTATGTCCCTGTGGTGGAGAAACAGATTTTGTGGTCGAAACGCTGCAAGGATGAAGCTCTCAGAGGAACGGTAAAGGAAACCATTATGCAGGTCAGCCGCAGTAAAAAGTGGCTGTCCAAACCTGCTGTGGACAAAGATGGAAAACCAATTCTGCAAGTCAATGGTAAGCCTGTTCTCCGAAAATCCTATTCTGTTTTACAGGATGATTTTTTTCAGCACATGAGAGCTGCCGGATATACCGATGTGGAACGTGGAGAGCGTGACAGCACCGAGGAACATCTGACTGTGACCCAGTTTAAGGTGGCAAAGGAAAAGCAGCGACTGGAAGCTGTGACGGCGGAACTGAACCAGAAAGAAGCACAGCTTGACGATACTACACAGGCTGCGGAGAAGAAAAAGCAGGAGCTTAAATCCCTGCAAGCACAGACTAAGGCGGCAACCGGAATAGCGGTGACGGTTCAGGAGCTGGAGTCGATGGGTAAGAAATCTTTTACCGGGAACATCGTCTTGACACCCGATGAATGCCGTACTCTCAAAAATTATGCTGTCAGCAGCTTTGCTGAAAAAGCGGAGAAATTAAAATACCAGCAGAAATATGAAACAGCCAAGAAAGATGCTGGGGTATGGAAAAAACGATATGAGAAACTTCTGGAACAGGCTCAGCCGTATCTGGATGCTGTCAAGCTCGCACCTGAAAGGGTACGGGCTTTTCTTAATGCCGTTTTGACCAGAGGAAAAGAGAAACAGGACATTCCGCAGGAACGTGGACGAAAAAGAAAGGAGAGCACTATTGACAGATAAATGGAATGGTTTTGCCGATTTACTTGCAAATTTAATAGAAAAATATGCGGCGGTTCTGGATATTGATAATCTTCCAGAGCCGCCGTCTTGTTTGGAGGAAGAAAACACATCTGAAGAACCCAGTGACACTATTGAATTGATGGAAAAGCAATGATATAATAGTCGTGGAATAAGTGTCCAAACTCTATGCGAGAGCTACTGTTCTCAACGCATAGAGCTACATAGAATAAAAGCGCAATACCCCGTTGCACAATTAGAAATGAGGTGTTCCGGTGAACAATCATGATGATATGAATCAAAAATCCAATATGATTATTTACACAACAGAAGATGGATTGACAAAAATTGAAACCACATTTGATGAGGATACCGTGTGGTTATCCATTGACCAGATGGCAGAGTTGTTCCAGAGAGATAAATCTACTATTTCAAGACATATAAAAAATGTATTTTCCGAAGGCGAGCTGCAGCGAGAGTCAGTTGTTGCAAATTTTGCAACAACTGCGGCAGATGGAAAAACCTATCAGGTTGACTACTATAATCTTGATGTTATCATTTCTGTCGGCTATCGTGTAAAATCCAAGCGTGGCACACAGTTCAGAATCTGGGCAACTAACATTCTCAAAGAATACATGAAAAAAGGTTTTGCTTTGGATGATGAACGATTGAAAAATCTGGGCGGCGGTGGATATTTCAAGGAACTGCTTGAAAGAATCAGAGACATCCGTGCATCGGAAAAGGTGTTTTATCGTCAGGTGCTTGAAATCTATGCCACCAGCATTGACTACGACCCGAAAGCGGAAATCTCTATCCGTTTTTTCAAAAAGGTTCAGAATAAAATTCATTATGCCATTCACGGACAGACTGCGGCAGAAGTGATTTATACAAGAGCGGATGCGGAAAAAGAGTTCATGGGACTTACCACCTTTGCCGGTAATCAGCCGACACTCAAAGAAGCGATTGTTGCGAAAAACTATCTGAATGAGAAAGAGCTTCGTGCTATGGGACAACTTGTATCCGGGTATCTGGATTTTGCGGAACGTCAGGCAGAGCGTGAACAGGCAATGACGATGCAGGACTGGGCAGAGCATCTGGATCGCATCCTTACCATGAGTGGAGAGCAGCTTTTAATTGGAAATGGAAGCATTACTCATAAGCAGGCTGTTGATAAAGCGACTGGAGAATATCGAAAATATAAGACAAGAACGCTCAGCGACGTGGAAAATGATTATTTAAATTCGATAAAGATGTTGGAACAGAAAACTGACGGCAAAAAATAACAGACGATGAAAGCTGAATTATGCCACAGGCTGTGGCACAAATGAGGATGGCGATATGAAAGAAAAAACAAAAGTATATATTTATACGAGAGTATCTACTGCCGTTCAGGTAGACGGTTACTCCTTGGATGCTCAGAAATCAAGAATGAAAGCCTATGCTGAGTTCAACGATTTTGAAATCGTCGGTGAATATGAGGATGCCGGTAAATCGGGAAAGTCCATTGAGGGCAGATTGGAATTTAACCGCATGATGGAGGATATCAAGTCCGGTAAAGATGGCGTGTCCTATGTGCTGGTGTTCAAGTTATCACGTTTTGGCAGAAATGCGGCAGATGTGCTGTCTACCTTACAGGTGATGCAAGATTTCGATGTCAATCTGATTTGTGTGGAGGATGGCATTGATTCTTCCAAAGATGCCGGTAAGCTGATGATTTCCGTGCTTTCTGCGGTTGCCGAGATTGAGCGTGAGAATATCCGTGTTCAGACGATGGAAGGCAGAATCCAGAAAGCTCGTGAGGGTAAATGGAACGGTGGTTTTGCTCCCTACGGATACAAATTGGAAAAAGGTATGCTGTATATCAACGAGGAAGAAGCCGAGGCAATCCGCATTATCTTTGACCAGTATGTGCATACCGATATAGGAGCTAACGGACTTGCGAAATACCTTGCCAATCACGGTATCAACAAAATTCAGCGGCAGAATGGAAAAAATCCTCTGTTTGATGCAGCCCTGATTCGCAGAATTTTGAAAAATCCCGTTTACTGTGGTAAAATTGCTTACGGCAGGAGAAGAACAGAAAAGGTACATGGAACTCGCAATGATTACCGACTTGTGGAGCAGGAAAATTATCTGTTAGTTGACGGTCTGCATGAAGCCATTGTATCAGAAGGACTCTGGCATGAAGCCCAAGTAAAACTTCTTGCTCAGGCGAAGAAGTATGAAAAGGTCAACAACGGTAAAGACAACAAGGTACACCTGCTGACCGGATTACTTAAATGTCCTATTTGCGGAGCCGGAATGTACGGCAACAAAAGCATCAAGCACAAGCCGGACGGCACGAAATATAAGGATTTCTTCTATTATGGCTGCAAACACCGCACTATGACCCGTGGTCATAAGTGTGAATACAAGAAGCAAATCAATGAGGAATTGCTGGACGGTGCTGTTGCAGAGGTTATTATCAAACTGGTCAGCAATCCGAAGTTTGCGGCGATGATGCAGCAAAAAATCAATATGAAGATAGATACATCCGCCATTGAACAGGAGATTGCCAATTATGAAAAACAGCTTCGTCAGAGCTATGCTACGAAGTCCCGTTTGATTGATGAGATTGATACCCTTGACCCAGATGATAAGCACTACATCAAGCGTAAAGCAGACCTTGATGATCGCCTTTATAAAATGTATGATAAGATAGAGGATACGGAGAATCTGTTGATTGAAGCCAGAGCAAAGAAAATGGCAATAGAAGCAGAAAAACTCACTGCTGACAATATCTACAAAGTGCTGATTTATTTTGAAAAGCTGTACGCTGTCATGGACGAGCAGGAGAAGCGACAGATTATGGAATCGCTGATTTCTGAAATCCATATCTATGAGGAACGACAGCCAAACGGTCAGTGGCTCAAATCCATCAAATTCAAGCTTCCGATTATTGAGGAAGATATGGAAATGAGTTTGGACAGTGATACACATGTCGAATGCGTGCTCTTGATGTCAAAAGTCCAGTAATATAGTGCGGTGATTCGTTTAATATCGTTTGGACATCATTTCACAGTCTGAGCCGTTCTTGTCCTTGGAAACAGGTCGAGGGCGGTTTTCGAGAATTTGAGCAATATCTAAATCGTAGCCACAGGGGTAGTGGATAATTGAGTTTCTGGATTAGATGTTTGGGCTAACAGCGAATCCACTAACTCAGGTATCTGGGGGTATCCAGTGTAGGATTTAGATGTCATCCCCCTATAACGCAAAAACGCCGCCAGCGTAGCATGTGAAATCATCACACGGTACGCTGGCGGCTATGCTTTTATTGTTTATACAGCTTTCGGCGTGAGCCACTTTTCTGAGGAAGACGTCCGTTGCGTTTCACATAAAGAAACATCTGGCTAACAAAAAAGAATAAAGCTGATTTTTATGCCCTCATTATTCTCTATAAATAGCACTGCACCGCAGCTCTTGACGTTTCTCATCCAGAGAATACCGGATCGTAATCACACCATTTTCTGTCTCTACTTCTACCTGTTTTGCATGTTCAAACAACCTGCGCAGGCGGCGGTACTCGTCCCGCTGCGCATCCGTGTAGTGAGACGGCATATCCGAGGCAAGGAACACATTGCCCAGCAGTGCGTTGACTGTGGCAAGGGTGCGTTTTTGCTCTGCCGTCAGCTTGCAGTTTTCCTCCCGGAGGAAGAACACATCCGGGTCGCTGCCATAGGCACGGCCATTGAGCTGCCGCCGGAACACTGTGTTGTTCAGCGCCTGCTTTGTGGACACCCGCTCCCGGTGGAACAGGCGCATATACCACACATCGTCCCAGTCCAGCCCTACGTCACAGCTGACACGGCAGTAGTCCACCAGCCCGAAGGCAGGCATCACCGGCACGCCGCAGCCGAGGATGGCTTTTTGTCCGCACCAACTACGCAGCAGCTCCATGGCACGGCGCATCCGGGCGGCACGACTCTCGCGAGCATTGCCAAAGGGAGCAGCGCCGTACAGAAAATCCAGCTTGACAAGGTCGAAACCCCAATCGTTCAGCACCCGGTCAAATACCCGGCGCAGATAGTCCAACACGGCCGGGTTGTCGATATCCAGTGCATAAAAGCTGCTCCAGTTGCTGCCGCAGCACCACGGTTTGCCGTCCACTTTCAGCAGCCAGTCCGGGTGCTGCCGGAAAAGGGCAGAGTCCTTTTCGCACACAAAGGGTGCAAGCCAGAGCCCGGCCTGAAAGCCAGAGGCGTGGATTTCCTGCACCATGCCTTTCAGCCCGTGGGGGAATTTCTATGCATCCGTTTCCAGCCAGTCGCCCACCTTCGGCTCCCAGCCATCATCGATCTGGAACAGGTCTCCCGGGCAAAGCAGGCTGCGGCAGCCGGTCAGGTCCTCCCGGATGGTGTCCTCGGTGATTTCCTGATAGCGGTTGTACCAGCTGGAATAGCCAGCCAGCTTCTCTTCAGTTCGAGGACGGATGCCCATAGCCCGAAACCAACCGTCAAACACTTCGGTCTCGCCGCCCTCGGCAAAAAACAGGTCGAACAGGGCAACGCTGCCGCCGGGATGCTCCACCCCGGCGCAGTCACGCTCCAGCGTCAGCAGGGCTTTGCGGCTGTCGTACCGGAGGATGGTGTAGCCCGGCTTCTCGTCCAGCGATGCCACCAGCCGGAACTGCTTGCCCTTGCGGAAATAGCAGTAGGAAAAGCCGTGGCTTTGGCCGTTATGATGCCCGTATGTCACAAAATGATAATCGCCGTAGCGGTCAAAGGCGTATTTTTTGCGCAGAAAGCCAGGGATGTGGTCGGTGCCGCGCAGCTTGCCGTTCCGGTTTAGCTCCGGGCTGTATGTCCATGTCTGGTAGCCGTTCATGAACAGGCGCTCGTCGGCGACCATCTTCCACGGTAGCTCGGCACGCACGGCTTTCAGCGTCCCGGCAGGCAGGTCGGCGGAAAGATGCACCGCGCCGCAGCCCGGGTGCACCGGGGCATCGCCCTGCCGCACACCGCCTGTGGTCTCTGCGTACCAGTGCAGCGTTTCAGTCATGGTGCGTTTCCTCCCCGTGAAGCTGTGCGCTGATCTCGACAGCGCGGGCGTCGGTCAGAACAAATTTGCGGCGGAACAGCGCCAGCGCACCTGCCAGCACCAGCATGGGCAGGACCGTCATCATCAGGCGCAGACCCAGCAGCGTTCCGGCGCTCTGTACTGCTACGGGGCCGGTCTCCTCCGTGTTGCCCACAAGACCGATGAGATCCAGCCCGATGCCGGTCAGGAACACCGCCACGCCGGAGGCAGCCTTGACCACAAAGGTCTGCATGGAAAAGATGACGCTCTCCTCCCGGCGTCCGGTCTTGAGCTGGCCGTAATCCACACTGTTGGAAAGGAACAGGGTGGTCAGCACGGTCAGCATCCCGTTGCAGGCGAACACGACAACGCCCGGGATGCACAGCAGAGCAAGGCTATGGGAAAGCCCGGTCAGGCAGAACACCAGCAGCGTGCCGTAGCCGCACAGTGCCAGCACAAGGCTCAGGTGAAACACCTGCGTACTGCTGAACTTTTTGCGCAGCAAGGGGTAAAGCACCATCATGCCAAGAATCTGCGCCGCACCGCCCACGGTGGAAAACAGGGTGTAGGTGGCTTTCCAACCTGCACCACCAAGGTCGTATTTGAAGAAATAGATGATGAAGTTGGAGGTAAGGTACAGTGCCGAGTTGATCAGCACGATGCTGCCCACCACTACCATAGCCTGATCGTTGCGGAACAGGGCGGAGAACATCTCCTTCACGGTGGCGGTCTTCATCTCACTGGGGGTGGTTTCTTTCATGGAAATGCAGCACACCAGCTCTGTCACTGCAAAAATTGCCGCTACGATCAATGCCACCCAGCGGAAGCCGGCGCGCTCGCTGTCGCCGCCAAGGGCTCCCACCAGCAGCATGGTGAACATGGCGATAAGTGCCGAACCAACGCCCGCACAGGTACGGCCCACCATGGAGAGGTTCTCCCGGTCTTTGGGCGTGCGGGTCACGGCGGGGATCATGGACCAGTATGGAATATCCATCATGGTATAGGTGACGCCCCACAGGATGTACACCACGCTGAAATAGACCATCAGCGCTGCTTCGTCCAGCACCGGGGCGGCAAACAGGGCGTAGAGTACCAGCGCATTGAGCAGCGTGCCGGAAAAGATCCACGGACGGAAACGTCCCCAGCGGGTGCGGGTCTTTGCCACCAGAACGCCCATAAAGGGGTCGTTGAAGGCATCGAAGAACCGGGCTGCCATGAGCACCAGCCCCACAAAGCTTGCCGAAAGTCCCAGCACATCCTGATAATAATACATGACGTAGGAAGCCGACAAGGCATACACCATATCCTTGCCCACGGCACCAATGCCGAACGCAGTTTTCTGTTTCAGGGTCAGTTCCATACAGCATCCTCCTTTTCAATGGTGAACCGCAGCACAACGGGCTGGGTCTGCGGTGCAGAAACGGTCAACACGGCTTCTCCGGCAGTGCCCACGGTGCGCAGATAAGTACCGGTCATGCCGCCTTCTGCCACGGCGGTCTGCGGGCCCACAAGGGCTGCGTTTCCATCTACCGTAAACTGCACCGGGAACTGTGCGTAGGGGGCTGGGATGCCGTTCTCATCCAGAATGCGCACCCGCACAGCCGCCATATCGTAAGTGTCTTTTTCCCGAAGAACCGTCCGGCTGACTTTGACTTCCAAGTGCAGCTTTGCACTGGGGCAGAGGGTCACGCTGCGCACCACGTTGCCGTCCTGTACGGCATCGAACCGCCATCGGGTAGCTTCGCCGCCCCAGTTGCCCACATATTTGCCGTAAAGCGCCACGCCATCTTCAAAGGCCATTTTATAGCGCAGCATACACCAGCCGAATTTGACCTTGTAGGCCAGCGGCAGTCCCGCTAAGCCATATTTCCCGGCAGCCAGCAGGCAGTCCCGCACAGCGGCTGCCTTGGAGGGAGAAAAGTGCTCCTGCGTTTCCAGCAGCTCGCCGATGGTGTCGTCCATCACAAAGGGCGGGTGGGGCAGCGCCGTCCACTCGCTGCGGCGCAGGGCGGTGACAAACACATCGTTTTTGTAGAGCTTGACCTGCTGGGCATTGCTGAAAACGTAGGCCGTGCCCAGCTGCCCGGCGGGGTTATCTCCGATGTCCATGGAGGAGCTGACCGCCAGCACCGGGTCAGTATCGCCCTGACTGGCATAGACCGCAGCCGCCAGCTTCGGGTTGCGGAAGCTGTCCAGAACGCCGTGGTAGCAGATGCGGTCGCCGGAGCCGAAGTCCTTGTGGGTCTGGTAATCGAACATGCACCAGCCGAAGCACCCGGCGTGCTCCCCACTGGCATAGGCGGCGTTCTGTACCCGGACGTGCCGCAAGGCGTGCTCCTGCCGGTGCGGGCCATCGTCAAAGGGCTTGGTGGGGTACATGTGGCCGTTGCACTCCGAGATGAGCAGCGCCTTGCCCATATCGGGGGTCACGTTCTTTTTAGGCTTAGCACCGGGCGTTACGCCGTTGTGAGAAAAATCGTTGTAGGCATAGACATCCTCCAGCAGATGGCTTTTTTCCAGATAGCGCACGCCGGAGGTAGCACGGCTGGGGTCCAGCTGATGGGCGATTTTGTTGGTGCGGGTATAGAAGGCATCGTCGTCCACGCTCTCGTTGATGCGCACACCCCACAGGATGATGCTGGGGTGATTGCGGTTCTGCAAGAGCATCTCCTGCAGCATCTCGCAGGCGGCGTCCTTCCAGTTGTCGTCCCCGATGTGCTGCCAGCCCGGCAATTCAGTGAACACCAGCAGACCCCGCCGGTCGCACTCGTCCAGAAAATACTGGCTTTGGGGGTAGTGGCTGGTGCGCACGGCGGTGCAGTGCAGCTCCTCCTGCAAAATGCGGGCATCCTCCCGCTGCAGGCTTTCCGGTGCGGCGTAACCGATGTAAGGGTAGCTCTGGTGTCGGTTCAGACCCCGCAGAAAGGTCTTTTTGCCGTTGAGGTAAAAACCATCCGCCCGGAACTCTGCGGTGCGGAAGCCAAACGTCACCTGTTTGCGGTCGATGGGCTGCCCCGCTGCGTTCAAAAGCTCTGCCACGGCATGATGCAGCACCGGGTGCTCTGTATCCCACGGCTGTGCTTCCGGCACAGAAAGCTGCATCTTCCCGGTTTCTGCCGCAGGTGCAGTCTGCTCTGCCAGCAAAGTGCCCTCAGTGGTCTCCAGCCGGATGCGGACCGCCGCGGCTGCGGGCGTAAGCTCTGCTGTCCACTGCACCACGGCCTCCTGCAGGGTGGGCGTGTAGACGAACAGATCAGTCAGACGGCTTTCTGCCGTAGCTTCCAGCCAGACCTCCCGGTACAACCCGCCGTAGGTCAGGTAATCAATGACAAAACCAAAGGGTGGAATCGTTGGGTCTTCACGGGTGTCCAGCTGCACGGTCAGCAGGTTTTCACCCTCCCGGTCCACAAGGTCGGTGATCTCCACCGCAAAGCCGGTATAGCCACCCCGGTGCTGCCCGGCAACCCTGCCGTTGACCCGCACCACCGCCTGATGGGCAGCGCCGTCAAAGCGGACAAACAGTCGGGGCGCAGCCTGCACCGGCGGCACTCGGAACCGCTTCCGGTAGCCGCAGACCATCTCGTAATCAGCGGGGGTGGCATAGTGCAGCGGCACCTCCCGGCAGGTATGGGGCAAGCGGACGGCTTGTTGTTTTGGCACCGGCAGCCCCTTGCCAAAGGCCTCTGTCCAGTGTCGTGTGAACTCCCAGTCCTCACAAAAACTGTGTTTCATCGCGGCAGCACTCCTTCCAGTAAAATCGAGATCATTTCTTCCAGCACAGCCACATACTGCACCCCGCTTTCTGCCAGACTGCGGTCTGCCAGAAAGCTTTCGATGGATGCGGTGATCATCTGCCGCAGCACCGGCAGGGATACCGGACGCATGACCCCTTCTGCCACCGCCTGCTCCAGCAGCGCCATGGTGGGCTCCCACCCGTTTTCCAACTGGCTGCGCACCCGCGCCGCCACCACCGGGTATTTTTCGTCCAGCTCCTTCATCTGCCGCAGGTCCAGCGCAGCATATTCTGCCGGCATGGCAATAATGACCGCCCGCAGCCTTTCCTGCAAAGTACCACCGCCCGCCAGAATTTCCTGCTTGCAGCGGTGGATCTCTGCAAAGGCGTGGTCTACCATATCCAGCAAAAGCGCCTCCTTGGAGGGGTAAACGGTGTAGATGGTCTTTTTGCTGATGTGCAGCGGCTCTGCCACCTGCTGCATGGTGAAATGCAGCCCCTGTTGACGGAATAGCTGCATCGCCTGCGTGCGCATCAGCGCATCGAGCTTTTCCTGCATGAGCGTCCTCCTTGTGGAAACTGTATTTGCCTTTCCAGTTTCCATTCTAGTACGGAAACCAAGTTAAATCAAGCAGTTTCCGCATTTTCTGCGTTCTGACGAAGAACCCGAGAAGAATCACAGCAGAATGCCATATCTCAAAACGCAGCAGCCGGAATGGTATCCGTAAAGTTGCGCATAGTACTGTTTATGATCCGATAACAAAATTGATATTTCTACCTGCCAATGATAAGATCGCGACAAGACCATATTTCACTCGGAGGAACTTTACAATGGCAAAAAAGAAAGCTGCTGCCTACCGCCTTGCAAAACTGAGCCTTACACTGCGCGGCATCAGCCATAATCTTGGCGAGACCAACGATTCCCGCTTTGCCCACGCTCTGCACAAGGGACTGTATTTCGACTACATGATGGCAAACCCGCCTGTCTGATTTTCAGGTGGGCATTTTACTTTGCCAGGATTTTGAGAACTACGATAAACTGCCCCCGAAACAGCACGGTCTAACGCGCTGCTTCGGGGGCAGTCTGTTGTTTATTCAATTATAAAGTTACTGCTTTGCACTTTCCGGGGCGACCTCAAAGTCGATCTTGCCCAGATTGACGTCCGCACGCACGATGGTGATCATCATGGTATCGCCCAGATTCCAGTTCTTGCCGGAAACGGGATCAGAAAGGCGCACGCCCTCGGTGAGCATGGTACCGGTAGCGGTCAGGCTGGAAGCAGGTACAAAGCCTTCCACGCCGTTTTCCAACTCGATGAACAGGCCGCGCTGGGTCACGCCGGAGATGCGGCCCTCATAGCACTCGCCCAGATGGCGGCGGGCATACTCTGCCTTGTAGCAGTCCTCGGCCTTGCGCTCGATCTGCATGGCGATAACTTCGCGCTCGCTGGCCTGCTTGCTGACGTCCTCGGCAAACTCGCTGTAACGCAGGATCATGGTGTCCTTGTCCGTGCCCTTGAGCTGAGCCGTCATGATACGGTGGATAGCCAAGTCCGGGTAGCGGCGGATGGGGCTGGTGAAGTGGGCATAGTCCTGCAGCACCAGACCGTAGTGTCCCTTGGGTTTTTCCTCGTACACAGCCTTGGACATGCAGCGCAGCATACCAACATTGATGATCTGCTCGTAGGCAGTGCCGCGCACACCTTCCAGAATGGCGCTCAGCTCCTTGGGGGTGGGCACGTCCTTGGCAAAGTGGTCGTTGACGCCGCAGGCCTGCAGCAGGCCGTGCAGACGCTCCAGCTTTTCGGCGTTGGGCTCCTCGTGCACGCGGTACACAAAGGGGATCTGCTTCACCCGGGCAAAGTGGGCGGCGCACTGGTTGGCCAGCAGCATGAACTCCTCGATCATGGCCTCGCTCTCGCCGGAGGTGCGCTTTTTCACGTCGATGCAGTGGCCATCCTCGTCCAGGATCAGCTTCACCTCGCCGCTCTCGATATCCATGCAGCCGCGCTCCTTGCGCAGGCGGGCACGGTGGCCATACAGCTCCTTCATAGCAGGCAGCTGCGCCAGTACTTCATGGTACTTGCCGGTCAGTTCGTCATCGGTGCTGCCGGCCAGCAGGGCGTTGATCTCGGAGTACACGCCCTTGACCCGGCTGCGGATGACGGACTTGACAAAGCGGTAGTCGGTCAGATTGCCGTCTTTATCCAGCCGCATCAGGCAGGAGAAAGCCAGCCGCAGCACGCCCTCGTTCAGGCTGCAGATGCCGTTGGACAGCTGCTTGGGCAGCATGGGCACCACCTGATCGGCGTAGTAGACGCTGGTAGCGCGGTTAAAGGCCTCGTTGTCCAGCTCGGAGCCGGGCTTGACGTAGTTAGAAACATCCGCAATGTGCACGCCCAGCTCAAAGCCTCCGTCCGGAGTCTTGGTCAGGCTGATGGCATCGTCGATATCCTTGGTCTCGGCGCTGTCGATGGTAAAGATGGGCAGGGCGCGCAGATCCATGCGGCCCTCGCAGTCCGCAGCAGACACCTCGGCGTTGTCCAGCTTTTTGGCCTCGTCCCGCACCTTGTCCGGGAAGCGGTTGCGGATATCCTGCGCGTAGAGCAGTGCCTTTGCGCAGCGCTTGGCCTCATCGCAGCTGCCAAAGCGCATGGCAACGCCTACACGGTGATCCTCCTGACGGTTGCCGCGCAGCAGGATCTCCACTGCCACCTTGTCGCCGTCCTTGGCGCTGCCTTCGCAGTCCCGCATGACCTGCATGGAGATGGCGGGGCAATCGTCCGGCACGAACTTCAGGCGGCCCTCCACGCGGTGCATGGTGCCCACCAGAGAATTTTTCTCTTCCAGAACAGCAAGGATCTCGCCCTCATCGCTGCCCTCTACCCGGGGGTGTGCAAACTTTTCCACCAGCACCTTGTCGCCGGGCATTGCGCCGCGGGTGAACCGGCCGGGGATAAAGATATCGCTGGTGCCGTCCTCCAGCATGACAAAGGCAAAGTTTTTGCCCAGCTTTACCACCTTACACAGCAGTGCCTTATCGGCACGGCCGCTGCGCACGGTGAAGAACACGCCTTGGCGCTGGCAGATGACAGCCTCGTGCACCAGCTGATCCACAGCCTCCATCACCTTGCGGTCTGCGCCGCGATCCCCGCCGAACTTATTCTTCAGATCTTTTACGGTGCACGGCTGATTCTGGATCGCGTGCTCAATTTTATCGCGCATTGCCATAAAATATTTTCTCCTTCACTTCCGTGGCCGTGCATCTCCTGCGGAGCACAGCCCTGCCTTGGGACGGGCACTTTCCCCTGTCCCCTCTTTGCGGCAGCCCGCAGAACCGGCTGCCCACACTTTTTCTGCACAGAAAAACAGCCCCGTCCGTTCACGGGGCTGCAACGCCTTCTCAGCCTGCCAGACGGCCTGCAAACAGGCAGGCCAGAATAGCAACCACAAAGAACACCACGCCTGCAATGCGGGTGACCTTAGCCAGCATCTGATCTGCCGGGGTCAGACGTGCATTGTTGGCACCGCCCACACTGCCGTTGATGGCACCGGACAGGCCCTGACCGTGGGTGTGCTGCATGAGGGTGAGGAAAACGATGACCAGCGAAGCCACCAGCAGAATGGCACCGCCAACAATTTCGATAACAGACATGAATCGTAACGCTCCTTTTATTTGTAAATACGGAAAACTACGCAAAAATACAACTATATAGTAGCATAACAAAGCCAAAATTGCAAGTAGAATCCGCGCATTTAACCCGCTGCTTCCAGCGCGGTGCAGACCTGCGCAAAGATGGCTGCACCGGAGTACGCCGTGTGCACCGCACCGTCCTGCAATACCACAATGGTGTAGCGGGGCTTTTCTGCCGGCCAGAACCCCGCAAACCACAGGTTGCAGCGCTCGGTGCCCTCCGGGGTGAACTGCCCGGTCTGAGCAGTGCCGGTCTTGCCGCCCGCCCCGCCGGAAAGCCCGGCGGCATCCTGCGCGGTGCCCTGCTGCACCACCTGTACCAGCATAGCGCGCAAAAGCGCTGCGTTCTGTGCTGAGATCACCCGCCGTCCCCGGGGGTGGCTGAGGGTCTCCACCGGTTGGCCGGTGGCCTCGTCCAGCGTGGCTTGCAGCACATAGGGGGCGCGGTATACGCCGTCCGCCGCAAGGGTGTTGAACAGTGCCGCCACCTGCATGGGTGTCGCCAGCAGGCTGCCCTGCCCAAAGCTGAAATTAGCCAGCTGCCCGCTTTGCGCCAGCTCCTGCGGGGTGGGCAGCTGCCCGGCCTCGGCGGCAAACCCCTCTGCCAGCAGCAGGCTCTGCCCAAAGCCAAAGGCTTTAGCGGCGTCCAGCAAGCTTTCCGCACCCAGCTGCTGTCCCAGACGGATAAAATAGCCGTTACAGCTTTTTTCCAGCGCGGCGGCAAGGTCCACCTGTCCATGCGGCACCCCGCCCGCGCAGCGGAAGATCTGCCCATCCACTACCACCGCGCCGGTGCACTCGAAAACCGGCTGCAAGCCCGCTTCCAGTGCAGTCGCCGCCAGCACCGGCTTGAACACCGAGCCCACCGCGTAGCTTTGCAGTGCCCGGTTCAGAAAGGGACTATTCTCTGCCTGCAGGCTGTCGGCAAGGTGCTCCGGGTCGTAGCACGGCACACTGACGCTGGCGCGCACCGCCGCTGTGGCGGTATCCAGCACCAGAATGCAGCCGCTCGTCATGGTACTTGCCGCCACTGCTTCCACTGCCCGCTGCACCGGGCGGGAGATGGTCAGCTGCACGCCCAGCGCCCCGCTGTCGGCTTGCAAAAGCCTAGCCGTTTCTCCGGTGCGCAGCGTACCCTGCGCCGTCACGGCGCAGACAAGACTACTGTTCTCCCCTGTGCCGGAAAGCACGGCGTCCAGCGCCTTTTCCAGCCCGGCAGCGCCATGACCCGTGCTATCCAGATAGCCCAGCAAATGCTGACACAGCGGCACCGCCGCATACCGCCGGGCGGTAGGATAACCGGTCAGCCCAAGGCGGGCGGGGTCGCAGCTTACCTCCAGTAAAAACGGCGCAGCACGGCTGCGGCTGCGGTACAAAAGCGCCTGCCCGGCGGCATCGGTGCAGGCATACAGGCGGTCGTAGTTTCCCTGCCCGGGAAAGCATACCACCTGCCAGCGCTCCTCAAGGCCGGTGAGCAGCCGCCCCTGCGCATCGTAAAAGTTGCCCCGTCGGGCGGGCAACTGCAGGGTGACCGTGCTCTGCGCCGCAGCCCGCGCAGCATAGGCGGGGTGCAGCGCCAGCAGATACAACCGGCACAGCACCACCGCAAATCCCAGCAGCAAGGCGGCATACACCGCCAATACCCGTTTGCCAGACATCCCCGCGCCCCCTTTCCCTGTGGTTAGGGTGGGCAGCCGGGGCGCGGGGTATACATAAAAAGAGGCGGAACCTCTCCGAAGAAAAGTTCCGCCTCTTTGGCGTTTCTTTTTAAGAAAGACTGGTACGGCTTAGTACATGCCGCCCTTCCAAACCACACTTTTGGAGCCGTATCACGAATATCGAGAAACGTAGACTTTTGTAGAATTATCAAGGCCACAAGCCGATTTTTCCAGATTCTCCGTTTTTGCACGATCCACGCTTTTCTACGCAAATCTACGCCACTTACCGGGTGATTGGCGTAAGTTTTGGCGTAAGTTTCGGCGTAAGCAATTCCGCTTCATGCGTCGAAAATCACAGGTTGCCGGCGATCTGTTCAAAGGCTCTTTCAACCGATTCAAAGCTGCTGTGCGTGTAGACATCCAACGTCACACTGGCATTGGAGTGTCCCATCAGGTATTGCAGGCTTTTTACATCCAGCCCGGCTTGCTGAACATTGGTGCAGAAGGTGTGTCGCAGCACATGAGGTGTAACGCGCGGAACAGGTTTGCCGTACGCCTTCTCAAACTTTCCCTGCACGCCACGCATATAGTTTTCCAAGTGCATTGCCACCTTCGGCATTCCGGACTTGTCCAGAAAGAGAAATCCGCTGCAGCCATCCACCAGTGCTTCTACCTTTGTGGATGCTCTGGCTTTTACTACACGCCGCAACGCTGCACAAACAGTATCTGTCATGGGAACATTGCGGATACCGCTTTTTGTTTTCGGCGGTGTGACAAAGTAGGGCTTTTCAGCCGTCCGGCAAAGCTGCCGCCGGACATGGATACAGTGCCGTTCAAAGTCGATATCTGCTCGTGTCAGGCCGTACAACTCACTCACGCGCAAGCCGGTTCCTATAAGAATGACGATATCATCATAGTAGTTGCCGCCATAGTCTTGAACGAATTGCAGATATTTCTCCTGCTGTTCTCTAGTCAGTGCATCACGCACATAAGCGTCCTTCGGCACAACATCCGACAGCTTGAACTTGAATGGATTCTTGCGGATGATGTCATCCTCCACCGCCATCTCGAATGCCGGTCTGACAACGCTTTGCAGGATTCCTATGGTGTTTTGCTTGAAACCGCTGTCATGCAGAAACACGAACCAGCCTTTCGCATCGGACAATTTTACCGTTTTGATGGCTTTTTGCCCGAAAGGGTCAGCATGAATCCGCTTGACCGCTGTGTTGTACGACCGAAGTGAATTGGGTTTCAAGCCACGTTTCAGGTTCATATAGCGGTCAACCAGATCAGCCACCGTCATCTCTCCGGCGGCGTAGTCGATGCCGTCTGCCAGATCGCGCCACAGTTCTTCCTCTTTTTTCCGCAGCTCTGTCAGGGATTTAGCGTAAATACAACGCCGTTTCTTGTGGATATCGGTATAACGATAGTCGTAGGTGCCGTTTGCTCTTTGGCTTTCGCCATCCTTCAAAACACGGTCCTTGCTATCTTTGCGCTTTTCAGGCATTTAGAAGCTCCTTTCTGTGAAAAGCGCATCTATAAGGTCAGTGTCAGTATAACACATCAACCATGCGATTTCCACCCGCAGCGAATGAGAAAAGGACGGTTTCACATTTGCAGCCTTTGGCAACCTCTCAAATAGAATATGCTTGCTCGACAAAGCAATCGAACAGGCGACGTTTGATCAGACGCTTGTTTCCCACCCAAAGGACGAATTTGCATTTATCTTCATTCGTAATTTCACGCAGTTTGTTGATGCCAATGCCAGAGTAAGCCGCAGCTTCCTCCAGCGTTAAATTGCTCTTTTCCCAAATCGGAACTTGTCGGGACTTGGTCCCTCCATCTTGCTGATGCAAGACCGTTCCGTCGCTTAAAGTCCCCACTGGGGACTTCATTGCTTCGCAAACGCGAACTTCCTTCATAGGCAGACCTCCACTTCCTTGTAACCGAACGCCTGTAACCGAGCAGGAAAACTCTCTTTTTCTGCACACAGGGCATCCGGTGGGCTTTATACTTTTTCTTATTCTTTTAAGGTTACATGGTTACAGAAAGAGGAAAACGCAGCAGTCATGCGGCTTTTCCGCCGTAACTGAGGTGTAACCGAATCTGTAACCTACCGTGTAACCACTGTTCATCAGAAGGGAAAGCCCAGCTGCTTGGCTTCCGCATCCGTTATTTCGGAGAAATCTTCAGCCCCGGTTTCGGGGCTGGTTACATATATATCAGAGCATAAGAAAACACCCTGCAAGATTTTTAGTCTTGTAGGGTGTTTCATATATAGCATCTCGTGAATCACGGATTGCGGCATTAGTATTTTTTTGATAATGTGTAGGTATAGTAGGTGTCAACAATCAAAAGAATTGCTACGATGCTCATTGTCCACCAAAAACAAGAAATGCCTTTCGTCAAAAAGCATACCATGATTATAATAATACCACTTACGATAAATGAAATACCTCCAAAGCGTTGGCCTTTTTTCCATGTTGTTTCATTTTTCATACTCCATACGGTTCTCAGCCCTACAACTGAGTTCATTCGTAGTTTTGGCATAATGTTACCTAATATAATCATTGCAATGCCAAACAGTCCAAATACAAGTTGATTCAAATCAAGTGCAATGGAAGACAGATTTTCAATCGAATTGAAATCAGCATATACAAAATAGAATGTCATAGCGTTGAAAAGTGCAAGAGATGCTATTCCAGTCACAATACATACATTTTTGTTATTACTTCCATTTTCTTCTTGTTTTGAGGATAACTTAGCCATGGCAAGCATAAAATAGCCAAATAAAACTGTAATTACAGGGAAAATTAGTGTTTCATATTTGCTACCCCAACGTGTCACTTGATTATTCATATCATAATGAGCCGGGATCAGCTCTGGCAAGAACTGTAAGGCAATCAGGACAACTACCAATGGTAAAAACATGAGACTGTAAAAAACGACCATTTTCTTTTTCATTGTTGACCTCCACGCAAATTACTGATCCACATAATTGTTTCATCAAGGATAGATAAATTCAATTCGTAATAAATATAATTTTTATATCGAGTTTCATAAATCAAGTCTGCCTTTTTTAGCTTCGATAAATGGTATGACAACGCCTGTGGTGTCATATCCAATGAGATTGCTAAATCTCCTGAACTTATTTTACCTTCCTGTAACTTTAGCAGAATTTTTCGACGTGTATCGTCTGCTAAAGCAGCTAACACTTCATTTATAGCCAAGCGATCACGCTCCAATCTATTTCAAACAATCTTTAAATAGATTATATCACACATGTATTCTTCATACAAGACTATTTCAAAATATTTTTAAATAGCAAAAAGATACCGTCAATGGTCACGATAAACATTTCCTTGCCCCTATTTATTATATGTAAATAATCTGACTATAAATGATTTTTTCAATCTCCGTTTCAACAGCTTGGCGTGGAAAAACGCAGCAGCGGAGCTGCTGGATCTGCCGCCGTTTTGCGCCAGATAATACCCAGTAGGATATGACGCACAGCATCATATCACTGGGGCAAAGGACTGCGTCCTCTGCACTCCTGCACCGGGCAAGCTGACAGGCAAAGATTTGCGAATCCCTGCCCGTTAGCTCGTCCGGCTTTTTCAGTTGGCCAAAATGACCAACTGATTTTGGCAAAATGCCAACTTGACACTTTGCCAACACCCCCTATAAAGGAAAACTTGGGCGTTTTGCTGCGTACGTGCGTACGCAGCAGGCGGCTTTCTCTGTACGCACGTACGGAGCGAAAGACCGAAAACGCACCATATAGGGGGAAACAAAAGCGGGTCATGCCCGCCAGCCGTTTGGCGTAAGGTCAGGCTGCACAAGGGCTTCGATACCCACAAAGCCCCGGACCCGCCGCCCGGAAGAATTGATGATGTTGTTGGTGGATTCCAGATTGTACCTGCGCTGGTTGGCAATCAGGGCATCGCTGAACCCACGGGACTTGATGGCGTTCAGGCTGTTCTCCTCACACCACATCTTGTAGACCTCATACAGCTCTTTCGAGCTGGTGCAGGCATCCGCCTTCAGGCGGATGTACCCCTCGGATTCGAGGAAATCGAACACATTGTTGTTGTCCCGCTTCACCAGTTCCCGGTTGCGCTTGGCACGGTCACTCTCGGTGAACTGGAAGCCATTCTTCACCAGCCGCTGTAAGCCTTCAAATGCCCACAGCAGGATGCCCTCGACCTCTGCCGCCATCTTCTCGGCAATGTCCGGGTCATCCACACGAGACAGGGGCTTGTCCTTGGTGGTCAGGATGAGCTGACGGCGGTAGAAACCGTCCGAGCGATCATACAGAGCTTGCAGATCGCCGTTGCTGAACGCCAGCAGACGGGCGTACATCCAACCCTGATAGCTCTGCTTGCCCTTGCGCTCCAAGTCCATCTGCCCCTGTGCGGTCACGATGGACTTGACATAGTTGGTCTGGCGCAGGGCTTCCATCCGCATATCATCGTCCACACAAAGCAGGGTGTGCTCGAGGTCAGCACGGGCAAAGCGGTTCTCCGAGATTTTGCCGATGCTGCCATCCTTCATGTTGCAGCCAAACAGCTGGGACAACACCACGCCGATCTGCGACTTGCCCTCGCCGCCGCTACCCTTGATGACCATCATGCGCTGTCCCTTGTTGCTGGGAATCAGGCAGTAGCCGATGAACTCCTGCACCGTGGGGATGTCCTCTGGGTAGAGCAGGTCGGACAGGAACCGCAGCCAATGGACAGGCTGTGGGGCTTTCGGGTCATACCTGACCGGGAGCCGATTGCGGACGATCTCCGGCTTGCCTTCCTGAAAGGTGTCATCCAGATGCAGGGTGCCGTTTGCCAGCGCGATACGGTCGGTGACGGGCGGGAAGTCCTCCACCTGTGCCGCCAGTTTCAGCACGTCTACCACATTAGTGACCTTCTTGGCAAGGTTTGCCCCGACGTATTCACGCATCATCTCGAAGATCTCACACCGCAGGGGCATGGGGTCCACCATTCTGCCATCCGGGGTGAAAAACGCGCCATTCGAGTAAAGCAGCTGATGGCTGCTCAGGAAATCGTCACAGAACAGGGATTCGTTGAAAAAGCCCTTCTTGAACCATGCGGGGGTAAAATTACTCATAGGCATTCCGTCCTTTCACTGGCGTTACGGAAAAACAATGTGGTCAATTTGACCACATTATTTTCTGGTAACTGGGAAATCAACGTCCTGCCGTTCTCCCTGCATGGCTTTCCTGCCCCCTTCCGGCGGCGTTTTCCGGCTCTCCCACTTGGGGGTCATCGCCGGGTATCCCATGCAGACGGTTATGCGGTTTTCAAGGTTCGTTGCTGATTTTGCAATAAAAAATCGCCACACAACAACCTGAACCTGACCATCCCTTCCGGGATGGCCTTGGTTCGGGTTCGTTATGTAGCGATAGAAAGTTAAAAACTTGCTCCGGCTCCTTCGGGAGCCGAGCTGGAACTCTAAGTAAATATGTTATATTAAATTGTTGGGATAGATTACCACAAAAATCGCAGTGTGTCAACAAAAAACTTTGAAGATGTGCTGATTTCGGCAGCTTGCAAGAAAAAACAAGGGAAACTTTGGCAAAAAGAGAGAGGGCTATCGGCTGCGTTTCCGATATTCATTTGGCATACAGTTATTTTTTCTCTTAAAGATTCTATAAAAATAGCTCACGTTCTGATATCCTACAAAATTGGCAATATCTGTAACGCTCATATCAGAATTCAGAAGCAACTTCTCTGCAGCTGTCAGCTTTTCATGTTGAACGAGTTCATTAAAGGTGGAGCCGGTGTATTTTTTGAGCATTGCAGAGAGGTAGTTTGGATGCAGATTGAACTGTTGGGCAGCGGACTGCAAGTCACAGGTTTTATAGTTGTTTTCAATGCAGCGGAGTACAGGCATCACATAAGTTCCTTTATTATGCGTAGCCGGGTGATCGGACGTCACGTTCAAGGTGTTGATGAGTTCTGAGATGATGAGCGAAAATAGACTGTTCAGCATATCGTAAGATGCTGGAGAAGGTTCATACCACTCACAGAGAAATTCTGTGATGAAGAGCCGAAGCCGCCGACTGCTTTCGGAAGAAAATAGAAAAAAGTCGTCTAGACGATTGTTAGAAGTAAAGGCATTCAGAAGAAAATTTGATACAATACCAGTAGAAGAAATACGATTAAAGAAACCGTGGGTAAGATTATTCTGTCCCAGAGCAATTTGGATGAGGATATCATCCGTACCAAGTTTATTGATTGTGTGTACGATACCGGGAGACATGAGCATGAGCTGTCCCTGCTTCATCTCATATTCCGTATCGTTGATGTCTTGTACGCAAGAACCGGAATACATATAGCTCAGTTCGACCCAATCATGGACGTGTAGAGGGTAGCTGCGAAAGCGAGAATGTTTTTTAACCAGAAAAGGCGCACCGTTATTTTCCTCTGAAATCGCCGCATAGGAAAACTGCATCACCTCTTTGCCATCCATACAGCAAACGGGAAATTCCTTTAACAAAGAACGCCGCATCCCACAGCGGTAAAGGGCTTCATGTTTTGTAATCGTGCGCAACTTCTGGTCGAGTTGTTCAGGATTCACGGCAAATTACCTCCCAAAAGAATGTCGTATGAACGTCTTTCTTTATAAAATACCAAAAATCTTTGATTTGGTCAATAAAGAAATTTGAAAGGAACATGGAAAGCCTTTGAAAAAAGCTTATAATGGAATTAGAAAAAGCGGCCGCACACAAAAGAACGGAGGGAAAATATGTCAAAATATACTGATATGTCAAATGAGCTGTTGAAGCTAATTGGCGGAAAAGACAATGTTGCAAGTGTTACCCATTGTGCCACTAGACTGCGCATCCGACTGCATGATGAGGACAATGTTCCGGTGGAAGAAATCAAGAAGCTGCCGGGAGTACTGGGCCTTCAGAAGAACGTCGGTGAAATTCAGGTCATTATTGGACCGGCAGTTGATGATGCTTATCAAGAATTTATGAAGCTTGGTGGTTTTGAGACAAAGGCACCAAAGAAAACCGCACCGGCACAGAAGCGGGAAAAGGGATTTAAGGCTGTGCTGAACACCCTGTTCTCGGCCATGACCGGCTGTATTTCGCCTATTGTGTACGCTTTTGTTGTCATGGGCATGTTCAAATCCATTTCTGCTATCTTCGGACCGAGCCTGCTCGGTTTGTTCACCGCAGAGTCAGATGTATATGTTCTGCTGGAAGGTATTGGCAACGCCATCACCTACTTCCTGCCGTTCCTACTGGCCTACAGCGCTTCGCAGAAGTTGGGTGCCAACACGGTAATCTCCATTGCCATGGCCGCTATCATGCTTTCACCTGCCATGACCGGTGTAGTGGCAGCGGGTGAGCCGTTCAAGGTGTTCGGCCTGTTCCCGATGACCCTTATCAACTACAGTTCTACCTTCCTGCCGATTCTCCTAATCGTGGCAGTGCAGGCTTATGCGGAGAAGCTGCTGAATAAAATCATCCCAAATGTGTTAAAAACAGTATTCGTACCCACGCTGACGGTTGCCATCATGACAGTTCTGGGCCTGTGCGTTCTGGGTCCCATCGGTCAGTGGCTGGGTGACGGCCTTGCTGCCATCGTTATGCTGCTGAGCACCCATGCAAGCTGGTTGGAAGGCGCACTGGTGGCCGCGCTATATGTCTTTATGGTGGCGTTCGGTCTGGGCGGTCCGGTGTTCTTGGCTACCTTTGCAGTTTACACGCAGACTGGTTCTGATGGCCTGTACTTCCCGTATATGTGCATTTACAGTATGGCACTGGTTGGCATCTGCATTGGCTATATCGTCCGCAGCAAGTCTGCTGCCGAAAAGCAGACCGGAACGGTTGCTCTGACTTCCCAGCTGCTGGGCAGTGTATCTGAGCCGACCATTTACGGCATTCTGTTCCGCAATAAGACCTGCCTAATTGTAGAAGTTGTTGCAAGTGGCATTGCAGGTTTCTACTGCGGCCTGACTCACACGGCGGTGGTCGGTATGACCTTTAGTCTACCAGTGGTTGGCTCCTTCTTGGCTTTCTCTGGTGCTTCTACTGCAAACATGGTCAACGGTGCAATTTCTCTGGTCGCTGCTTTTGCGCTGGCACTGATTGGTACGCTGGTATTCTATAAGGAAGAAAATGCAGCATGATGTGACGCTGCATAATGGTACATAAATGGTAAATGAAGAACGGAAAGGATGCAGTATGAAGTCATTTCCAAAAGGATTTCTGTGGGGTGGTGCAACCTCTGCAAGCCAGATCGAAGGCGGCTATGCGGAAGGCGGAAAAGGTCTTTCGATTTACGATGTCCGTACCGCTGGCAGTGCGAATGAGCCCCGGTACTATACCTATCTTGACAAGGACAGCAAGCCGGGAAAATTCGCCGAACTGCGGGAACTGCTCCCGGAGGGCGCAAAGTATGCCCTCCACGCAGGGGAGTATTATCCCAACCATACGGCAATCGACTTCTATCATCATTATAAAGAAGATATTCGTATGTTTGCCGAGATGGGATTCAAGGTTTTCCGGATGTCAATCGACTGGTCTCGTATCTATCCCACAGGAATGGAAGAAGAACCCAATCGGCAGGGGTTGGAGTTTTACTGGAACATCTTCCGGGAACTGAAAAAGTACAATATTGAGCCGCTTGTCACCATCTGGCATGGAGAAACGCCGCTGTATATTGAGAATGAACTGCTGGGCTGGGCAAACCGCAAGACCATTGAACTATTCAAAAAATATGCCCGGACGCTGTTTGAAGAGTACAAGGGTGTCGTACACTACTGGCTTACCTTCAATGAAATCAATAATGCCTTGATGTTCCTGAATTTGCTGCCAACAGAGTCGGCTGCAAATGATGCACAGCGTACCTTTACTCTGCTGCACCATCGTCTGCTGGCTAGCGCAGAAATCGTGCAGATGGGTCATGCCATCGACCCAGAAAACAAGATCGGCTGCATGATTTGCTATGGCGAGAGTTACCCGGCCACCTGCAACCCCAAAGATGTGATTGCGGATATGGAATTGAAGCAGATGCAGCAGTTCTATTGCAGCGATGTGCAGGTGCGTGGTGTCTATCCTTCCTACTCAAACCGCATTTGGGAGAAGTATGGCGTACAACTGGATGTGACCGCAGAGGATAGAGCGGTGCTGAAAGCCGGAACGGTCGACTTCTACAGCTTTTCTTACTACTGCACCTCGCTGGTCACGGCAGAGGATACAGAGGGCAAAGAGAAGGTAAAGGGCAACTTTACGGCAGGCATCCGGAATCCATATCTGGAATACTCCAAGTGGGGCTGGGCTATTGATGCAGACGGTCTGCGCTTCTCTCTCAATGAAATCTACGACCGTTACGGCATCCCGGTCATGGTCGTGGAAAACGGCTTGGGTGCTGCTGATACTGTGGAGACCGACGACTCTATCCACGATGATTACCGCATCGACTATCTCCGCAAGCACATTACGGCTCTGCGCGAAGCAATCAACGATGGAGTAGATTTGATTGGCTACACGACCTGGGGTTGCATCGATGAGGTCAGCATGGTGACCGGGGAGATGAAAAAACGGTACGGTTTCATCTATGTAGATCGAGATAATGAAGGCAGCGGAACTTTGAAACGACTGAAAAAGGATTCGTTTTACTGGTATAAAAAGGTGATTGCTTCAAACGGCGAAAATCTGTAAATGAAAGAACAGCCATCTATTGCGTCAAATTGATGCAGTAGGTGGCTGTTTTCTATATTAAATACCTTAATCTTCCAGTCTGCTGTGGTCACAGCCCAGTGACAGATAATGCTTGATCTCTCCACCCAGCACAAGCTGCGCGTACTCCAGTGGCCTGTTGTACAGCAACCAGTCCAGTTTTGCCCGCCGCGCCGGGGTGTTGCCGTACTCATTCTCGATGGCGGCGCAGCCGATAGCAAGGGCAGTGCCACCCTCGAACCGGGCTTCCACCCGGTTGATGTCCATGCTATAGCGACAGGAAAGTAGTTTGTTCATGGTGAACCTCATTTCTATATCAAACGGTTTCTGTTCGGATGTCCTAAACCCTGCCATAGAACCGATGTGTCATGTAAGATTGTTGTCTGGATAAAACTGGATATTTTTGCACTCTGAATACGGTCGAAATCCGGTTCGCTGGACTGTGCGGAACGCCCTGTTTTGCCGGGCTGATTTTAGCTCTGCACATTTTTGCACACTTTTTGCACACCGGAACGGCTGGATAACGGATGCAAGAGGGAATGGCAGGTGCAAAGGATGCAGCAGATGCAAAACGCAAATTTACGATAAAGCGATAAAAACAACGAATCTGCGTAATTCTGGAAATTGACAATTGTTGCACGTTGGTTTCTCTTAATCAGTGGGCCCAGGGTTCGAGTCCCTGGAGGTGCACCACAACAACAAAATCCGAACTTTTTTCCAATAGGAGAAGGGTTCGGATTTTTTGTTCGCAGAGTAAAACACAAGCGATGCTTGTGCATTAAAAACACAAACTGCTATAAGCTACTTCATTCCCCTTCTTTTTCGCTGTTTACGATAGCCTGCACCTTGGTGGGCAGACCATAGATGCTGATGAAACCGGTGGCATCGCTCTGCTTGTAGTCGCCGCCTGCGGCAAAGGTGGCGATGTCTTCACGATACAGAGAGAACGGCGACCAGACCCCTGCATTGATGAGGTTGCCCTTGTACAGTTCCAGACGCACCTTGCCGGTGACATGCTCCTGTGTGGAGGTGACAAAGGCACTCAGAGCTTTGCGCAGCGGGCTGAACCACTGGCCATCATACACCAGTTCGCCAAAGGTGATGGCCAGTTCAAAGCGCACCTGATCGTTGCCTTTGCCGGTGCTGCCGTGGCAGACCGCATCCGCACCCTCGGCGCGGGCAATCTCCACCACGCGTTTTGCCAAAATGGGGCGGGCAAAGCTGGTGCCCAGCAGATAACCCTCGTAATCTGCCCCGGCCTGCATGGTGGGAATGACGTAATCCTCCACAAATTCATCGGTCAGGTCTTCGATGTACAGCTTGGATGCGCCGCTTGCCTTGGCGCGCTCTTCCAAGCCTTCCAGCTCACCCTTCTGCCCCACATTGCCGCACACGGCAATGACTTCGCAGTTGTTATAGTGCTCTTTCAGCCACGGGATGATAATCGATGTGTCCAGACCGTCGGAATATGCCAGCACGACCTTTTTGACCTCAGACATAGGAACTGCCTCCGTTCAAACCAACTTATATACTTTTCGATTTCCCTCGTGCAATTTCATGATTGCAGTGTCCGTTATACGGTCACTTGGAAAATGTGTAAAAAGTGTTCTATATATAGCAGCAATATGAAAGCAGTATTTCACAGCGGGGCATTATGAATCTATAATAGGTAGTTGGAAATAAACAGAAAGAGGGTCTTTTTGATGGCAACGATATTTCCAAGAGAAGAAAAGGCAGAGGCACTGTTCGGGGAGATCCTGAAAAATCCAGAAGCCTGCCACCGCCTGATGGATACCTTCAACGACTCGCTGGACATGGCAGACGTACTGGATGCGCCGGCCGTGAGTGCACAGCAGTTTGCCGCGGCGCTGTTCAATGCCTACGAGAACAAGGATCTGTCTGCCTTTCTGATGGCGATCTGCCAGCACAGTATGTTTGACCTGCTACGGAACGCTGCCCTGATCCCGTTCAAATTCAACGCCGATGGTCAGCCGAACCCGGTGATCCTGACGGATGATGCCGGCGTTCTTTTGCCGAACAACAAATTTGCCGTGAGCAGCAAAGTATACGACCGGTTCATCCGGGTGTTCCAGAAGCAGGAAAAGGTAAAAATGTACCTTGCCAGCGGCTACTGCAAGTATCACGGCTACGATGAAGGATCGATGGATGTGGTGGAGTACCACTACAACCAGCATTTGGGGCTGCTGCTGATCTACGAACTGCCGGACACCGTGAAGCAGAAGGTGACGGAAGCGGAGGCCTACTCCACCGTCTGGGATATCCAGATGAAGCTGCAGCACGCACTGCCCCGTTCCGTGGTCTACTATGGACAGGATACGCTCAAGGACGGCGGAACCCGCTACGATGAACTTGGCATTTTTCTGCCGCTGGAACACTTTGCCGACCGGCTGGAACGCCATGTGGAAACTGCTACCAAGATCGTTTACGGCGAGTAAACGCCCTGTAAACGAACTCCCTTTATAAGTGCATCACAGCAAAACAAAACGCAGCGAACCGTTAAAAGATTCGCTGCGTTTTGCCTTATATGGGAGAATGGAAATGCTGCACATCAGGTGCAATAACGGAAAGTCTTGTCAGTGACAATACGGGCGAAGATCAGCCCTAACGGCAGTGCCACGATGATGAGAATGGCATCTGCAAACCATGTGGCGGAGTCCATCAAAGACAGGATGCCCAGATTATAGATGGCACGGTAGAAATACAGTCCCGGCACCATGATAACGATGGACGGCACAGTGACGGAGATGCGGGGATAACCGGCGGCGCTCTTCAGGCAGGAGGCCAGCAGTCCGGCCAGCAGTGCGCCCAGAAACGCTGCAACAGCGGGCGGAAAGCCCGCAAGGCTCACCAGCTCCAGCCGGAACGTGTTCGTTACAGCACCGATAAGGGCGGCGCAGACTGCCAGGTTCCGGGGACTGTTGAACATGAGCGAAAAGCCGAACACACCGCCAAAACTTGCCAGCAGCCGGAACACGATCTCTTCCGGGAGTGTCAGGCTCAGGGCAGGGAACTGCACCGGCTGCAAATGCAGCAGCAGTGCCATGATCCAAGCCGTCATGGTTGCCACCAGAATGATGAGGATGGCGTAGGCCAGACGTTCCAGCCCGGAGCGCATATCCAGCTTGGCAAGGTCGATGCCGCTGGTAATGAACGGAAAGCCCGGAATGATGAAGAGCATGGAGCAGATATACCCCGCCTCGTGCTGCGCCGATACGGCAAACAGCACCTCTGCCAGCTTCAGCAGGATGGCATACACGAGGCTTGCTGAACAAACCGACGCCGTAATGCCCAGAAACAGGGTGAAATGGTGCTTTGTCAGCTTGCACCGTACAAAGTTGCCGATGCCTGCACCGCAGAAGGCACACAGCATTTCCACAATGCCGCCGCCAAGCAGAAAGGTGAAGCAGCCGCAGGCCAGTGCAGCTGCAAAGCCCAGTGCGATGGGCGAATACAAGCCGTGGATGCGCTCGATCTCATCGAGGTGGCTGTGCAGTTCTTCGCCGGTCATAAATTTTCCTTCCCGGTCGAAGTCGTTGACGAAATGCTCCAGTCGGTTCAGCCGGGAGGTATTCACGCCCGTATTTGTCAGACAGAGTGACTGGGTATAACACTGGTCACCGTCAAAGCAGGTGAACTCAATGGACAACAGGCCGATGTCCGCTGTTGTTGTGACTCCCAACTCCCGCGAAAGGGTGTTCATGGAGCTTCGGACACGCCATGCGCCGGTGCCGCATTCCAGCAGCATCAGCCCGGTGCGTCCAATGACGGAGGCTTTTTCCACAAGCCCCGCCTCGGTAATGGGGACGCCCTTACTGGCCGACGCATAGTCGTGCCAGTAGACTTCCATGTGATTTTTGATGATCTCACTTTGCCGTTGTCCCATACCGGAAAGCCTCCTTTGTGATATGGGAATGTTGCAGCTGTTTCAAGACTGCGGTGCTATTATAAGGGAAATTGCAGGGCGGGTAAAACGTATCTTGGATATGCCGGCAATGTTCGTTTGGTATTTCAAAGAAGAAAATACGTTGCGTTTTTGGCGGCTCTGCGGTAGGATAGAAAAAACACGTCGAAAGGAAACTGCCGTGACCCTTCAACAACTCCGCTATGTCACGGCTGTTGCCGGCACCGGCACCATCAGCCATGCAGTGCAGCAGTTCTATATTTCTCAGCCCAGCCTGACCAATGCTATCCGGGAGCTGGAACAGGAAGTGGGGCTGGCGCTTTCCAAGACGGAAAGCTCTGTGGTGAGCCAGGCGCTGCTGGACGCACGCGGACAAATGAGTGCAAAATCGATGCATCCCCCTGCTTACGGTCAAAGGAAATGTCAAAAGAAAAAGGGAGTGCAGGAGAAGATGAAGCACCTCCACAAGGGCGGCTGGTGCCATCCCCACAGCACAAGGCGGCTTGCTTTTTGCCGTGGCTGCCGGATAAGACAAAATACGACACCCGCAAAGGGAGCTTTGCCCGGACGTTTGTCCCCCTCTACCGCTGCGCTCAAAACGCATAGACCGCGTTTGCGCAGCGCAGCGCAGCAATGAAAGCCCCAGTGGGGCTTTTAAGCGGCAGAACGGTCTGCGATAGCAGATGGAGGGGCCTCGCCCCGACAAGTTCTACAAATGTTTCCAAATTGTTAAGACGCAAAAAATAAGTAGCTGGGCTCTGCTCATGTAATGGGGTCACCGTTTGCTCCGAACGAAGTTTTGCAGCGGCGTTGTCCGGCTCGCCCACGGAAAGTGTGAGGTCATGGCACGGTATCACGTTCAGACGGCTTATGCAAGATTCAAGGTACTGTATGAAGAAAGCCGGACGCAGTGCAGACACTACGTCCGGCTTCTTTTTTACGAATTGAGCGCCTGCCATAGCGCATCTGAAGCATCAAACACTGCTACGCTGTACCCGGCAAAGCGGCTCTGAATATCCACGGGCTGGCTTCCGTCGGCGGCGGTATTGTAGCTGCCCAGTTCCAGCCCGGAAAGGGCGGGCTGGCTGCGCCACGGGATGAGCTTTGCCTGCCAGTCCGCGCCCAGCTTTTCGCTCAGCGCCCCATAGGCCTGTTCGAAGCCCTCCGGGTCATCCAAGATCCAGATTTTGCTTTCGCCGTTAGCAAGGTCGGTGTTCATCTGGGTGGCACCCGCCATCTGGCCATTCATGTCGGTCAGGGCAGCATCGGCACTCCATGTGTAGTTGTTCACCTGCACGATGACCGCCCCGTCGCCGTTGGCGTCCTCCGCATAGTCTGCCAGCGCAGTCTGCAGGCGCTGTACGGCCTCGTCCGGCAGGGCTTCTGCCGTGACCACTGCCACGGTATAGTCCGGGTCTACGGTGGTCAGCAGGCCGTGCGCCACATATGCCACGCCCACAATGACCATTGCCGCCACCGCCACGATGCCCCAGTTGTAATACCACCAGTTGGCGCGGGAGCGCTTTTTCTGCTCCTGTGCGGTCAGGGGCTTATCCGGCGCTGTCGGGCGCGGGATGCTGCGCACCTCTACGCCGTATTCCTGCCGCAAAACCGGGAACAGGGTCTGCATCGCTGCCAGCCCCGGCAGCCAGAAGCCGAACAGCACCGCCCAGAACACGCTGACCGGGAACAGCAAGATCATGCCGCCGATGCCCGCCAGCATGAAAACGCCTGCCAGGACGCAGCGTGCCGGGGCGGCAGCCAGCAGCCTGCCCGCCCGGCGCAGCAGGCTGTCCGGGGCGGGCAGTTGCAGCGGCAGCACGGCGGCGCAAAGCGTAGCCAAAACCGCCAGCACCAGAAAGTCCAGTGCCAGAAAAACGAGAATGGCAAGCCCGGGGTAATACCCCTGCTGCGCGGCGGCTTCAAACACAAAGGCCGATACAAAGCACAGCAGCCCCAGCACCAGCGTGCCAATGCAGCCAAAGCCGCAGGCGGCTTTCCAATGGGCGGCAAGGGTCTGTTTTGCCCGGGGCAGCCACTGGGAGGGGTCGTTCTGCAAGCTGCGCAGGGCACAGTCTGCCAGCAGCACCATGGCAGGGCCGGTCAGCAGACCGGTGACCGCGCTGCACACCACCGTCAGCGGCAGGGAGAGCAGGGTGACCCCCAGCGAGACCCCCAGCGCAGCGGGCAGGCAGAGCACGCAGACCATCAGGTTCGTGCCCAGCAGCTGGCCGAGGTCGCGGCCGACCATCTGGCAAAAGCGTGCAAAGCCTTTTTTCTCCGGCTCGTTCGGGCCTACGCCATGGCCGTCCCGTCCATAAAGGGCATTGTAGATGCTCATTTTACTTCACCTCGGTGCCAAAGGCTTCGATCTGGGTCAGCGCCGGGAAGGGGGAAGTCCCCTCGGCCTGAATCAGATCCTTCAGCACAAGGTTGCGCACCCGCTTGGGCTCAAAGGCCACGCTCTGGGGCTTGGCGCTTTTCACCAGCGGGATGTCCAACGTACTGCCATCGGAAAATTCCACCGTGGCCTTTACCCAGTAGTTGTCGTGGGGGAAATCTGCCCGCTCGGTGATGCGCAGCTCATCCAGCAGTACTTCCCGGCCAAAATCCAGCGTCAGGGCTGCGTTCGGGTCGCGGTTGATGCCCCAGCTCTGGTAGGGGTACTCGCCGTGGGCACTGTTTTCAAAAATGCCGTCGATGGCGTTGCGGGCGGCAAACACTGCCTCGCCGCGCGTTTCTACGTTGGCGCTGGCGTGGGGGTAAAAGCCGGTGTCGCCGTGCTCGTCATAGCAGTTGAAGGCCAGATTCCGCCGGGCGGCGATCTCCTCCGGCAGCGCCAGCCGCGCCCGGATGACATGGCGGCTGCCCACAAAGCTCTTGGGCGAGTAGGTGATGGCCTGCTCCCCGAAGGGAATGTGGAAGTTGATCTCCCGCTTGACCACATACACAAGGGCTTCGGGCATGGTGTCCTCGAACTGGATGACACAGTACTGGCCGGGATGGTCGATCTCCAGTGCCACCCGGTCGCCGGGTTTGTAGCAGTTGGTGTAAACAAGGGATACGGCGGTGTCGGCGTCACAGGTCATCAGGGTGTGGCCGGCTTCGTCCAGAATTTTCAGCTTGATGGTCTCCATGGCAGTTCTCCTTAGTACAGTTCGAGGTTCAGCATTTTTTGGAAATGCAGGGTGATCTTATAGATTGTTTCCGGCCATGCGGTGCGCAGGCGCGGGTCGGTGATGGGCACCGGCGTAACAGCAGCCGTTACGGCACCCGGGTCAAACCGGATGCCGCCCAGTATGCCCACCGCAAAGCCGTCCGCAGTGGGGACGGGTTGCTGCTCGGTGAGCAAGGTCAGCTCCACTGTGCCGGGATAGTCCGTTTCATCCCGCAGGGTGACGCCCTGTTCGCTGACCGATACGCTGCGGCGGTAGGTGGTAAGCCCCGGGATGGGAGGGTACGCGCCCGCCAGTTCGCCGGTGATGCTGTTTTCTGCGGTGCACACCTTCCGGGCAGCGTATTCCGCGCCGGGCAGCTGCTGCACGCCGTCAAAGGTGGGCAGGTTGTGCCATGCGCTCTGCATCGTCCAGATCTCATACCGCTGGGGGCTGAAGGTCTTTTTGGTGTAGCTCTCCACTCCGATATCGATCAGGAACGGTCTGCCGTCCTTGTATACAGTAATGCTGCCGGTATCGTTGTGGTTGTGGCTGTCGCCGTTGGAGCCGAACTTTGCACCCAGCACCCAGCTGCCCTGCCGCGCGGCATAGACGCCCACGCTGGGATACCACACCGTTAAATGGTGCCGGGGCGCTGCGGAGTAGGTCATCATTTCTTCTTCTGCAAAGGCGGTGGTCAGCCGGTACCACAGGTTGATGTGGGTGCTGCCGTCCGGGTTCTGCAAATGGTCGGGGTCGGCATCGGCGCGGAAGTCTGCCGCCGCAAGGGCTTGCAGGGCATCGCTGCCCACAGCCTGCCCAAAGCGGTATTCCCGCGCACCGCACCGCCCGGCAAGGGGGCTGCAATCGCCAAAGTTCAGGTAGTAAGGGCCTTCCACATGGACATTGCAGATGTACTCTGCGATATTTTTGATTTTAGGTTCATGGAACAGGGGAGAGAAGGCCTCCGGCACAATGCTGGACAAAATTTCAAGGCAGCCCCACAGGGTCAGCCCGGCATGGCGGTAATACTGCGCACCCTCGTTGCAGCAGCCGTCCGCGCCGTAGTCCTTTAAAAAGCAGTCGAGGCTGTACGCTGCCTGTTTGACGGCAGCTTTTCGCTGCTGCTGCGTGGTGGGCAGCAGAAAGACCGTGAGCAGCACATTCTGGGTGCACCAGCTCGTCCAGTTACACATAGGCTCTTCGCCGTTGCCCATCCACCAGAAGTGGCTTGTAAAATAAGGCGTCAGGATGCGGGCGTCCAGCTCCTGCTCCATCCGCGCCGTGATGCCCGGCGCGGCAGTATCCAGCTCGTCCGGCAGTAAGTACCGGGCCAGCGCCAGCAGCGCGCCGGTCTCGGCGGCAAATAAATCTACGATGGGGCGGGTGGTGTCCGGCAAGGGCAGCTGCGGGGTGTCCCGGATGTAGCTGTTGTGGGCGGGCAGCTGCCATGCGCTTTCCTCGCAAAGCGCCCATACGGTATCTGCAATTTCATCCAGAAAGCGCCCTTCGTGCTCCACGCATTCGGCGCATACCAGCGCGCACAGCCGCGCCCGGCGGGAGAAGTAAGCCGTCTCCCATGGGGTGCGCCGCCCAGTGTGGGTGAAATCCAGCCAGAGCGAGAGCGGCAGGGGCGCAATGGGCGTTTGCAGCGCGGCTTCTCCCGCCTGCAAAAAGCGCTGCTTTGCCCGCAGGGGCAGCCCCTGCCATGCAGTACGTTCCTTGGCAGGGGGGAAGGGCCGGTAATCGGGAAGAAATTCCGGCAGAAAAGCAAGTTGTTCCTGTATCATAAAAGCCTCCGATTTTAAATACTTTGCTGGTATTCCCGCGGGCTGAGCCCCGTGACCTTTTTGAACACCTTGGAAAAATAAAAGGCGCTTTCGTACCCCAGTTTCTCAGCGATCTCGTATACTTTCAAATCGCCCTGTTCCAGCATCTCCTTCGCCGCAGCGATGCGGGTCTCGGTAATGTACTCCACAAAGCCGCTGTCGCCGTATTTGCCGAACAGCTGGCTGAGGTAGTTGGGCGAAAAATTGAATACCGCCGCCACATCGGCCAGCGTCAGTTTTTCCGAAAGGTGATTCTTAATATACTCCTGCACCTGTGCCACCACCTGCATCTTCCCGGCGGTGGCGTCGCCCTCGTTGACCTCCACGAACTGGATGGGCTGCTCCACCGTGAGCAGGGGCTGCAAATGGGCGTTTTCCCGGCAGCAACGCGCCAGCCCCAGCAGGGAACCGGTGGGGCGTCCCACCGCCCAGAGCAGCCGTACCGTGAAATAGTTGTATAGAATTTGGCTGGCGCGTTCCAGCAGCGGGCGCAGCACCGTCCGGTAGTTCTGGCACTGGGCATCGGTCAGGCAGAACAGCACATTGCAGCGCATGGCATCCGCCCCGGTCACATAGCAGGGCAGGTAGTTTTGCAGGGTGGTCTCCAGCATCCGCCCGCAGGAAAAACTCAGCTTCAGCTGCTGGGCGGGGGTAAGGGCGGTGTTGGCGATGATCTCGCAGCTGGCTACAAGATAGGCGTCGCTTGCAAGGTTCAGCTCCATGTGCTGCAAAGGCTGCTCCAATGCGGCTTCGTCCGGGAACAGCCCGGCGTACAGCCGCACGAAAAAACGCTCCTGATAGCTGCGCACACTCTCAGCAAGGTTTTCCTGTGCCGACAATTCGCCCAGCAAAGCGCGCTCCTTTTTTACCTTTTCGGCGGCCTTGGCAAGGGCGGTTTGCAGGTTCTCGGGGGTCAGGTCCAGCTTGACCAGATAATCCACCACCCCGGCACCCATGGCCTGCTTGATGTAACCAAATTCTTCAAAGCTGGTCAGCATGATAAAGGCGGGCAGGGCGCTGCGTTCCCGGCAGGTGCGGGCAAGGGTAAGCCCGTCCATCACCGGCATTTTTACGTCGGCAATGACGATATCCGGCTTCTCCCGCTCAATGAGTTCCAGCGCCAGCTTGCCGTTGCGGGCGGTGCCGCAGACGGTATAGCCCAGCTTTTCCCATTCCAGCATCCCCTGCAGGCCGATGAGCACCAGCGGCTCATCATCCACCAGTAATATCCGCAGCATGGCTGTCTCCTTTCTGTTGATAGGGCAGCCGGATGGTGACCTCGGTGCCCACGTCCTCTTCACTTTCAATGGTCAGGCCGTAGCCCTCGCCAAAGGAATACCGGATGCGGCGGTTCACGTTCCACAGGCCGACATGACGGAACTTTTCAGCCTTTTCGGCACCCTCGGCGGGCTCGTCCAGAAGATGCGCCACCTGCTCCGGTGGCATGCCCACGCCATCGTCGGTAATGCGCAGCAATACGTCCCCGGTATCCGGGTCGGTGGAGATATCCAGCAGCACGCTGCCGTGGCCGCCCTTTGGCTCCAGCCCGTGGAAGATGGCGTTTTCCACCAGCGGCTGCAAGGTGAACCGGGGGATCATGCAGTCCCGGCAAAGGGTCTCGCTTTCAATGCGGGAGACCTCAATCTCTAAGTCGCCGCCGTAGCGGTACTGCTGGATGGTAAAGTAATCGTTGAGCAGCGCCAGCTCCTCCTGCAAAGGTACCAGCTTCTGGGTACCCTTGGAGATGCTCTTGGTCAGCCGCGCAAAGGCGGTGACCATCTCGGCAATGCCGGGCGCGTGCTGGATGGTGGCCATCCAGCGGATGCTGTTGAGGGTGTTGTAGATAAAGTGCGGGTTCACCTCGTTTTGCAGCATCCGGTATTCCAGCTCCTGCTTGCGGCGCTCGTCCTCCACACGGCGGGTCATCAGGCTGTCAACGTTCTCTGCCAGCTGGTTGATGCCCCGGCCGATGTCGCCCAACTCGTTGTTCCACTCCACCGTGCGGTCCGGGGCAAAGCTGCCGCTGCCCACGGTCTCGATGCGCTTTTGCAGTGCCTCCACCGGGTGGGTGATGACCCGCTCCAGCCAGTGCTGCATCAAAAAGCTCAGTCCCCAGATGATGGCAATGCCAAGGGCGACCAGCCACAGGTACACGCCGTAGTGCAGCAAAAAGGTATTTGCGGGCAAAAGCTGTACCAGTGCCGCGCTGCGGCCGTTCAGTGTTACCTTGACTACATAATACTTCTGGCCGTCCAGCCGCACCTTGCCCTGCCATGCGGTCTGCTCTGTCACGCCGTTATTGCTGCCGGTGCGCAGGGTGTAGTCCACCTCCCGCAGCGGGTTTTCAATCTCGGTCAGGCTGCCGTTTTCGATCTGCCACAGGCGGCTGCCCATCTCCCAGTACAGGGCGCTGCCGTCGGTCAGGTTGTAGCCCGCAGCCGGGTCGGTGATAATGGCGGTGTCCAGCGCAAGGTAGGTGCTGCCCCGGTGCAAGGTGCCCTTGCCGCAGCGGACAGGCTGGCTGAGGGCGATGCAGTCCGGACTGCCGGGCAGCAGCGGGTCGGTGGTGAACTGCATCCCGTACCCCTTGGGGAGAAACTGCTTTATGCTGGTGCGGTTGAGCGCCGCCGAGGAGTTCAGCGTGCCGAACTGCAAATGCCGGTCGTTCTCATTGGTAATAAAAAAGCGGAGGATATGGCTGTACAGGGTGCTGGAATAGTATTTTTCCTGCACGGCTTCGTAGGCGGCAATGGTCTGGGTGCCGTTGATATTTTCCTGCGAGATGTACCGCCGCACGGTGCTGTCGATGGAAGCCCAGTTCAAAAGAGCATCAGCGCTGTCCAGACTGGTCTCGATGGAGGTGGCCACCAGCCGCAGGTTGAACTCTGCCGCCTGCAGGGAGTTGGCGCGCACATATTGGTTGGAGAGGGTGAACAGCGCCGCGCCCACGGCCAGCGAGGTAAGGATGGTAAAAAAGCGCATCCCCCACACGATCTGCCGCCGCAGCGGGAAACGATGGCTGCTCTTCATAGCGGAGCCTCCTTTCCGGTAATATTTTGCATTCTTTCCTTTATACAGTACTGATTCCGGCGCGGTTTGTCAACGACTTTTTTCATGAAAATTGTGTACTTTATACGCTTTTTTCTTGTGCCATGGATGTAAACTGTGCAAGAGAACAAGAAAGTGCAGACTCCAGTGTAAGAAAGTGCATCTTTTTTTAAAAGATACAGAAAAACTGCAACTCTTCCCGGAATTTTTCCATTCCGGTTTTTGCGTTTGTGCGGTATCCTAGTGTCAACAAAAGCGAGTGGCTCCCCGGCACGGGGGAGACCGTTGCACGAAATACACACACTGCCCTGAAGGAGGACACACTTATGAAAAAGATCTCTCGTCGTTCGTTCCTTACCGCTGCCGCTGCCTGCGGCGCTGCTGCTGCTCTGAGCGCCTGCGGCGGCTCTTCCGCAAGCTCCACCGCTGCTTCCTCCACTGCCGGTTCCACCGCTGCATCCGCAGCAGCAGGCCCTGTTACCCTGCAGTGGTCGGTGTGGGATAAGGAATCCACCCCCTACTGGCAGGCTATGGCCGACGGCTACATGGCAAGCCACAAGGACGTGACCATCGAGATGGTGGATCTGGGCTCCAGCGATTACATGACCGTTCTGGCTACCCAGCTGGCCGGCAGCGCCGATCTGGATGTCGTGACCGTCAAGGATATCCCCGGCTACGCAAACCTGATCAATCTGGACTACCTCAAGCCCCTGAACGAGGTGCTGACCCGCGATACCGGTGATTTCAACGGCACCATCGAGCAGCTGACCACAGATGACGGCAACTTCTACGCCGTGCCCTTCCGCAGCGACTTCTGGGTGCTGTACTACAACAAGGATCTGTTCGATAAGGCCGGTGTGGAGTATCCCTCCAATGACCTGACAATGGAAGATTACGATGCTCTGGCACGCAAGATGACCAGCGGCTCCGGCGACACCAAGGTCTATGGCTGCCACTACCACACCTGGCGCTCCGCCGCTTCTCTGTTCTCCATTCTGGACGGCAAGAACACCATCATCGACGGCAAATACGACTTCATGAAGCCCACCTACGATATGGTCATTGCCCAGCAGAAGGACGGCATCTGCATGGACTACGGCTACCTCAAGACCTCTTCTCTGCACTACTCCGCAGCCTTTGAGAACCAGCAGTGCGCAATGGTCAACATGGGCAGCTGGTTCATTTCCACGCTGGAAGCTTACATGAAGGATGCCGAGACCAAGTTCAACTGGGGCATCGTCAAGTATCCGCACCCCGCCGGTGCAGAGGCTGGTTCTACGCTGGGCACTGTGACCAGCCTGGCCATCAACGCCGATTCCCCCAAGGCAGAGACCGCTGCCGACTTCATCAACTGGTGTGTCTCCGAAGAGGGCGCACAGGCCATTGCCAAGACCGGCACCTTCCCGGCCTGCGGCTCCGCTGCCACCGCCGAGATCATCAAGTCCACCGAGGGCTTCCCCGAGGACAGCAATTCTGTGGATGCACTGACCACCAGCAATGTCTATCTGGAAATGCCCTACACCCAGTACGCATCTGATATCGAGACTATCCTGAACGCCGAGCACGATGCTATTATGACCATGAGCGAGACCGTGGACGAGGGCATCCAGAACATGAACGATCAGGTTCCCGCAGTTCTCGGCTGATAAAGCGTTTTCCGCAATGGTTTGCGGTTCTCCTTCTTCATTGTTTTCGATCCCCATTCATTTTCCGATGACGAGCATCGGAAAAAAGCCCTGTCCGAGCGGGGCGGGTATGCACAGCGCCCGCCCCGCTCATTTTTTGGAAAAGCTGTTATACTTCCGGGAAAGGAGGCTCTTTTATGGCGAGTGCTGCTGTCCAGAATAAAACTCCCCGTAAAGTGCTAAAAAAATCGACCCGCGATTCTCTGATCGCGTATTCCTTCATTGCGCCAAACTTCATCGGCTTCTGCGTGTTTACGCTGGTGCCCATGGTGTTTGCCATTGCGCTGGCCTTCTGCGCATGGGACGGCCGCCACGCCATTGAATTTATCGGCCTGAAGAACTTTGTAAAGCTCTTTACCACCGATAAAATTTTTCAGGCGGCTTTGAAAAACACCATCGTCTATGTCATCGGTACCGTGCCGCTTACGCTGGCCTGCTCGCTGGCCATGGCTGTGCTGCTGAACCAGAACGTGAAGCTGCGCAACTTCTTCCGCACGGTGGCGTTCTTCCCCTATGTTGCCTCGCTGGTGGCGGTGGCAGCGGTGTGGAACATGATCTTCAACCCCTCCATGGGCCCCATCAACATGATCCTGAACCAGTTCTTTGGCGTGGCGGTGGAAAACTTGCCCCGCTGGGCTGCCGGTAAGGACACCGCTATGATCACGGTCATCCTGTTCAGCGTGTGGAAGAACATGGGCTACTACATGGTCATCTATCTGGCCGGCCTGCAGGGCTGCAACCCGGACCTGAACGAAGCCGCCGAGCTGGACGGTGCAAACCGCTGGCAGCAGTTCTGGCACATCACCCTGCCGCAGCTGCGCCCCACCACCTTCTTTGTGGTCATTATGCTCACCATCTCCGGCTTCAAGGTCTACGACCAGATGTACATGATCACGCAGGGCGGCCCCGGCACTGCTACCATGACGCTGGTGTACTACATCTATAATGTGGCCTTCGTCAATACTCCGAAATACGGCTACGCAAGTGCAATTTCCATGGTGCTGTTCGTACTGGTGCTGATCGTTACCATCATCCAGTTCCGCGGCTCCAAGGGCGATAACTGAGAAAGGAGGAAGAAACCATGGCAACCGCTGCTATTATCAAGACCGAAGCTTCTCAGAAGCGCCGCAATTTCATCTCCAAGTTCCTGATCTATTTCTTTCTCATCGTCATCACAGCTTGTATGCTGCTGCCCTTTTTGTGGATGCTGTCCTCCTCCTTTAAGCTGAATAAGGACGTGTTCGGCTTCCCCATCCAGTGGATCCCCAAAAATCCCCGCTGGCAGAACTATGTGGACATCTGGACCCAGATCCCGCTGCTGACCTTTGTGAAAAACACGGTCAAGATCACCGTGGTGGTCACCCTGTTGCAGCTGTTCACTTCCTCCTTTGCAGCCTACGCCTTTGCAAAGATGCAGTTCAAGGGCAAAAACGCGCTCTTCCTCGGCTACATTGCCACCATCGCAGTGCCTTGGCAGGCCTACATGGTGCCCCAGTTCATGATGATGAGTTCGTGGCATTTGAACAACACCCATCTGGCCATTATGTGCCTGCAAGCCTTCAGCGCCTTCGGCGTGTTCCTGATGAAACAGTTCTACGAGGGCGTGCCCACCGAGCTGTGTGAGGCTGCCCGCATTGATGGCCTGAGCGAGTACGGCATCTGGTGGCACATCATGCTGCCCCTCAGCCTGCCCGCCCTGTCCACCCTGACCATCTTCACCTTCGTGAACACCTGGAACGACTTCCTTGGCCCCCTGATCTACCTGACTAAGACCGAGCTCAAGACCATCCAGATCGGTCTGCGTATGTTCATCACCCAGTATTCCGCAGAGTACGGCCTGATCATGGCAGCCTCTGTGGTGGCACTGATCCCGGTGCTGATCGTGTTCCTCTCCCTGCAGAAGTATTTTGTGCAGGGCGTGGCATCCACCGGCATCAAGGGCTAAACAAATCACCCGTAAGCGGGGCGTGGGCAGTACCCGCGCCCCGCATTTTTTGCAGAAATAGAGAGAAAGTGTTATGTTATATCCTGAACAGAATGAAGCGCGCTTGAAGCTGAGCCTTGACGGCACATGGGCGTTTGCGCTGGGCAGCTGCGTGGAAGACCAGTTCGATCCCGCAAAGCCCCTGCCGGATGCCCAGCCCATCGCCGTGCCCGCCAGCTACAACGACCAGAACGACCAGACCACCGCCCTGCGCCGCCACTACGGCTGGGCGTGGTATCAGCGCAAAGTCACCCTGCCCGCCTTCTGCGCAGGGCAGCGGGTGGCGCTGCGGTTCGGCTCGGTGACCCACACGGCAAACGTCTGGCTGAACGGCCAGCTTATCGCACAGCACAAGGGCGGCTTTACCCCCTTTGAAGCAGACGTTACCGCCCTGCTGCACCCCGGCGAGACGGTGCTGCTGACCGTCGCCTGCGACAACCGGGTAAACCACAGCACCCTGCCTGTGGGCAACGAGGACGGACAGCTGGCCTTCTTTGGATCGGACAACGCGGGCATCCCCAGTGTGGAGGCTGCCAAGCGCGCCGCCGCACCCCAGAACCGCCCCAACTTTGACTTTTTCAACTATGCGGGCATCCACCGACCAGTGTGGCTCTACACCACCCCCAAAGAGTATATCGAGGATGTGACCGTAGTGCCCGCCGTGGACGGCACGGTGCAGTACGCGGTCAAAACCACCGGCAGCGCGCCTGCCCATGTCACGGTGCTGGATGCGGACGGCAAAGCCGTTGCAAGCGCCGAGGGTGCAGAAGGCACGATCACCATCCCGGAGGTGCATCTCTGGGAGCCCAGACCCGGCACGCCCTACCTGTATACCCTGCACATCACCTGCGGGGCAGACGTCTACGACCAGACCTTTGGCGTGCGCAGCATTGAGGCGCGGGGCACACGGGTGCTTTTGAACGGAAAACCGCTCTATTTCAAGGGCTTTTGCAAGCACGAGGACTTTACCGCCCACGGCCGCGGCTTTGACCCGGTGCTGAACGTGAAGGACGTGAATCTGATCCACTGGGCAAACGCCAACGCGGTGCGTACCAGCCACTACCCCTACGCTGAGGAGTTCTACGACCTGTGCGACCGGGAGGGCATTCTGGTCATGGACGAGACTCCGGCGGTGGGCATCGGCGGCGGGGCGGCGGTGAACCCTTATAAGGAATACCCTCTTGCGGAGCATCACCGGCAGGTGCTTGCCGAGATGATCCATCGGGACAAAAACCACCCCTGCGTGGTGCTGTGGAGCCTTGGCAACGAGCCGGATCTGGAGCACTTCCCGCAGGATGCCTACGATTACTGGCACCCGCTGTATGAGCTGGCACATCAGCTGGACCCGCAGAACCGCCCGGTCACCCTCGTCTGCTGCCAGAATGACTACACCAAGGATATCACCACCCGCACCATGGATATCGTCTGCATCAACCGCTACTACGGCTGGTACAACCTTTCCGGCGACATGGACGCTGCCTGCTATGGCCTGAATCAGGAAATGGATTTCTGGGCAGAGCAGCACAAGCCCGTGATGATGAGCGAGTACGGCGCAGACACCGTGGCAGGGTTGCACACCGCCGGAGCCGAGATGTTCAGTGAGGAATTTCAGGTGGAGTTCTACCGCCGTCTGGATGCAGAGTTTGACAAGCGCCCGTGGTTTGTGGGAGAATTTGTCTGGAACTTTGCAGACTACGACACCGTGCAGGGCCCCATGCGGGTGGACGGCAACAAAAAGGGCCTGTTCACCCGGGACCGCCGCCCCAAGCTGGGTATGCACTTTCTGCGCCAGCGGTGGGCAGAGATCCCTACGTTTGGATTTAAGGAGTAATCATGATGAAAACCTACCAGAACCACGCTATGACCGACGCCGAGGCACGGCAGGCACTGGCCGATGCCTGCAAGCAGGTGGAGACCAATCTGCCCCTGTACACCTACCAGTGCCAGAACCATTCCAGCGTGAACAATATCTACCCCGGCTGTGCCAATAACCAGTGGACCTGCGGCTTCTGGCCCGGTGAGATCTGGCTGGCCTACGAGGCCACCGGGGACGAAAAATTCAAGACCGCCGCCCTCATTCAGGTGGACAGCTTTGCGGACCGCATTGCCCGCAAGGTGGAAGTGGACCACCACGATATGGGCTTTTTGTACAGCCCCACCTGCGTGGCAGCATGGAAGCTGGTGGGCAGCGAAAAGGGCAAAAACGCCGCCATTGCCGCCGCCGACCAGCTGCTGACCCGCTACCAGCCCAGCGGCCGCTTCTTGCAGGCATGGGGCACCATGGACGACCCCGACAACTACCGCTATATCATTGACTGTATGCTCAACGTGCCGCTGCTGTACTGGGCAGCGCAGGTGACCGGCAGCGACCACTACCGCGAGATCGCCGCCGCCCACACCGCCACTACGCTGGCAAACTCCTTCCGGCCGGACGGCAGCACCTACCACACCTTCTTTATGAACCCGGACGGCACCCCCAAGGGCGGCCGCACCTGTCAGGGCTATAAGGATGACAGCTTCTGGGCACGGGGACAGGCGTGGGGCGTGTACGGCAGCGCCATTGGCTACACCTACACCCACGATGAAAAGTTTTTGGATGTGTTCCGCAAAGCGCTGGCGTTTTACCTTTCCCGCCTGCCGGAGGATATGATCCCCTGCTGGGATATGCTCTTTGCCCCGGAAAGCGGCGAACCCCGGGATTCCTCCTCTGCGGCCATCGTGGCCTGCGGCCTGCTGGAAGCAGCCAAGTATGTGGACGAAACAGAAGCTGCCCAGTGGCGCACGCTGGCACGGCAGATGCTGGCTAGTCTGACCGCAAACTACGCAGTAAAGCCCGGCACCCTCGGCTCCGGCCAGCTGCTGCACGGCACTTACAGCAAAAAAAGCCCCTACAACACCTGCACCCCGGAGGGTGTGGATGAATGCACGAGCTGGGGCGATTATTTCTACATGGAGGCGCTGACCCGCCTGACCAAAGATTGGGAGATGTACTGGTGATGAACTTGCAGACCAAAGCGGATTTTACCGCACTGATGCACAAATTTCTCGACCCGCTCAAGCCTTATTATTCCGCAGGCTGTGCCCGGCTGCATCTGGGCGAGACGGGTGTGACCTACAACCAAAATGCCATTGAGCTGGAAGCCTTCAGCCGCCCGCTGTGGGCGCTGGTGCCCTTCTGGGTGGGCGGCGGCTCTGAGCCGGAATTTGAAACCATCTACCGCAAGGGTCTTGCCACCGGCGCCGACCCGGAAAACCCCGAATACTGGGGCACCACCGGGGAGTACGACCAGTGTTATGTGGAGATGGCGGCTATTGCCTGCGGCATCCTCACCGCACCGGAAAAGCTGTGGACCCCGCTTTCTGACACCGAAAAACAGAACCTTGCTGCATGGCTGGGGCAGATCAACGCCCACACCATCCCGGACTGCAACTGGCAGTTTTTCCGCATCCTTGTAAACCTTGCCCTGAAAAGCGTGGGGATGCCTTACAGCCCGGAGCTGCTGGAGGACGGTCTTTGCAAAATCGACAGCTATTACAGCGGCGACGGCTGGTCCACCGATGGCGCCTCGGTGCAGAAGGATTACTACATCCCGTGGGCCATCCAGTATTACGGGCTGCTCTACTCTAAATTTGCCGCCGACACCGACCCCCGGCGTGCTGCCCTTTACCGCCAGCGCGCCCAGCTGTTCGCGCAGCAGTTCGTCTACTGGTTCGATGCCAATGGCGCGGCGCTGCCCTTTGGCCGCAGCCTGACCTACCGCTTTGCCCAGAACAGCTTCTGGGCGGCCTGCATCTGGGCAGGGCTGGAACCGCTGCCCCTGCCGGTGATGAAAGGGCTCATCGTCCGCAACTTCAACTGGTGGCTGGGGCAGAAAATGTTCGACCGGGACGGCATCCTGACCATCGGCTACTGCTACCCGCAGATGTATATGGCCGAGCGGTACAACGCCCCCGGCAGCCCCTACTGGGGCATGAAGAGCTTTTTGTTGCTTGCTCTGCCGGATGACCACCCCTTCTGGTCTGCCGAAGCCGCGCCCATGCCCGCATTGGAGCGGCTCAAGCCCATGCCATACGCCAATATGCTGGTGCAGCGCCGGGCGGGGCGGGTAACGGCCTATGCCGCCGGTGTCAACGAGGGGCACGGCCACGGACAGTTCCCGGAAAAGTACGCAAAATTTGCCTACGATACCCGCTTTGGCTTCTGCGCCTCCCGCAGCCGGGAGGTGCTCAATCAGGCGGCTCCCGACAGTATGCTGGCCTTTGTCATCGACGATAACGTGTTTGTACGCAAGGTGAGCAAAACGTGGGAAATTGAAGCCGGGGCTGTGACTGCGCAGTGGTCGCCCTTCCCCGGCATTGAGGTGACCACTACCATCACCCCCACGGCCACCGGCCACCGCCGCCATCATGAGATTGACAGCAGTTTCGACTGCGAAGCCTACGACTGCGGTTTTGCCGTGCCCAATTTTGCACCGGGCTACGCCGAAAGCGTGGAAAGCGATACCGCCGAAGCCCATTGCGACACCCTGCGCTGCACCGTGCGCGGCAGGGGAGAAGCAGTGGTCATCGGCTGCGACCCCAACACCAGCCTGTACTTCACCAACGTACATCTGCCCGCCGTGAAGTACCACATCCCCAAGGGGCACACGGTGCTGGACACCGAGATCCTTGACGAAGCGGACTGATGCCGCTTCTCTCCAGAAAAACAGTCGTTTTTATGCGGCTGTTTTTCTTATATTCTGTGCTATAATGAGAGCAGAAAATGCTGCGAGGTGACATTTATGCCTTTAAATAATCCTATCACATCGGCACTTCTGGCCGACCCGGAAATTTTCCAGCAGAACCGTCTGCCCTTCCATGCCCACTTTGCGGACCAGACAAGCCCGGAAATGCCCCTGACCGTCAGCTTGGATGGCGAGTGGAACTTCCGCTATGCGGAAAACCTGACCGCACCCTTTACGGACTGGGATACCCTGACTGTGCCCGGCTTTATCCAGATGCAGAGCCTGCAAAAGCCTGGCAAGCCCTACGGCACGCCCCATTACGTCAACACCCAGTACCCGTGGGACGGCCACGAAAAGCTGCGCCCCGGCGAAATTCCGCAGGATTATAACCCCATCGGGGAGTATCAGCGTAGCTTCACCCTGCCGGAAAGCTGGGCAAGCTGCTACCTGCGCCTGAACGGTGCCGACAGTGCCGCCGCCGTCTGGTGCAACGGCGTTTACATCGGCTACACCGAGGATACCTTCACTCCCGCTGAATTTGACATGACCGCCGCCGTCCACCCCGGCGAAAATACCCTGACGGTGCAGGTGTACCGTTTCTCCTCCGGCAGCTGGCTGGAAGATCAGGATTTCTGGCGCATGAGCGGCTTATTCCGCTCCGTGGAGCTGTTCACAAAGCCGGAAGTTCACCTCGAGGACGTCTTTGTGAAGCAGAGCTTTGCAGATGATTTTTCCAGTGCTGCCGTCACCTTTGATTGCAAGGTCAGCGGCGCGGGAACGGTGTCGGTGGTGTTCAATGGGCAGGAGCAGTCCGCTGAGGTGGGCGAGCCTGCCGAATACGACAGCGGCGTGGTGTTCGGCAAGGGCGAGGTTGCCCCGGATGTGGAGGAGGACGTGCAGGATGTCTCCTTCACCTTTGCGGTGACTGACCCCGCCCTGTGGAGTGCCGAGCAGCCGAACCTGTACGAGACAGAAATCGCCCTGCTGCGCGATGGTGCTCTGGTGGAGCGCACCGGGCTGAAAGTCGGTCTGCGCAGGTTTGAGCTGAAAGGCCGCCAGATGCTTTTGAACGGCCAGCGCATCGTGTTCAAGGGCGTCAATCGCCACGAGTGGAGCTGCCGCACCGGCCGCACCGTCAGCCGGGAAGAGATGCTGTGGGATGTAAAGAACCTGAAAGCCCACAACGTCAACGCCGTGCGCACCAGCCACTACCCGGATGACCCCTATTTTTTGCAACTCTGCGATGAATACGGCCTGTACGTCATCGGGGAGACGAATCTGGAGACCCACGGCACATGGCAGAAGCTGGGCGCGGACGGCTCGGACGAGTGGACGCTGCCCGGTGCGCGCCCGGAGTGGCGGGAAAATGTGCTTGCCCGCGCCGAAGCCATGCTGGAACGGGACAAAAACCACCCGGCCATCCTCATCTGGTCTTGCGGCAACGAGAGCCACGGCGGCAAGACCCTGTGGGAGATGAGCGAATACTTCCGCCGCACCGACCCCAGCCGCCTTGTGCACTACGAGGGTATTTTCTGGAACCGGGAATACCCCGCCACCTCCGATATGGAAAGCCAGATGTATACCCCGGTGGCAGACATCAAAAAGTTTCTGGCAGAGCACCCGGAAAAGCCCTTTATCATGTGTGAGTACAGCCACGCCATGGGCAACAGCTGCGGCGGCATCACCGACTACACCGAGTATGCCTACGAAGAGCCGCTGTATCAGGGCGGGTTTATCTGGGAGTATATGGACCACGGCATCGCCGTGACGGGTCCGGACGGAAAGCCCGGCTTTGCCTACGGCGGCGACTTTGGCGACCGCCCCACCGACCGGGAATTCTGCGTGGATGGCCTTGTGCTGCCAGACCGCCGCAATACCCCCAAGATGGACGCCGTTAAGGCGGCCTACGCGCCTCTGAAGATCACCCTGACCGACACCGAAGCCGTGATTGAAAACCGGAATCTTTTTACCGACCTGAGCGCCTACGACCTTGTGTTTGCGTCCTCGGTCAACGGCAAGCCGGAGCGCCGCGCGGTGTTGCGGGTAGAATGCGCACCCGGTAAAACCGTGCGCATTCCGTTCCCGTTCGCTCTGCCGGAAACAGGGCTTGCCTGCATGACCGTTACCGCCATCCAGCGGGCTGCGCTGCCCGGCATCCCGGCGGGCTATGAAGCCGCTTTTGGGCAGGTATGGCACAACTACGCCGCCGCCCGGCTGACCCTGCCCGCCCCACAGCTGGTGGAGATGGACTGCAACATCGGCGTGAAGGGCAAGGGCTTCGAGTACATCTTTGGCCGCGGCAAGGGCCTTGTGTCCATCCGCTATAACGGTGTGCAGCTGCTGGACGATACCGTGCGTCCCAACTTCTGGCGTGCGCCTACCAACAACGACGAGGGCTGCGCAGAACCTTTTACATTTGCCTTCTGGAAAACCGCCGGTCTCTACGCCCGCTGCGATAACCTGACCGCCAAAACAAAGGGCGAATTTGTCACCGTCCGCGCAAACTACACTCTGCCAAATGGGCAGACGCTGCCCATTGATTTTGCCATCGACAGCGCAGGCCGCTGCGACATCACCATGACGTGGCAGGGCGAGCACACCGAGCTGCCGGAGTTCGGGCTGCTCTTCCCGCTGCGCCGGGAGCTGACCGAGGTTTCCTATCTGGGTCTTGGCCCCCGGGAGACCACCGCCGACCGCACCGCAGGCGGCAAAATGGGCGCTTGGAGCTACAATGTCCGGCAGGACTTTGCCCAGAACACCCCGGTCTACCCGCAGGAGTGCGGCAGCCGCACCGGCGTGTACAGCGCAGCGGTCACCGGCAGCGGATTGAACATAGGCATCGGCTTTGCAGGGGACAGCATGACCTTCTCGGCGCTGCCCTATACGCCCCATGAGCTGGAAAATGCCCGCCATCTCTATGAGCTGCCCCGGGATGACAATAAGATGGTCGTCCGGTGTGCTTTGTTCCAGCGCGGTGTTGGCGGCGATAATAGCTGGGGCGCAAAACCCCATGCAGACGACTGCTTTGCGGTGGAGAAGGAAACCTCGTTCCGTTTTACGATTCAAAAGTAAAAATTTACTTGGCTAAAGTGGTGGGGGATCATCGTGATACCCACCACTTTGGTCTTATTGCGAAACCGTAACGAGATAAAAATCAGTGCAACATATAAATAGTATATTTGCGATATGCAATCCAACGTTGTAGCTGCTACATTAAAAAGTTGAATTGCGGTATCCATGTTGTAGCGGCAGGAAAGCAGTTTCATCATAGTAGTGTCCTCCTGGACCTGGACTTGATTTTGGTGTGCGGCCACGCAAATCAATGCTGCCAAGTCGGTGGAGATAAAACGGCAAGGCCGCCTGCTGCCGCCAAGAAGAAAAAGGCTGTAATTCTATAAAAAGGACGGAAATCAGAGGAACCTATCAGGATTCTGTGCTCTGGTGGTCGATATCAAGAGACAAGCCGCCAACTTCACCGTGGATCGCCTTTATGTGGTAAGCGACATATTCGCGCGGATTGACACCGTAATTCTTTTTGAAGGAGCGGTAAAAGGCGTTATAATCAGAAAAACCGCATTTGGCCGGGATGGAAGAGATCGGTTCTTTTTTCATCAGCAGTCGTTTGGCTTCCAGCAGCCGCTGCTGGATGACATACTGGTAAAAGCTGATCTGCATATTCTGCTTGAACATGTGGGAAAAATTGTATTTATCAATGAAAAGCGCCTTTGCCACCGTGTCCAGTGAAAGATCGCCGCTGAGGTTCAGATCGATATAATGCAGGGCGTTGCTCAGGACGCTTGGTTTCTGCGCCTTGGCAAAAACGTGCTCTCGATTATACAAGGAGCGGTTGATGCCGATCAGGATGCGGAGAATGTCGGCCATGCCCTCACTGTGGTAACACAGGCTTTCCTCCCGGTAAGCGTGGGTCAGGGCTTCAAACTGCCCGAACCGGGCGCGGGAACTGTCCACGCTATCCCGAATCAAAAATGTTTTTGCATGACCCGGACGGAGAAAGTAATCGATGTCCGGGTCGATCTTTTTCATGGTATCAAAAGCCGGAGGGCTGAGCCACAACACATACCGCTCATAGGGGATCTCAAAGTCCCGGAAGATGGGATGGTGCATAATGGCAGGTGGGATGATTAGCAGGTCTCCCGGTTTGAGCCGGAACATTTTGTCGTGGACAACATAATCCGCATTTCCGCTGACAAAGAGAAAAATTTCATAGAACTCATGGTAATGAGAAGCGACCGGAGGATAGCTGGCATCCTTGTAATGGTCGATCTCAAAATCCGGCTCGGCCATGTAATGTTTATCGGTTTTGACGACTTTCACAGAAAAATACCTCCAGTCAAAAAATTCTTTTGGGCTAGTTCATCATAACACGATGTACCAATATATGCAATGTTTTAACCAATAAATGCCAACAATTTTGCAGAAAAGGCTGGATTATACCAAGAAATGCAAGGTTTTTGCCAAAAAAGGCCTGTACATTACAACGCGTTTGCGCTATTTTTGTTGACAGAAAGCCTGTTGCACAAGGCAGAACAGAAATGGTAGGGAATGCGCAGCCCGAAGCCCTTTGCGGAAGGGATAAATTTCACTCTGACCGACAGGAGATCAAAACCGGTTTTGTACGCAGTCAATCAAACAAAGAAAACTGGAGATGTCAATCATGATAGGAACAAGACGTATTACTCGCCGCAGCTTTCTGGCTGCTGCAGGTCTTGCTGCCGTAGGCGCAAGCCTGTCGCTCACCGGATGCAGCGGCTCGGTTTCAGACGGCCTGAGCTCCAAGCATCTGCTGGTGGCACACAGCCACAGCGAAGCCCACCCGGTCAACGTTGGACTGCAGAAGATGGCGGAAGTTGCTTCTGCTGAATCCGACCTGACCTTCAGCGTTTACCCCAATGGTCAGCTGGGCGACAACGCAGCAATGATCCAGCTGGTCAAGGCTGGTGTTCTGGATATTGCAAAGGTCTCCGCTTCCAGCATGGAGCAGTTCAACAGCGCATACGCCATCTTCTCGATGCCGTATGTGTTTGAGAGCACCGAGCAGTATTTTGCCGTTATGAACCAGAGCGAAGCGGTGCAGGAGATCTTCAAGAGCACCTACGATCAGGGCTTCTTTGCCATCGGCTGGTTCGATTCCGGCTCCCGCAGCATCTACACCACCAAAGACGGCCCCTGTGAAGGCCCCGCAGACCTGAAGGGTCTGAAGATCCGCACCCAGGACAGCCCCACGTCCATTGCCATGATCCGTGCCATGGGCGGCAGTGCAACGCCCATGTCCAGCGGCGAGACCTACACCGGTCTGCAGCAGGGCATTATTGACGGCGCAGAGAACAACGAGACAGTTCTGGTGCAGGACGGCCACGGTGAAGTCTGCAAGAGCTATACCTACACCCAGCACCAGATGGTGCCCGATATCGTGATCATCTCTACCGAGACTTGGGAAAGTCTGGACGAGACCGAGCAGAGTGCCATCGTAAACGGCATGACGCAGGGCAACGAAGCACACGAGGCCGTATGGCAGGATCTGGTGCAGGAGAACATTGACGGTGCCAAGGAGATGGGCGTCCAGTTCTACACTATCGACAAGACGGCCTTTATCGAGGCTACCCAGTCCCTGCGCGACGAGTTCTGTGCCAAGAGCGCCGACAATGCTCGTTATTACGAGGACTTCCTGTCCTATGTACAGGCTTGATGAGGAGGGAAGCATACCATGTTGATCGTTAAATTCCGCGGCCTGATCGATAAGATCATTCAGGTCCTCAGCACCATTATCATGGGTGTCATGGTCATTGCTGTCTGCTGGCAGGTCATCACCCGCTACATCCTGAACAACCCCAGCACCGTGACCGAAGAAGCGCTGCGTTATCTGCTGATCTGGGTGACCATGGTGGGCGGTGCTTACGCATACGGCCGCCGCAAGCATCTGGCAATCACCGCGCTGAGCAAGCGTCTGTCCTTCAAGGGCCAGAAGATCCTGGATATCTTTGTGCAGGCTATGGTCATCCTGTTCTGCGTTGTTGTCATGATCGGCGGCGGCACGCGCCTTGTCAACACCGCTGCGGATCAGCTGAGCGCTGCGCTGCAGCTGCCCATGCCCCTGATCTACGCCAGCGTCCCTGTGGGTGCCATCCTGTTCATCTTCTACGCGCTCATCTTCATCGGTGAGGATCTGCGCGATATGAAGCAGGGCCCCAAGGCAGAGTCTGCCAAAGAAGCATAAAAAAGGAGGACGAACCTAAAATGGGTACTTTTCAAGTCGGTCTGCTCCTGATCGGCACGTTTGCGCTGCTGCTGGCGCTGAGCGTCCCGGTCTCGGTCAGTATCATCATTTCGTCGGTCGTGACCATGGCCTCCACCTTGTCTCTGGATCTGGGCACTTTCGTTGCCAGCCAGCGCATGGTGGGCGGCGTTGACAGCTTCTCGCTGCTGGCTGTCCCGTTCTACATCCTCTGCGGTGTTCTGATGAACACCGGCGGCATTGCACAGAAACTGATCGATTTCGCAAAAATTCTGGTCGGCCGCATCCCCGGTGGTCTGGCGCACACCAACATTCTGGGCAACACGCTGTTCGGCTCTCTGTCCGGTTCCTCCGTCGCAGCTTCCGTTGCTATCGGCGGCGTTCTGATCCCCATGGAGGAGAAGGAAGGCTACGATAAAAAGTTTGCCGCTGCCGTCAACATCGCTTCCGCACCTACCGGTCTGATCATTCCTCCTTCCGGCATTCTGATCATCTATCCGGTGCTGGCTGGCTGCTCTGTGGTGGGCATGATCATGTCCGGCTACATCCCCGGCCTGATGTGGGCACTGGCCTGCATGGTCGTGGCGTATGTCATTGCAAAGAAAAACCACTATCCCACTGCTGGTAAGGTTCCGGCTTCCGTTTTCTTCAAGTACTTCGTGGACGCCATCCCCAGCCTGCTGCTGATCGTCATCATCGTCGGCGGCGTTATGTCCGGTATCTTCACTGCAACGGAGTCCGCTGCTGTGGCTGTTGCCTACACCCTGTTCCTGTCCATCGTTGTTTACCGCAGCATCAAGATCAAGGATCTGCCCAAGATCCTGCTGGACGCCTGCGAGACCACCGCTGTCATCATGTTCCTGATCGCCGGCTCCAACGTCATGAGCTTTGTTATGAGCTTCACCGGTCTGCCCAGCGCCATCGGCAACGCACTGATCAGCGTTTCCAGCAACAAGTACGTCATCCTGCTCATCATCAACCTTGTGCTGCTGGTGGTTGGCTGCTTCATGGACATCACCCCGGCTGTCCTGATCTTCACCCCGATCTTCCTGCCCGTTGTCCAGTCCTTCGGTATGGACCCCATCCACTTCGGTATCATGATGGTCATGAACCTGGGCATCGGCAACATCACCCCGCCCGTTGGCAGCGCACTGTTCAGCGGCTGCTCGGTGGCAGATATGGACATGGAGGACATGATCAAACCGATCCTGCCGTTCTATGCGGCGATCTTTGTGGCGCTGATGCTGGTAGCCTATGTGCCTTGGTTCTCCATGGCGCTGCCCACCCTGTTCGGCGCAGTCTGATAATGTGAAAAGGAGCAAGTTTTCATGGTTTATTCAGTCACCAAGTATGGCGCTGTCGGCGATGGCGCAACCAATGATGCCGCTGCAATCCAGTCTGCCATTGATGCCTGCAACGCAGCAGGCGGCGGCCGCGTTGTACTGGAGGGCGGTCATACCTACTATTCCAGTTCTATCGAGCTGAAAAGCAACGTAGAGCTGCATCTGGAACAGGGCGCCCTTCTGAAAGCGCACTCCGATATCTCCACCTATTTCAACCCCAACGGCGATGATGCTTCCGTGGCAGCAGTTTCCGGCGCAAAGGCCGTGGATCGTCCGGTGGCAAAACCGGCTTACACCTTTATTCACGCCAAGGATGCAGACAACTTCTCCATCACGGGTCAGGGTGCAGTGGACGGCAATGTTTATGCCTTTATGAAGCGGGCAAGCCGTTACTATTTCAACGGTGATTTTTACCCCCGTCCCACCATGGTGTATGTGGAGCACTGCAACCACATCTCGTTCCATGACGTGACACTGCAGAACTCTCCGTTCTGGACGCTGCACCCTGCCGGATGCAACGATGTGCTGATCTCCAACATCCGGGTGCTGAACCCGCTGGACTGCACCAACTCCGACGGTATCGATCCGGATCACTCCACCAATGTGCGGATCATCGGCTGCCATGTCCAGTGTGCAGATGACTGCATCTGCCTCAAGACCACAGCGGGCAACAACGAGTACGGCCCCACCAAGAACGTCATCATCTCCAACTGCACGCTGACCTCTACCAGTGCCGCAATCAAGATCGGCACAGAGGGCGTGGCAGATTTCGAGAATATTCTGGTGGATAACTGCATCATCACCGGAACCAACCGTGGTCTGTCCATCCAGATTCGCGACGGCGGCTGTGTGCGGAACGTGAGCTTCTCCAACATCATGATCGAGACCCGCCGCTTTGCCGAGTGCTGGTGGGGCTGCGCGGAGCCTATCGTGATGACGACCCACGACCGGAACGCCAACACCCACAGCGGCAGCATCGAGAATGTTCGCTTCTTCAACGTCACCTGCAAGGGTGAGAACGGTGTGTTCCTCTCCGGCAACGAGGAGAATCACATCAAGAACGTTCTGTTTGAAAATGTCGACGTCTGTCTGGAAGCTACCAGCAAGTGGGAGCGCGGAATGTACGATCTGCGTCCCATTCCGCCTGAAAAGGAAGGCATGCTGCATCAGAAGAGTGCAGCCATGTTCCTGCGCTGGGTAGATGGCGTCACCGTCCGGAACTCCACGCTGGGCTTTGCGGGCGAGGACCGTTCGGACTTCGCACAGGCGCTTCTTACTCAGAACTGCACCAACGTGCAGACCATGGGTCTGACTGCTGAGGCTGCCGCCCCGGAGTACCAGAGCATCGAACTGGGCTGAGCCGCCTATCAATAATGAGCAAGCCGCCGCATCGGCGCTGGCCCCTTTTGCCGGGTCGGGCCGTGCGGCGGCTTCTTTTGAGGGATAAACCAATGAACAAGAAAAAGAACATCATCACGTTTGCCGCGTTCCTGATCCTGATGGTGGGTCTGGGCGCGAACGATGCCATGCGGGGCATTTTTTCCACGATCTTCTCTGCCCACTTCCAGCTGAGTACCGCCCAGTTGTCCCAGATCGTCACCGTAAGCTACATCGGCAACCTCGTGTTTCTGGCCGTCGGCGGCTTCGGGGTGGATATTCTGGGCCGCCGCAAGGCCATGCTGCTGTATACCTTTTTGTGGAGCGCAGCCATGCTGCTGTTTGCCACCACGGACTCCTATCTGCTGCTGCTTGTGGGAATGTTTTTTGCCATGGGCACATCCACACTGCTGAACACCAACATGAACCTGATCACGACCGGTATGTTTGCCGTTGCGCCCGGCTTTTTTGTGAACTTCCTGTTCTTCATTCAGGGCATTGGCACCAGCGGCAGCCAGAGCATCATTGGCAACTGGGCTACGGATATTTCCAGCTGGCACACCGTGGCATGGGGTCTGCTGGCCATTGGCGCAGTGGCCATGGTGCTGTTCGTGCTGTTCCCCATGCCGGAAGTGCAGGAGCACAAAACGGAGGGGAAGGTATCGCCCAAGGAGATCATGAGCTGTCCGGCATTTCTGTCGTTGGTGCTGATCATCGGCCTGTATTTCATTGCAGAACATGGCATTATGAACTGGCTGGTGAGCTATGCTACCAATGCACTGGAAGTGCCCATGGGACAGGCGGCAAACTTTACCGCTGTTTTCTTCGGCTGTGTGATGGTGGGGCGTCTGGTGCTGAGCAGTCTGGTGGATAAGCTGGGCATCTACCGCTGCCTGCGGCTCTTCGCCACAAGCGCTGCGGTTCTGTACACCGCAGGTGTTCTGCTGGGGGCACCGGGTCTGTGGCTCCTGGCAGTCAGCGGTCTGCTGTTCTCCATCCTGTATCCGACCCTTGTCATGCTGATCCCGCGATACTGGCCTAGTCACGCAGCTTCCTCTGCATCGGGTCTGGTGCTGAGTGTGGCTTCGCTGGCGGATATCCTCTTCAATGCCGTGTTTGGCAGCTTGGTGGATGCCATCGGCTACCGGACCTCCTTCCTCATCATGCCTGCCTGCATGGTGGGATGCACGGCACTGCTCTGGCTGTTCTTTGCAAAAGCTAAAAAGCTGGAACGGTGCGATTAACGGGCATATACGGCCACGCAAACCAATGCCCTCAAGTTTTAAGCGAGCATAAAAAATACCGCCCACGCAGCGCTGCGTGGGCGGTAAACTTTTTTTCTTACCCAAAGTATAACAGGAGAACCGCAGACAGTACGGATGAAAAGTCGTGAAGCAAGATGAATTTTTTAAATTGTCATAAATAGCACGACTTTTTGACTGATAACACAAAATTTTGCACCCTTATTCCGTGGGATTCTCTTTATAATAAGAACAGAAATCAAACGGAAAAAGGAGATGCGGATGATGCAAGCAACAAACCTGAAAACGAATCATCTGACCCAGCCTCTCGGTATAGATGCCGGGACGCTGTTTTTATCGTGGCAGTGCGCCGAAGGCGTGCGCCAGACTGCCTACGAAATCGAAGTGACCGCCGGAGCCGAAACGCTGTGGGCAAGCGGAAAGGCTTTGGGCAGTGTGATGCACACCGAAACGCTCATCGCTGTACCGCCCAAGACGCAGGGACGGTGGCGCATCCGGCTGTGGGATGAAAATGACCAGCCCGGTGCATGGAGCACCGCTTCCTTCGAGACCGGGCTTGCACAGGCAGACTGGCAGGGCGTGTGGGCCTGCCCGGAAACGGAAGAACCGGATATCGACTGCGCTGATGCCATCAACGCCTTTGCAAAGCCCAACTGGGAGCAGAAGCAGGCGGCGCTGGAAGCCTCCGGCAAAGGGCAGGCGCAGCCTTATCAGCCCCACCGCCCGGCAAGCTATCTGCGCAAAACGTTCACCGCCCCGGAGGGAGAAAGCAAGCGACTGTACATTACCGCTAAGGGACTGTATGCGGCATGGCTGAACGGCAAGCGGGTCGGCGATATGGTGCTTGCCCCCGGCAGCTTTACCGCAGACAAGCAATTGGGCGCACAGACCTACGATGTGACCGCACTTGTCCGTGACGGTGAAAATGAGCTACTCATCACATTGGGCGACGGCTGGTACCGCAGCACCTCCGGCGTGGATGGTGACCGTGACCTGTTCGGCAGCGAACTGGCTGTCCTGTTCCAGCTGGAAGTGAACGGCAAGGCGGTCTGCGTTTCGGATGACGACATGGAGGCCACCCAGTGCGGCCCGATTCGCCAAAATGATCTGCAGCAGGGCGAAGTGCACGATGCCCGGCTGGAAGAGGAGCTTTCCGGCTGGCATGGCGTAAAGACCGAGCCGAACTCCCTGCCCATCACCGGTATGAACACCGTGCCCATCCGGGAGCAGGAAGCCTTTGCGGGCAGGCTGCTGCGCACCCCCAACGGCGAGACCGTGCTGGACTTTGGCCAGAACATGGCTGGCTATGTGGAGATGAAGCTGACCGCCCACGCCGGGCAGAAAATCAAGCTGCTGTGCGGCGAAGCACTGGACGAGAACGGCAACTTTACGCAGGAGAACTTTCAGGACCGGAACCGCCACAAGGAGGGCGGCACGGCGCAGCTGCTGGAACTCGTTTGCAAAGAGGGCGAGAACCACTACAAGCCCAGCTTTACCATCATGGGCTTCCGGTACGCAAAGGTGGAAACGGACATCGACCTGACCGGCGCAGAGTTTACTGCCCACGCCGTCTATTCGGAGATGCCGGTCACCGGCAGCTTTGCGTGCGGCAATGCCGATGTGGATCAGCTGGTGAAAAACAGTGTGTGGAGCCAGAAGGGCAACTTCTGCGATATCCCCACCGACTGCCCCACCCGCGAGCGCGCTGGCTGGACTGGCGATATGGGGGTGTTCATCGAGACCGGCCTGACCCTGATGGACTGCTACCCGGTGGTGGAAAAATGGCTGGCCGAGTGCCGCCTGAACCAGTACCCGGATGGACGCATGGCAAACATTGCGCCGCCCACCAGCCGCCCCGGCTACATGACCCCCATGCTCTGCATGTCGGCAGGCTGGGGCGATGCCGCCATTCTGGTGCCCTACGCCCTTTATAAGCGCACCGGCGACCGCAAGATCCTTGCGGACAACTACGAGATGATGCAAAAGTGGTATGGTTTCCTGCTGGGCCGTGCCCAGCAGACCACCGAAGAACAGCAGACCGGGGCATACGCCAAGTACACGGTGCTGAACGGTCTGGACTACGGCGAGTGGTGTGAGCCGGGCATTACTCCCATGCAGGCGATGATGAACCCGCGCAAAAGCGTGGGTACGGCGTATCTGGCTTATTCCGGGCGACTTCTGGCGGAAATTGCGCAGGCGCTGGGCAAGGCAGAGGACGCAGCGCAGTACCGCGACACGGCAGAAAAGGCGGTAAAGGCATACCGCGCTGCCTTTACGGATAACGGAAAAATTACTTCGGACCGGCAGTGCGAATATGTCCGCGCCATTGCCTTTGCGCTGCTGGGCGAGGAGGAGAGCCAAGCCGCTGCGGATACCCTGAACCGGATGGTGGCGGAAAACGGCTACCATCTGAACACCGGCTTCCTTTCCACGCCCTTCCTCTGTGAGGTGCTGGCAAAGTATGGCCATGCCGACACCGCCTATAAGCTGCTGTTACAGGACACCGCTCCCAGCTGGCTCTATGAGGTCAAGCAGGGCGCTACTACCGTCTGGGAGACATGGACGGGCATTGACGCAAACGGCCACCCCAGCGAATCCCTGAACCATTACTCCTACGGTGCCATCTGCGGCTGGCTGTTTGGCGGTGTGTGCGGAATCCGTCTGGCAGGGGAGACCCTGACCATCGCCCCCACCCCGAACCCGGCTCTGGGATGGGCAAAAGCAGTGTACGATTCCCCGGTGGGGCGCATTGAAAGCGGCTGGCAGTATGCAGGCGATGCCGTGACCTACACCATCACCGTGCCCTGCAATCTGACCGCAGAAGTCACCCTCCCGGATGGCAGAAGCCTGACCTTGCAGCCGGGCACCCACATTCTGTAACGCAAAAAGATCCCCCGCAAGACACAACGCCCCGTACCGGAAGGAGTAACCGGTGTGGGGCGTTGCTTTTATGGGGATAATGAAGAAGAAAATAATGAGAGAATGGCAGGTCAGAATTTTTGTGCAAGGTATTTTGCACTGAGCTGGAAGCTCTTGACAGGAGAGTTGTCCACCCAGTTGCGGTGGCTTTCCAGAATAACGGCATCCACATCCATGGCAAGGGCCTGCGCCATCAGGCTGTCCAGGTCCATGTTGCCGGTGCCCAGCTCCATGCTGTCGGTTTTCAGGATGGGCGTGATGGCGCTGCCGGTGATGCGGGTGCCCCGGTCGTTGATGTGCCACAGCTTCATGCGGGGACCAAGCCGCTGCATCCATGCCAGCGCGTTTGCACCGCCCTCGGTGAACCAGTAGCTGTCAAACTCAAAGTTGACAAAAGCGGGGTCGGTCTCTTCTAAGAGGATATCGTAGGCGCGCTTTTCCGCATTCACATGCCGCAGCTCGCAGTTGTGGTTGTGGTAGAGCAGATGGATGCCCTCGGCTGCCAAGGCTTCGCCGGCTTTGTTCAGCCGCTGCGCCAGTTCGTGCATGGCGGCTTCATCGCCGTAATCAAACCGGTACATCCCGGTGATGACCACATGCTGTGTGCCGAAGCTCTTGGCTTCCTCGGCCACTGCGTGGGCATCCCGTTCCAGAGAGCCTAGGTCGGTGTGCAGGCTGACCACCTGAAGGCCTGTCTCCTGCACCAGCTTGTGCCAGTCCAGATTGCCGCCCTTGCCCACCGGTATACCGGCGGCCTTGGTCAGCAGCTTTACCACAAAACCAATGGGGTGGATCATAAATCCACACAGTTCAATACCGTCGTACCCGGCGGCTTTCATGGCAGCAAGGGTCTCTTTTGCCTGCTGCTCGTTGCTCAGTACAGTGCCCAGCATAAATTGCTGCACGGCTTTGATGGGCATGGTTTACCCCTCCAGTTTGAAAGTCTTGCCCGGCGTGATGCCGTTTTCGTTAAAACTGTCCACGCAGACGTAGTATTCCTGCCCGGCGGTCAGGGTGGAAAGGGTCACTTCGTCTGCGGCATACACCAGCCAGCTCAGATAGAGTTTATCGGGCGCAACGCCGTAGCGGACGTTGTAGCCCTGCGCTTTTTCGATGTGCTTCCAAGTAATCTTTGCATCCAGTGCATCTACGCGAGCCCCGGCGGCTTCGGCCTGTGCGGGCTTTGCGCCCTCGCCGTTGCCGAACACCCGCAGACCGCTGATGCGCAGCAGCTGTCCATAGGGCAGTTCGCCGCCGGTGACCCGGACGTACCGGGCGCGGATGCCGTCGGCATATTCGTAGTAGCCGTTGGAGCACTCGCGGGCAACCGTTTCGCGGGTCGTCCAGTCTGCTCCGTTCACACTGGTCTCTACCGTGTAATGGGAGATCTGCGGGCGGGTCTCGATGTGGCGGGTCTTGCGGTCGTCGCCGTAGCTGTCCGCCGGGAAATCCACCACCAGCTTTTCATCCGCCATGTTTACCTGAATGGCACGGACATCACTCTCTTTGCCAAGGTCCACGCAGAGCCATTCGCCCGGCTCTGTACCAGCGGCGCTCCACCAGCTGCGGCAGTCCTCGTTGACTGCCAATTCCGGGCTGCTGTTTTCTGCCGCGCTGGAAGCCGTGACCGGTTTTTTGTAGCTCAGCAGCATCCATTCCGGCTGCTGGCTGGCGGCATCGAATTTGCCTGCCGGGATGCGGTGGGGGTAATCGGAAAAGTTCTGGTTGCAGTAAAGCACGCCGTCCTTGTCGAACCCGGCAGGGAACAGGCCTACCCGGCGCTCAAAGTCATAGTTGACGGAAATGCGCATGGTGGAGGCGTGCCACCAGTTGCCGTAGATGTCGGCAATGGTGCTGCCGTGGCCTGCACCGGTGATGAATCCACCGGGCTTTGCGGAAAACGGATTGGATGCCTGCCGCACAAAGGGGCCCAGCGGAGAACGGGAGGTGTATACACCGTCGGCGTAAGTGTTGTACTGGGTGCCGGGGCAGGCGTACTGCAGATAGTAGGTGTCGCCGTGCTTTGTCATGAACGCACCCTCAATGTAGGGCTTGCCGATGGCGTTGAACATGGCAGTCAGGCTTTCGGCACTCAGGCCGGGGATGCTTGCCATCTGCGGCGGCAGATTCAGCTTGCCGGTCTTGGGGTCATAGAACTGCTTCATGGACTGGTACAGCACGCTGGCTTCCCGGTCCACAATGCCGTTGTTGCCGGGGCGTTCGTAGCCAAGTATGGTTTCATTGCCGAAGATCAGCTCCTGCTTTTCACTGATGGGGGTCATGGTGTTCGGGTCCAGCTCCACGCCGTAGATGGGGGCAATATTGGAACAGCCCCAGTAGAAGTACACCCGGCCATCGTCATCGCAGAACAGATCCGGGTCCCAGAAAGCAAAGGGCGCGGAAACCTCGGTAAACGGCTCGGTCAGGGGGTCAGCGGTGCGCAGGATGGGGCAGTTGCGCCCCTTGCGGCTGGCGCAGAAGTAGAGGTAATTGCCCACCTGCCGCACATCTGGCGCGTAGTCATAGATCAGCAGGTCGGGGTCTGCATGGAAGTTCCAGTCCAGAAGATCCTCCGAATACCAGAACCCTGCCGACATGGAAACGAACAGATAATATCTGCCTTTGAAGTACACCAGCGTCGGGTCTGCGCCCTCCCGGAAACCCGCTGTGCGGGGGCCTTCCTTCATGTGCTGGTAACGGTAGCCCAGATCAAGGGGATTGCAATAGGTCTGTTTCATCGAAGCTTACTCCTTGGCAATGCCCTGCAATACCCGGTTCAACTGCTTGATGTCCTCTTCCGAAGTGCCCGCCTGCATCAGCATGGATTGAATGGTCATCCGCTGCATGGCACGCTCCATCATGGCCACCAGAGCCGGGTTGTCCTTCACGGCAGCGGCAACATCTCCGCGGGCAGCGGCGGCTTTATCAGAAATCTGCTTCAGGATGGGACCGGCTTTCGGGTCTGCCATGGCGGCAGCCATGTTGTCCTTCACCGACCAGCAGCTTTCGTCCAGCTCGCCGTCAAACCAGTTGGTCACGTTCTTGCGGTTGTCCATGGCGTAATCCGGGTTGGGGGCGTCCACCTTGTTCACCAGGATCACGCTGCTGTGCTCACCGGAGCGTGCCTCAATGCTGTGCTTGCCGGTAATGGGCAGCTGGAAGGTGAACACCTTGTCGCCCTGCTTGGTCTCCACCAGTTGACCGTCCTTGTACAGCGAGACCTCCGGCAGATTGGAGTAGACCTTGATCTCGGTCACATCCTCGGCGCGGTCCACATAGCGGCTGCCGCACAGGTGCACGAACGGCTCCTTGCTCCAATAGGCCTTGTAGAGATAGAAGGGGTCTTTTTTGAGCTTGCGGTCAAAGGTGACAAGTCCCTTCTGGTTCTCGCCATGCTTGCCGCCCTCGTCGCGGCCATCGGCGGCAAAGTCGAACATATTCCACACATGAGTCGCCCACAGCCAAGGACGGTCGGCAATCATCTTAGCAATGTGCTCATGGTAAATGCACTGGTAGCTCTCGGTGTAGTCGCCCTTTTCCGGGTGGCTGCTCTGGTACTGGGGGTTGGCATCTGCGCCATACTCCGAAAAGCCGATGCAGCGGTCAGGGTAATCGGTATGGTATTTGTCAAAGAACTCGTCGTTCTGCTCCAGTTCACCCAGATACCAGCCGAAGTAGAGGTTGTAGCTGTTCACATCGGGAATTTCCAGAATAGGACTGGTGGTCTCCAGCATAAACACGTTTGCCATGGTGGTCTTGCGGGTGGGGTCCAGCTTGTGCGCCAGCTCGTTCAGCAGACGGTGGTTTTCCAGCAGATCCTCGTTGACCGCAGAGGCGGCGGTGATCTCGTTAGAAAGGCCCCACACGGCAATGCAGGGGTGGTTGTAGTTCTGGACGATCAGCTCTTCCATCTGGGTCAGGGTGTTGGCACGGCCGTTGGTCATGTGCATGGTGATGTAGGGGATCTCTGCCCAGATGACAAGACCCTTTTCATCACACAGGTCGTAGAAATACGGTGCGTGCTGATAGTGTGCCAGCCGGATGGTGTTGGCGCCCATTTCCAGAATGATGGAGATATCCTCCTCCATCATTTCTTTGGTCAGGGCATTGCCCATACCCTTACGGTCCTGATGGCGGGAAACGCCGCGCAGGGGATAGCTGCGGCCGTTCAGGATAAAGCCCTTCTGGGGGTCAAACTCAAATTTCCGGCAGCCGAACCGAGCGGAGGTCTCCTCGCCATTGTCCAGCTTGGCAGATACGGTGTAGAGGAAGGGGTCGTCCACGCCATCCCACAGATGGGCGTTGTTCAGCGTGAAAACAACCTTTGCAGTGCCGTTTTCCACCGGGGCGGTGATGCTCTGGCCTTCCAGCGCAAAGGATACGCTTTGTGCGCCGATCGCAGCAGCTTCCAAAGTAACTTCAACGGTCTTGGCGGCAAGGTCGGTGACGATAGGGGTCACCTTCAGCGCCGGTGCGCCATTAGCGGGCAGGGCGAAGTGCTCTGCCGGGACGATGTGCAGGGTCACATCCCGGTAAATGCCGCCGTAGAAGGTAAAATCGGCTTTCTGGGGATACACGGTGTCGTTGTCGCAATTGTCCACGCTGATGGCCAGCAGGTTCTCGTCTTTCAGGTGGTCGGTCAGGTCCACCCGGAAGGTGGAGTAGCCGCCCTTGTGCTCGGCCAGTTTTTCCCCGTTCAGGTAAACGGCGGCGGTCATGGCTGCGCCGTCCAGCTGCAGAACAGCCTTGCCGCCTGCCGGGATGGCGGGCTTTGTCAGGGCCAGTGTATACCAGCAGGTGCCGCGGTAGTAATCGTTGCCGCCGTCCTGACCGTCCACCGCGTTCCATGTGTGGGGCAGGGCGATGGCCTCACCCATAACAGCGGTGGGGATGCCGGGGTTCTCCTTGGTAAAATGCCAGTCGCTATGATTCAGCAGGATGGTCTTGCTCATGGTAAAAACTCCTTTATATTTATACTTTATATTTATAAAAGATGGATAGAATCAGCAAAAACCGAAAGAGCGTATGAGCCTTTTCGGTCTTTGCAGGGTGTTACTGCATATGTTCTGCAATTACTTCACGGCGAAGAGCGTCTTTTTTATCTGCGATGCGCTTCTGGACGTTGACCATTTCCTCCTTGGTCAGGGGGCAGCCCACCATGGCGAGCAGGGTGACGACCCAGCCCAGCATCGGCAGACCGTACTTGATGGCAAGGGTCATCCAGAAGATGCCGGAGGTGTAGGCATCCGTGGGCTGAGGCATGGTGGTGGTGTAGCCCAGAACGGCCACTGCTGCGGTGGCGATGACGGCAGCCACCGAGGTGATGAGCTTGTCGATCAGGCTGTAAGTACCGGAGACTACCGCCGGGATGTAACGGCCGCTGCGGTCCAGCTCGTAGTCGATGGTGTCAGCCATGTAAGAGGTGTTGGAGGTGGTGATGCACATATTGGAACCGTTCTGCAGCAGGGTCAGCAGGACATAAACAATCATGTTCCAGCTGCCGATCACACCGATCTGACGGGTGTCGGTAAAGATGAAGAACAGGATCAGCACAGTGGTGATGGTCATGCTGATGCAGGTCCAGGTCACGATGCCCTTCTTGCTGCCTTTTTTGCCCACATACTTTGCGCCGAAGGCTGCAAAGAAGATGGAGGGAACCATGCTGATCATGCTAAGGGTGGTAGCAAGACCCATGTTGCCGATGAGGATGCCGTTCAGCATCGTGTTGATGATGGCCTGGCTGCCTACCTGCTGTGCCAGCTTATCGGAAGCGTGGGAGGCAACATAGCACTGCAGGGGCTTGTTGTGTTTGAACACCTCAAGAATATCCGCAACCTTCAGCGGTTCGTGATTTTTGCTGATGCCCTCAAAGTTTTCGGGCTTATCGTAGGCGGAGATGCCGGCGCAGACGATCAGGGTGCCGATGCCGGCAATGATCAGGACGATGGTGCAGACCGTGCTGAGGAAGCCCTGATTGAAGGTGCCGCCGCACTTGGGCAGGATGACGGTGTAGACCAGCATGCTCATGCCCATGGGCACGAAGTAGTTCAGCGCAGTGGTCCAGACACCGATGGTGGGACGCTGCCGGGGATCGTTGGTCATGATGGCAGGCAGGGTCTGGGCGGTCATGTTGGTGACGGTATAGCCGATAATATAAATAATGTAGGTCAAAACGAACACCGGCAGGCCGAAGCCCTTGCTGGAACACAGGTTGAACATACACAGCAGGCCCACCGCTTCGATCAGGTAGCCGCTGATCAGCAGAACGCGCAGCTTGCCGAAACGGGTGTTGACGCGGTCGTAGACGAATGCCAGCATCGGATCGGTGAAGGCGTCCAGAATGCGGGCCAGCATCAGGATGATGCCGACGGTTGCAGTAGTGATGCCGTAGCCGATACTGGCAGAATAACTTGCCATACCGATCAGGGAATAGACGCTCATGCCCACAAAGGCGTTGCAGGCATAGCAGATGATCTGCCATGTTTTGGCGCGGCGGTACTGGACGCCGTCTACCTCGCTGGCGCTGGGTTTCTTTTGGAACATAATGATTTTCCTCCTTTTTATGTGAAACGGGTTCCGCTTTTCTTGACACCAGAATAACAGAATGCAACAGGTACTGCCGGACAAAAAACTGGAATTAAGGATAAAAATTCGTGCAATAATTTGTGATTCGTGAATTTACGCCCGACTTCACGATTTATTACCCCATAGGGGCAAAACAGGTCTGCTACAATAGTCTCAACAAGTAACACGCAGGAGGGGAGAACCATCATGCAGAAATTTGAAAAAGGCTTTTTCATCGGAGCTGCAACAGCAGCCCATCAGGTGGAGGGCAACAATATAAATAGTGACTACTGGGCACAGGAGCAACTGCCCCATTCCAGCTTTACGGAGCCCAGTGACATTGCCTGCGACCATTATCATCGGTACGAAGAAGATATCAAGCTCCTGGCCGATGCCGGGCTGAACGCTTACCGCTTTTCCATCGAGTGGGCACGGGTGGAGCCGGAGGAAGGAACGTTCGACCCGGAAGCCATTGAACACTACCGCAAGGTGATCGCTTGCTGCAAGGCACACGGCGTAGAACCCATCGTCACCCTGTTGCACTTTACCAGCCCCAAGTGGCTCATCTGCAAGGGCGGCTGGGAAGCGGAGTCCACCGTAGAGGACTTTAAGAACTATGCAGTCTATGTCATGGAGCAGCTGGGCAGCGAGCTGCGCTATGTCTGCACCATCAACGAAGCCAACATGGGCTTGCAGCTGGCCACTATTTCCAAGCGGTTCCGCCTGATGGCCGAACAGGCTGCCAAGAATGCCGCCGCGGCCGGAAAGTCTGCCGAGGGTACGGTGCAGGTGGGCATGAATTTCCAGAAGATGATGGAAAACATGAAGTATGCTGCCATGGAGAATGCACAGGTGTTCGGCACGCCCCAGCCGCAGATCTTTGTCAGCGAGCGCACCCCGGAGGGCAATCTGCTGGTGCGGCGTGCCCATGCAGCCGCACGGGATGCCATCAAGGCCATCTGCCCGCAGGTCAAGGTTGGCCTGACCCTTTCGCTCCACGACTTGCAGGCACAGCCCGGCGGCGAAGCCTTTGCCGAGGCCGCATGGCAGAAGGAGTTCACCCATTATCTGCCCTACATCAAAGAGGATGATTTCTTAGGTGTGCAGAACTACACCCGCACCCTTTACGGCCCGCAGGGGCAGCTGCCGGCACCGGAGGGCGCAGAGCTGACCCAGATGGATTACGAGGTTTACCCGCAGGCACTGGAGCACGTCCTCCGCAAGGTGGCAGAGGAATTCAAGGGCGATCTCATCGTCACCGAAAACGGCATTGCCACCGCCGATGACACCCGCCGTGTGGCGTTTATCCGGCAGGCACTGGACGGCGTGCAACACTGCATTGCCGACGGCATCCCGGTGAAGGGCTACTTCCATTGGAGCCTGATGGATAATTTTGAGTGGCAGAAGGGCTATGCCATGCAGTTCGGCCTGATCGCCGTGAACCGTGAAACCATGGAGCGGACCGCAAAGCCCAGCCTTGCGGTGCTGGGGGAGTATTGCGGAGCTTGAGAGGGGGCTCCGGGCATCGGTAGAAAAAACGGCGGAAGTATGATATACTATTTCTATCAATGAGTCAATGAGCCGGAGGGGTTACACATGGATGTTCTCCAGAATATGATGCTGTTTTCCGAGCTTGTCCAGTGCGGCGGCAATGTTTATACATGGTGCTATGATGCAAAGGGAAAGCTACTACGGAGCAACTGCCCGGACGAGGCCTTTCTAGCCAGCGCATTTGAGCTGTTCGGCTGCAAACAGCGGATGCTGGAGCATGGGAACCGGGATGATGTACCCGTTACCTTGGGGACGGCTCTGGGTCTTTTGTGGGGCGCAGCCTTTGAAAAGGAAGAGGGGAAGCTGAAGCGTGTCTGGGTCATCGGGCCGGTGTTCCATCGGGATGTGACAATGCGCGGGATCGAGGACGGGCTGAAATATTACAGCAAGCTGGAGATCAGTGTGGCATGGACGATCCAACTTTACAAAGCCCTTGAAAAAGTTTCTACCCTGCAAAACACCATTATATACCGCTATCTGCTGATGATGCACTACTGCCTGACCGGGCAGCGGTTGGAACTGAGCTGTGTCAACAGTAGCACAGCACAGGAGGAGCGGCTGGAAAGCTCTGCCATCCCCCACGACCGGTATAAAGTCTGGATGGCAGAGCAGGGAATGCTGCAGATGGTCCGCACCGGAGACCTGAATTACAAGCAGGCGCTTTCCAACTGTATGAGCATAAGTGCAGGTGTGCCGGTACAGAGCAGCGATGTCCTGCGCCAGAGCAAGACCTCCATCATCGTGTTCACCTCTCTGGTCTGCCGTGCCGCCATTGAGGGCGGTCTTTCCCCGGAGGAGGCGTACTCCCCCTGGGGGACAGCTACATTCAGACGGCAGAAGCGGCAAAATCGTTGGATGAGCTGCACCCGCTTGCAATGATGATGTACGATGATTTCATCCGGCGTGTCCACAAACACCGGACAAACCCGAACCTCAGTATGCAGATCCAGAAATGTGTGGATTACATCGAGATGAATCTGGACAAAAAGATCGTAGCGGAAGATCTTGCCGCCCTGGTGGGCTACACGGAATATTACCTCACCCACAAATTCAAGGAAGAAACCGGTCTGAGCGTGACGAACTATGTAAAGTTTGCAAAGGTCGAACGTGCGAAAGTTCTGCTGAAAAGTACACCGTTCAGCGTCCGGGAAATTTCCGAGCAGCTTGGCTTTTCCACCCGCAATTATTTCAGCGCAGTCTTTCAGCAGGTCACCGGAAAAACGCCCATGGAATTCCGGGAAACATAAAGCAGAACAGGCATCCTGCGTTACCGTTTGGCGGTATCGGGCAGGATGCCTGTTCTGCTATGATGACGAAAAATGGGGGAGAATGGCTCAGTTGAGGAACTTCTCGTTCAAAGTCACACCAAAGTCGCGGGCGATGGCGCGCAGGTCGTCGTCGGTGATGGTCTGACGGATGATGCCGCCGCCCATGGAGAGCACCTTGACGTAAATTTCGGCACTCTTTTCGATGGTGTGGGCCAGACCAAAGGTGATGTCAAAGTCCGGACCGGAAGCAAACAGACCGTGCTGTGCCCAGATGGCGGCCTGATAGGTTTTCATCAGCTCGCTGGTGGCCATGGCGATATCTGCCCCGCCGGGCACCATCCACGGGCAGACACCCACGCCCTCCGGGAACACCACCGGGCACTCGGTGGCGCTCTGCCACAGCGCACGGGTGAAGTCCCGGTCGGTCAGGGGCAGGATGTAGGTCAGGGCGATCACGTTGGTGGCGTGGCAGTGGTAGATGACACGGTTTGCGCCATTGGTGGCAGCCTTGCGGACACTGTGGTTCATAAAGTGGCTGGGGAACTCACTGGTGGGCTTTGCGCCATCTTCCAGACCCCAGACGATGCGCCAGCTGTCGCCCTTGTCGTTGATCTCCACAATGCCGATGCTGTGGACAGGGTCCGACTCCACGTTGCGGAAGAATTTGCCGGAGCCTGTGGTGATGAAATACTCCCCGGCCAGATTGTCCGCCTGCACGCCCATGTTCACCCATTCGCGGGGCTGCGGGTCAAAGAAGGGACGGCACTGGGCTACTTCCTCTTCCTTCATGCGGTAGGTCAGGTTGCCGCCGTTGCGCTCGTGCCAGCCCTGCAGCCAGCCATCGTTGCACATCCGCATAAAACCTTTGACAATTTCAATATCCAGAATACCCATCTTCAAAAACCTCTCTCATTCAAATGCGCTTGCTCAGCACGTTCTGCTCGTACTTTTTGACTTCCTCAAACCATGCACCGTCCACCGGCACACCGTTCCGGCGGCAGTATTCGTCCCAGACTTCCCCAAAAGGCAGGGTCTTCAGCTCCTCTTGCCGCACCATCAGCTCGGTGAACTGGTTGGTGTCCTGCAGCTCTTTCAGCGCCGTGTGGGGGGTGCACAGGGCAGACAGCAGCGCCTTTTCCACGTTGCGGAAGCCCACCGTCCATGCGGAGATGCGGTTGATGGAAGCATCAAAGTAATCCAGTGCAATGTTCACCCGGCCGTCCAGACCGCCGCAGCGCACGATCTCCTTGCAGATCTCCTTCGTTTCATCGTCAAACAGCACCACATGGTCGGAGTCCCAGCGGATGGGGCGGGTGACGTGGAGGGCGATCTCCGGGAAGAAGGCCAGCAGGGCGGGGATCTTGTCGCTGACCACTTCGGTGGGATGGTAGTGGCCGTTATCCATCAGCGGAATGCACTTTTCCCGGTTGAAGGCGGCGTAGCTCAGGGCAAACTCCGCGCTGCCCACGGTGTACGCCTCTACGCCGATGCCGAACACCTTGCTCTCGATGCAGGGCTTCACCAGCTTGAAGTCGTAAGGCTCGCTCAAAATCTCGTCAATGCTGGCCTTGTAGCGGTCCCGGGGACCTTTGCGATCCGCCGGTACGTCCTTAAAGCCGTCGCCCGTCCAGATGTTCATGGTGCAGGGCTGCCCCAGTTCCTCGGCCAGATACTGGCTGATGCGGATGCAGGCCTTGCCGTGTTCCACCCAGAATTTCCGGGTCTCCTCGTTGGGGCTGGCAAGGGTCAGCGGGTCGCACTTGGGGTGGGAGAAAAAGGTGGGGTTGAAGTCTGCGGCTAGCCCTCTTGCCTTGCAGAAATCCACCCATTTTTTGAAGTGCTTCGGCTCCAGTTTGTCCCGATCTACCCACGGGTTCTCCTCGTCAAAAATGGCGTAGGAGGCGTGGAGGTTGATCTTTTTGGTGCCGGGGCAGAGGGACAGCACCTTGTCTATGTCTGCCATCAGTTCCTCCGGGGTGCGGGCACGGCCGGGGTAGTTGCCGGTGGTCTGGATGCCGCCGGTCAGGGGCTTGGTGGGGTCGGTATCAAAGCCCCTGACATCATCGCCCTGCCAGCAGTGCAGGGAGATGGGGACAGTTTTCAGTCGGGCAATGGCGGCTTCGGTGTCCACGCCAATGGCAGCGTAGCGGGCTTTTGCTTCTGCGTAACTCATAGGGTTCCTCCTTCAGAAATGCTCATCTGGATCTTCAAATTGCCGATGGCCGTTGCCTCGATGGGCAGCGCCACCACCTGCTTTCCGGTATAGTGGGCGGTCAGCTCGTTCAGGGTGGCGTTCTTTGCGCCGCCGCCTGCGATGTACAGCTTATCCCAGTGCTGGCCGGTGAGGGCTTCCAGCTCCCGGAAAGCTTCCCCGTAGCAGTACGCCAGCGAGTGGTAGATGCTGTTGATGAGGTCCGCATCCGTGGCAGGGGCTTCGCCGGTCTCGGCAAGAGCCGTGCGAATCTCTGCGCGCATATCCTGCGGGGCAGAGAAGCGGGCTGCGTTTACATCAAAAATGCGGGTATAGGTGCTGGTCTTGGCCAGCTCCACCATCTCGGCAAAGGAGATGCCCAGCTGTTTTTGCACACACTGGATGATCCACAGACCCATGATATTTTTCAGGTAGCGGATGTACCCCACGCCACCCTCGTTGGTAAAGTTGGCGCGGCAGCTTTCCGGGCTGGTGATGGTCTTTGCCAGCTTGACCCCCAGCAGGCTCCATGTACCGGAGGAAAGGAACGGCGCATCCCCCTGTTCCATGGGGATGCCCTCTACCGCGCTGGCGGTGTCGTGGGTGGCGCACAGCACCACCTTGGTCTGCCCGCCCACCTCGGCGGCAATGTTGGGCATCAGCGACCCCAGCACCGTGCCGGGTGCGGTGAGCTTGGGGAACATCGCCTCCGGCAAGCCCAAAGCTTTGAGAATCTCCGGGTCGTACTCCCCGGTCTGGGCGTTCACGAGTCCGGTGGAGGTGGCGTTGGTGTACTCCCGTGCCTTTACGCCGCACAGCTTCCACAGCAGATATTCCGGGATCATCAAAAAGTCCTCGGCCTCTGCCAGCCGTCCGGCTTTTTTGTCAGCGTACAGCTGATAAATGCTGTTGAAGGGCTGGAACTGGATGCCGGTGCGCTGGTAGAGCTGCGCAAAGGGCAGGATGCTGTGTACTTCGGGAATGACCGCCTGCGTCCGGCTGTCCCGGTAGGCGTAGACCGGGTAGAGGGGCTGACCGTTTTTCAGCAGCACATAATCCACCGCCCATGTGTCGATGGAAAGGCTCTCGATATTCGGATATTTTGCAAAGACTTCCCGGATGCCCTGCTTCACGTTAGCAAACAGGCTGTCGATGTCCCATTCCAGATGACCGTCCACCCGTTGGACGCTGTTGGGGAACCGATACACTTCCTCGGTGCGGAGAACACCGTTCTCCATCCATCCGACAATGTGCCGCCCGCTGGACGCACCAATGTCGATGGCAAGATAATTTTTGTGCATAATGCGCCTCCTGTGTGGCTTTGACTGCTACCAGTATAGCGGTATAATGCGGGCAATTCCATCCGCAAAGGTGACGCATTCTTTGTGAAAAGTCTACTCTTGCACTGCAAAGACCGGTGCGCTATACTGAACCTAGGGTGTATCTGAAAAGTCGAAAATTTAGTCTATTTCTACAAGCACAGCTGGATTTTGCGTTAAACAGCCTTGAAATCCACAAAGGATTCCTGCGGCTATTTGCCTTAAATCCCGCTTGTGCTTGCGAAATATTCGTCATTTTCTTTGTTTTCAGATACACCTCGGAAAGAGAGGAAACAGAAAATGCTGACCTACAACATGGATGTGACCCCGAAGAGCATCTGGAAACGCACCACTCCCAGCGAAGCAGAGCTGGCGCAGCCCTATTACTGCACCGAGGCAGGGGTGTTCTACGCCCAGCAGCATTTTTCCACCGCCCGCACGGATAAAGAAAGCTATCTTCTGTTTTACACCCTCCGGGGTGCAGGGCTCATCGAGCAGGGGGAAAGCCATGTGGTGCTCCGCACTGGGCAGGCGCTGCTGCTGAACTGCCGCACCCCGCAGAGCTACTGCACCGCCCCGGGGCAAAGCTGCTGGCATCATTATTGGGTGCATCTGGATGGCGCAGGGGTGGCTGCCATGGAGCCGCTGCTGCTTCCTGGCAAAAAACTGACCCCGGTGCAGCTCACCGGGGTCAAGATGCAGGAATATTTTGAAATGCTTTTAGGGCAGATGGAGCACAGCACCGTGGACAGCATGGTGACCACCGGGCTGGCGCTGCACGAGATGCTGGCGCTGTGCGCCCGGAGCATTCTTGCAGAAGCTGAAACCACCAGCACACGGCAGGTCATTTTGCAGGCGGCGGAGACCCTGCGCAAACATTACCAGAAGGAGCTTTGCCTTGCCGACCTGCTGGCAGAGGCGCACATGAGCAAAAGCTATTTTCTGCGGCTGTTTCGGCGGTATATGGGCACGACACCGTATAATTACCTCGTCAATTTCCGCATCACACAGGCAAAGGAACTGCTTGTCCTCACCGACCACAGTGTCAGCGAAATTGCACAGAAGGTAGGCTTTGGTGATGCCAGCAACTTTTCCACCCGCTTTGCAAAAGCCACCGGGCAAAGCCCACTGCAATACCGCAAAAGTGCGCTGAAGCCGCAGGAGGGCACAAGGTGAACAAAGGCTCTTGACCTTTTTGCCGGAGCTATGCTGTATGTGGTGGTGTAGGAACTGATCCCGGAAATAGGGCTTTATGGGGGCGGAATCTTTTCCGCAGGGGAAAAGCGTGGTATACTGAACGCAATGAACCGGAACGGATCAAAGAAAGATGAGGACTGTGAAATGAACATCAAAGAACGGGCAGCACAGGCTGCCGCATGGAAAGCTGCCGGACAGTGCAACTGCGCGCAGGCGGTGCTGAAAGCATTTGAGGATAAGCTGCCGGTGGATGCCGACACCCTGATGAAGCTGGGCGCAGGCTATGCCGCCGGTATGGGCTGCATGGAAAGCACCTGCGGTGCACTCATCGGCGCAGTGATGGTGGCGGGTGCTGCCACCGACGGCAAGGGCACGCCCCGCATTTCCAAGGAACTGCTGCAAAACTTTCAGGAAAAATGCGGCGCTACCATTTGTAAAGACCTGAAGGGTGTGGAGACCGGTGCACCGCTGTGCCCCTGCCCGGAGTGCGTCCGCAACGCCGTGCTGGCACTGGGCGAGGTGCTGGGGGAGTAAGATGAAAAAAGTCTTGTTTATTTGCCACGGCAATATCTGCCGCAGCCCCATGGCGGAATTTGTGATGAAGGACTTAGTGGAAAAGGCCGGGCTTTCCGCGCAGTTTGAAATTGCCTCGGCTGCCACAAGCACCGAGGAGATCGGCAACCCGGTCTATCCGCCTGCCCGGTGCAAGCTGGCGGAGCACGGCATCTCCTGCGCGGGCAAGACCGCCCGGCAGATGACCCGGCGGGACTACGAGACTTACGATTATCTTATCGCCATGGATCACAACAACCTGCGGAACATGGCACGGTTTGTGGGCGGCGACCCGGAGCACAAAGTCTCGCTGCTGATGGATCACACCCGCCGCCCCGGCGATGTGGCAGACCCGTGGTACACCGGGGACTTTGAAGCTACATGGCAGGATGTGCTGGAGGGTTGCACCGCCCTGCTGGAAGAACTGCGATAAAAAGGGGAAGGCTACGACAGAACGTTATTGCGAAGGTGAACGGTTTACCGGCCTGTCATTTGCAGGGGAAGCCTTTGAAAGCTGCGATTTTGCGGACTGCGTATTTGTGGACTGCTCCTTTTCAAAATGTGAGCTGGACCACACCACCCTGAACGAGTGTCGGTTCGTGCGGTGCGAGATCACCGGGCTGCGGAGCGTGTCCTCCTCAGTGCAGTCGCTGGATTTTGAGGACTGCCGCCTGCAGGAGATCGAGTGGGCATCGTTGCTGTCAAACGGCGCATTCCCAGACCCTATCCACACCCTGAAGGACTGCAGCCTGAAATACAACACCTTTACCGAAATGAACTTCAACCGCTTCGACTTTTCGGATGGCAACGAAATTGTCGGCTCAATGTTTGCCAAATGCGAGATGCAGCTGGCGAATTTCAAGGGTGTGGAACTTCACGAAACGGAGTTCTACCAGTGTGATCTGCGCAAGGCGGATTTCCGGGATGCTACAGGCTATAAGGTGGACATTCTGGGCAGCCGCCTGAAGGATGCGAAATTTTCCCTGCCGGAAGCGGTGAATCTGCTGGCAGATTTGAAGATCAAGCTGTCCTGAACAGGGAGGGCAACGGCTACACCGCCGACAAGCTGACCTTGCAGGATCTGGAAGCCGAGTAAGACATAATAAAATAAGTGAAAAGGGAGCTCTGCCCGGACATTGGTCCGGGACGGAACTCCCTTTTTTGCTTTGTATTTTACGAAAAAAGACCTGATACACCGACAAGGACAAGGCAGAAAAACACCTTGCCTAGGTCTGCTGCTTTCGGCAGAACGACAGAAATTTTCTTTAAAATTTGTGCAATTTTCAACGGAAGCGAAGTGACCGGCAGTCAACACTTTATTATTTTAACACGGTAAAAGCTTTTTACGGCTTCTCCTGCCGGAAATGTATCCAAAAGCTGTTCACACTTTAGTCATACTCATTTGACAGAAACTGCTTTTTTGGGTATCCTGTCCGTATCACGAGGACAGCGGGCAGAAAATACCCGCTTTTTTTCGTTTATTCTGTATTTATAGGAAGGACAATCTATGGCAACCATGAAAGATATCATCCAGAGCCCGCTGCTGCTGGCGCTGGTCATCGGCGGTCTTTTGTACATTTCCGCATTCTCGCTGGTCTACCTCAAAAAGGCCTACGACCACTGTTTGGAGTTGGGCATCACCCACAAGGAACTGAGCAACGTGATCAAATCCAGCCTTATATTTTCCGTCGTGCCCAGCCTTTCCATCGTGGTGGGTCTGTTCGTGCTCATTGCGGTGCTGGGCAGCGTGTGGGCATGGTGGCGGCTGTCGGTCATCGGTTCTCTGTCCTACGAGACTATGATCTCCAGCTCCATTGCGCAGGTGCTGGGCTACGCATCCTCTGCGGAAATGCTGGAAAGCGCCACCGGACGGCAGTTCGGCGTGGTGATGATCCTGATGAGCGTGGGTATGCTGAGCGGTTTCCTGATCCTGCTGCCCCTCGGCAAAAAGCTGTGCAAGAGCGTGGACCGCTCTGCAGCCGAAAACGGCGGCAGCACCTGGAAAAACGTGCTGTCCGGCGTGTTCATGCTTGTGATGTTCTCGGTATACATTCCCATTCTGCTGTTCACTGACAATGTGCAGGCTGCCGTTATGATCACCGGTCTTGTGATCGCCATTGGTGTGGGTGTGCTGGCAAAGCGCCCGGGGCTTGCGTGGCTCAATAACTTCGTGATGGCATTCTCTATGCTGGGCGGTCTGATCTCGTCGCTGGCGTGGGTACGGATTTTCGGTTGAGGAGGGAAACGGACATGAGCAAAGCAAAGATTGAGACCAAAATGGACTCCTTCCAGAGCTGGGCGCACCGCTGGGGCCGTGTGGGTACTCTGATCGCCCTCATTTACATGGTGGCGCTGCCCTTTGTGGTGCTGGCTGCCTACGACAGCATCCCGTCTCTGGGCGAGGTGTTCAACGTGAACACCTTTTCCATCCTGCTCATCTACATCCCGGTGGGCTTTTCGGAAGCACTGAGCTACACCCCCATTCTGGGCTGCTCGGCCTATCTGGCCTTCATCACCGGCAACATTATGAACCTGAAGCTCCCGGTGGCAGCAAACGCCATGAACCTGACCAAAAAGCAGCCCAACACCCCGGAGGGTGAGGCCATTGCCTCGGTGGCTGTTGCGGTTTCCTCCCTGATGACCGTTGCCATCCTGACGCTGGCAGCGGTGTGCGCCTCCTTCATCAGCCCGGTATTCGAGCTGCCCGCCGTCAAGACAGCCTCCGGCTACCTGCTGCCGGCCCTGTTCGGCTCCATGGCGCTGGGTCTGTTCGCCAGCTCGTCCAGCGGCAGCAAGGTGGTCAAGGGTGGCATCAAGGGGGTGCTTCCGGTGCTGATCATCATGACGGTGCTCTCCCTCGCCGCACGCCTTGCAGGCTATGGCTCCGTGCTGGGCGGACTTGTGGGCATCTTTATCATCGTGATGCTGCCCATCGGCATCCTGACTTCCTATGTGCTGTGGAAGAAGGGCAAGATCCAGGTAGTGGACAAAGAGCAGAAGTAAAGCAATCGGAACGGTCTGGATCCTGTATGGTACAGGGCTCAGGCCGTTTTGCTTTCATTAGGGGGGCAGGGGTGACTACTCCGCACCTTCCGAAAATTGACAAATAATTCTCAATTTTAGTATTCTCAACGAGGCCATTGAGCAGATCAGCTTTCAGGCTGTGAAGACCTGAGCCTTTGCCGCTGGCAGATAAAGGCATAGAATAACAAAAAAGTCTGAACTGAGGCATGAGCCACCGGTTCAGACTTTTTTCATACTATGAAAACACCAGCTGCTGCGGATAGCAGCGTGCAGTTCAATTTGTTATCAGCACTCGTCATACTGTTTTTGCAGATATTGCAGGCACTGGACTGCGTTTTCCGGGGTGGTGTTCTCCAAGGTGGCGAACACATAGGGCTTCTGTTCCTTGACAAACCGCAGAATGGTGCGGTAGTCGCCCATACCGCCCTGTCCGGCACCGGTGGCAGCCAGCTGCCCGTCGGCGTCCTGCAGCAAAAAGTCCTTGAAGTGGATCATGGCCACATCCTTGCCCAGCAGCTCAATGGTCTCGGCGAACACTTCCTCCCGCTGGTCCACGTTTTCCATGTTCAAAAGGTTCACCGGGTCGAGCAGAATCTGCAGATTGGGGCTGCCGATCTCGTCCAGCACGGTGCGGGCGCGGCGGGCGTCATACACAATGTGTCTGACCACCGGCTCAATGGCAATGGTCACGCCGTATTGCTCGGCGCAGCGCACCACCGGCTTGAAGTTCTTGATAAAGGTAGCAAGGGCGGCATCGCTGCGGCACTCCGGGCAGAACTTGTACTCCGCGTTGGGTGCACCGGTCTCGGTGCCCACCATGCCGCAGCCCAGCAGGCTGGCAAAGCGGATATGCGCATAGTACTTTTCCTGAATGGCGTGCAGGGCAGCCGCATCCGGGTGCGCCAGATTCAGGTAGTTGCCCAGCACCGCAATGTCCAGCTCGTTTTTGGCAAACAGGCGGCGCAGATAGGCCGCGTAGCCGGGGGTGAGGGCAGAGGGGGTGTTGGGCACCTCCTTCAGGGATTTGCTCAGTGCCAGATGCACGCAGGAAAAGCCCTTCTGGCGTACCAGCGGCAGCACCTGTTCAATGGGCAGCTTTTCTGCATCGTGCAGACGTAGACCGAATTGGATCATGCTTGGTTCCTCCTTTAATATGGGTGCGTTTTTACCATTATACACCAAAATTGTTTGCGGGGGAACACCTTAAACGCCTTTTAGCGCTGCTGATCGTTGCCCCGGGCAGTACCTGACAACGCGAGTGACGCAGAAGTGTGTTAAAAAGTGTGATATAAAGAAGATAAAATACGGATTTGTTAGCTTGTTTGTTGGATTATGACATAATTTCAGGCATTTCACAACACATATAAAAGCAAAAATCCCACGATACACGCCGCTATTCTAGCGGTATATCGCAGGATTTTTCTTGGAGCTGGTGACAGGAGTTGAACCTGCAACCCACTGATTACAAATCAGTTGCGCTGCCATTGCGCCACACCAGCAAAGGTTGCTAAAATAGTATAACACAGGCACGGCAATTTGGCAAGGATTGTTTTTTTGCAGGGGATAATAATGCCGGAAAACAGACAAAGATGATAGAAAATAATACACAAGTATAAAAATATACTACAAATTTAAACAATTTTACATTGCAAATTTTTTGACGATGTGCTATGCTGAAACGTAGAGGAACGCCGCCGGAAAGGCGGCTGCAAACAGATTTGGAGGATTTGTATTATGGCTGACCGCATTGTTCTGAATACCATCTCCTACCACGGCCACGGTGCTATCGAGAACATCGTTCCCGAGCTGACCGCCCGTGGCTACAAGAAGGCTTTCGTCTGCTCCGACCCCGACCTGATCAAGTTTGGCGTTACCAAAAAGGTCACCGACCTGCTGGATGCCGCAAACTTTGCCTACGCTGTTTACAGCGAGATCAAGCCCAACCCCACCATCGCCAACGTACAGGACGGCGTGGCTGCCTTCAAGGCTGCCGAGGCTGACTGCATCGTGACCATTGGTGGCGGCTCCTCCATGGATACCGCAAAGGCCATCGGCATCATTATCAATAACCCCGAGTTTGCGGACGTCCGCTCTCTGGAAGGCGTTGCCCCCACCAAGAAGCACGCGGTGTTCACCATTGCAGTGCCCACCACTGCCGGTACTGCTGCCGAGGTCACCATCAACTACGTCATCACCGATGTGGAGAAGAAGCGCAAGTTCGTCTGCGTGGACACCAACGATATCCCCGAGATCGCTGTGGTCGACCCCGATATGATGTCCTCCATGCCCAAGGGTCTGACCGCTGCCACCGGTATGGATGCGCTGACCCACGCCATCGAGGGCTACATCACCAAGGGTCATTGCGTCATTTCCGATATGTTCCATCTGGAAGCCATCAAGCTGATCAGCCAGAGCCTGCGCGGCGCTGTACAGAACACCCCGGAGGGCCGCGAGGGCATGGCTCTGGGGCAGTACATTGCCGGTATGGGCTTCTCCAACGTGGGTCTGGGCATTGTCCACTCCATGGCACACGGCCTGTCTGCCCTGTATGACACCCCCCATGGTGTGGCCTGCGCTATCCTGCTGCCGGTGGGTCTGGAGTACAACAAGAGCGTTGCCGGTGAGCGTTACCGTGCCGTGGGCAAGGCTATGGGCGTTATGGGCATCGACGAGATGAACGACGTGGAAGCCGCTGATGCTACCATCGCTGCCGTCAAGCAGCTGAGCGCAGACGTGGGCATTCCCGCAAACCTGCACGGCATCCTGAAGGAAGAGGACATCCAGTTCCTCGCCGAGTCCGCTTTTGCAGACGCCTGCCGTCCCGGCAACCCCCGCGACACCAGCGTGGAGGAGATCGTGGAGCTGTATAAGAGCCAGCTGTAATCCATTATAAATAAACTCCGAGAGCCGCTGCACCGTGCTTGTGCAGCGGCTTTTTTGGTGGGGGAATCCCGTACCAATTGTAACATTTTCAGCTGTCCTCTTGTATAAACCGGCGCAAGCGAGTACAATCAAAACATAAAAACAGAAGGCGAGGAAAGCGCGATGACACTGAACTTCTACACGCTGGGCGTGCTGTATCTGGTCTATTCCTTCCTTGGGTGGGTAGGGGAGACCGTGGTGGCTACCTTCCGGGGCAAGCGGTTTGCAAACCGCGGCATGGCGGCGGGGCCGTTCTGCTTTGTGTATGGCACCACGGCCATCCTGATGGCAGTAGGCTTTGCAGATATGCGCACAAAGCCCGTGGTGCTGTTTGTGGCCTGTATGCTCACGGCTACCGTGGTGGAGTGGCTCACGGCAAAGCTGCTGGAACGGCTGCACAACCGCAAATGGTGGGATTACTCCGATAAAAAATTCAACCTGAACGGTTACGTCTGCTTACAGTACTCGGTGCTGTGGGGTGCGCTGGGCATGGTGACCGTGCTTTGGGGCAACGGGCTGCTGCTGCGTCTGTGCGCCCTTGTGCCGGACTGGCTGCTGCATCCGCTGGTATGGGTCGCGCTGGGCATCGCGGCGCTGGACCAGCTGGGCTCGGCGGTTCTGGTGGGGCGGTACGCGGCGCAGCACCCGGTGCTGGAACAGCTGAACCAGAAACTGGAGGCGCGCTCCGACACCTTGCGCCGCCGCATTGCCGTGTATGTGGAAAAGCGCATCCAGCGCGCCTACCCGGAAGCCGCCCGGCAGCAGCCCACGGCAGTGCAGAAGGGGAAAGCCGACTTCCTCAGCGCGGCAGACCTGCTGTGGCTGTTTGTCATCGGGGCGTTTCTGGGCGATATGGTGGAGACCGTGTTCTGCCGTCTGACCGCCGGAGTGTGGATGAGCCGTTCCAGCTTGGTATGGGGGCCTTTCAGCGTGGTGTGGGGGCTGGCGCTGGCCATGGCTACCGTGCTGCTGCGGCAGAATCAGGACAAAAGCGACCGCTATCTCTTCGCCTTCGGCACGGTGCTGGGCGGCGTGTACGAGTATGTGTGCAGTGCCGTCACCGAGCTGTTGTTCGGTACCGTGTTCTGGGATTACAGCAAGTTCAAGTTCAATCTGGGCGGGCGCATCAACCTGCTGTACTGCTTTTTCTGGGGCATTGCGGCGGTGCTGTGGATGCGCTACGGCTATCCGCTGGTGCTGAAGCTGATGAAAAAGGTGCGCAGCCATATCCGTCCGTGGATGACAGCGGCGCTGGCGGTGTTCATGGCGGTGAATATGCTTACCAGCGCGCTGGCACTGGCGCGGTACGATGCCCGCACCAGCGGTGAAGCGCCCAACGGCCAGCTGGAAGTGTTCCTTGATGAGCATTTCGACAATGCCCGCATGGAGCGCATTTACCCCAACGCCAAAAAAGTGATCAAGGCAGAATAAATCCCATATTTCCCCTTGCGCTTTTGCCGGAAAACAGGTATAATATTCTCTGGATAAAAGGGAGTAAGGGGCGTACCTTGGTTGAAAAACGGGTGCGCTGTGCTGCAGCGACAGTCCCGGCAGAAATGCCCGATGCAGCACCGGATGCTTGAGACTTTTATCACATTTCCCCGTTCCGGGCAAGATGTGATAAAGGTCTTTTTTTGTGCCTCTGCTGCCATTACTTGAAAAAAAGGAGAAATATTATGCTGATCCCTGTTCTGTTGTTTATCGTGGGTCTGCTGTGCCTGATCAAGGGCGGCGACTGGTTTGTGGACGGTGCCACCGGCATCGCCCGCCGCTTCCATGTGCCGGAGCTGCTCATCGGTGCCACGGTGGTGTCTATCGGTACCACCCTGCCGGAGGTCATGGTGTCCACCACCTCTGCCCTCACCGGTCACGGCGAGATCGCCTACGGCAACGCCATCGGCTCGGTCATCTGCAACTCTGCACTGATCGCCGCCATCACCATTGCGGTGCGTCCGGGCAAGGTTGACCCCAAGAGCCTGCGCACCCCGGTGGCCTTCTTCTTTGTGGCTGCCGCTTTCTATGCCGGTGTGGCCTACACCACCGGCTCCTTCACCCGCCCGGTAGGTCTGATCCTGCTGGCCATGTTCGTGGCTTACATCGTGTGCAACGTGCTGGCTATGAAAAACACCCCCGCCCCGGAAGAGGAGGAGCAGGCTGAGGAAGGCTCCTTTGCCAAGGAGCTGGGTCTGCTGGCCATCGGCGCAGTGCTCATTGCTGTGGGCGCTGACCTGCTGGTGGACAACGGCACCCTCATCGCGCAGGCGCTGGGCGTGCCGGAGTCGGTCATTGCGCTGACCTTTGTGGCACTGGGCACCTCGCTGCCGGAGCTGGTCACCGCCATCACCTCGCTGGTCAAGGGCCACGGCGCGCTGTCGCTGGGCAACGTCATCGGTGCAAACGTGTTCAATCTGGTGCTGGTCAGCGGCGTGTCCGTCACGCTGGCACCCTTCAGCATCCCGCAGAACTCCACCATCGCAGGCATGAACGCCTCGCTGGTGATGGATATCCCGGTCATGTTTGCCGTGATGCTGCTGCTCACCCTGCCCGCTCTGATCAAGGGCAAGCTGAGCCGCCCGCAGGGCATTGCACTGCTGTGCATCTATGCCGCCTTCTGCGCCGTGCAGTTCAGCATCTGATCCGCAAGTTAAATAGTTAAGGCTGCTGCACAGGGTTTTGTGCAGCAGCCTTTTTATGTGGGACGATTTTGAATGCGCTCCGCGTTCGCTTTGCGCATATTCAGCGGAAAGATTATTTATAATTTCGCGTTTGTCGCACTCTGCGGAGTGCGACAAACGCTATTTTCACAGGAGGGGTCGTGGAGGCAAACGGCAGCTGCCGCGCTTGTTTCCACGCGGAAACAGTCATGCGGCGGGGGCGCTGCGGCACGGAAGTCAACATGACCCTCTCAGTCATCGCTGCGCGATGCCAGATTTCCCCCTTTCGTCGCTGCGCGCATCTTCCCCCCGGAGCGGGTGGAAGTCTTTCCTCAAAGGGAGAGCCAAGAGCACTGCCGAAAGCCTCCTCATGATGCCTAATACTTTAGCAACGGGCTTTAAACCTTGGCTACCCCCTTCGGGGGGAGCTGGCGCGGGAGCGCCTGAGAGGGTAAAAAAAGTGGGTCAGAAGCGCCCACAGACGTTTCTGACCCACAAATAGAACGATATTTTTGTTTTACAGCTGGCAGGCGGTATCGTAACCGGTGCGGATGGCGTTGGAGATATCCGCAGCCTTACCGGCGGCATCGCCGATGGAATACACCGGGATGCCGGCAGCTTCCAGCGCAGCAGCGTCAAATGCGTTGGAGCGTGCGCCCATGGCCAGCACGATGTAATCGCAGGGGATGGTCACCTCTGCGCCGTCCTTGTTCTCGCAGACAACGGCGTCCATGCGGAACTCCTTGACCTTGTGGCTGGGGTACTGCTCCACGCCGTAGGTCTTGTAGTTTTCCAGCAGGGTGGGCAGAATGGTGGTGCTCTCGCCTGCGGCGATCTTGTCCATCATCTCGATGACCGACACCTTGCAGCCGCGGGCAGCCAGATACTCTGCGGTCTCGCAGCCTACCATGCCGCCGCCGATGACAGCCACCGTGCCGTACACCTGCTGCTCACCGGCCAGCACCTTCCAAGCGTCGGCAACGTTCACGCTGTCGATGCCGGGGATGCGGGGTGCGGCGCTGTGTGCGCCCACAGCGTTGATGACGGCCTCGAAACCGGCGTCCTTCAGCTGCTCTGCGGTGCGGGTCTGACCCATGCACAGGTGCACACCGGCGTTGCAGACAGCGTGGATCAGGTCCTGTGTGGCACGGCGCATCTCCTCCTTGCGGGGAGGTACGCAGGCAATGTTCAGCTGGCCGCCCAGAGTGGTGGTCTTTTCAAACAGGGTCACGTCATGGCCGCGCAGCGCTGCCACGCGGGCGGCTTCCAGACCGGCAGGGCCGCCGCCGAGGACGGCGATCTTCTTTTTCTGCGCTGCGGGCTGGATGCTGCGGGTGTTCTCGTAGCCATTCTCCGCGTTCAGCACGCAGGAGAGGAACTGGCGGTTCTGGATGGCATCGGTGCAGCCCTTGTTGCAGCTGATGCAGCGGCGGATATCGCAGGCCTTCCCGGCAGCAATCTTGGTGCCCCAGTCGGGGTCTGCCAGCAGCGGGCGACCCATGGCAACTATGTCGGCCATGCCGCTCTCGATGACACGCGCAGCCATGTCGGCGTCCACGATACGACCTACGGCGCTGACCGGTACATTGACGGCCTTTTTGATGTCCCCGGCGATCTTGACGAAGAAGCCGTAGGGCTGTACGCCCATGGGAGGAATGGTGTCGGCCATGTTGCCGGTGTGGTTGGCCTGGGCAACGTGGAACATATCCACGCCGTCCTCTACCAGCCACTGGGCAAACTGCACGGCGTCGGCTTCGTCAATGCCGCCATTGCCGCGCTGCGGGGTGACGATGGACAGCTTGTAGTCGATGACCATATCCGGCACAGCCTTGCGGATGGCGCGGGTCAGCATACGGGCAAAGCGGACGCGGTTCTCCAGACTGCCGCCGAACTTATCGGTGCGGTGGTTCATGCGGGTGGAGCACAGGCAGCCGTTCAGGCGGTCGCCGTGGATCTGGATGACGTCCACACCGGCCTTCTGGGCACGCACTGCGCAGGCGCACATCTTATCGATGATGGACATCAGCATCTCCTCGCTGGCCTCATCGGTAAAGAACATCATGTCGTGGTGCAGGCGCTGACGCATCTCGTCAAACTTCTTCTGCATAAACAGGCTGTTGATGGCGTCCACATCGTACTCCGGGTGGAAGATCTGGACGCCCAGCTTGGTGCCGTAGGCGTGTACGCTGTCGGCCAGTGCCTTGAAGGCAGGAATCTGGCTGTCGTCAAACAGCTTGGGGGTGGGAGAAAAGCTGTTGATGGGCGCAACATCGCCCATAACGATGTAGCCCACGCCGCCCTTTGCCAGACGGGTGTAGAAGCCCATGTCCTGCTCGCTGATCATGCCGTTTTTCTCGTAGCCGGTGGTCAGCGGGGGGAACATGATGCGGTTTTTAAAGGTCTGTCCGCCCACCTCGATGGGCTGCAGAATTACGTTTTCCATACAAAAGCCTCCTTGCAGATACGCTTTGCTTTACAGATTTGCTTTGATGAATGCTGCGGTCTTTTCCTCCACGACGGCACGGGCTGCCAGCGTGGCAAAGTTGTGGCCGCCGCCCGCAATGGTGTCCACCTCGGGTGCGGTGTACACCTGTGCGTAACGGCTGCAGGTGCCCTCGTCCACCAGACGGTCATCGTCGGCGCGCAGCAGCAGCACCGGGCCGTTGTAGCCCTTGGCCTCGGTAAAGGGGTCGGGGTGCTTGGCCATCTCGTAGTTAAAGGCCATCTTGTAGCACAGACCCTCCAAGTCGGTGTAGTCCTTGCCGGTCTGCACAACGCCGTCGGCACGCTGTGCGCAGCCGAACCACATCCCGGCGCCCGGGCACAGCAAGATCAGGCCGTGGGGCTGGATGACCGGTGCGCAGGAAGCGGCAATGTAGCCGCCCATGCTCTGGCCGGAGAGGAACAGCTTTTCGCTGTCCACATAGGGCTGCTCAGCTGCCCATGCAAAGATATCCTGTGCATCGGTGTGCAGGCCGTCGAAGCTCATATCCTCGAACTCGCCGTCGCTCTCGCCGTTGCCGTAGAAATCGAACCGGGCGCTGCCGATGCCCTGCGCTGCCAAAGCGCGGGACAGGTGGGTGTACATGGACTTGTAGCCGCTGCAGCTGCCGGCAAAGCCGTGCAGGTGCACCACAAAGGGTACCTTGCCATCGGTGTCGGGCAGGGTCACGATGCCGCGCAGGGTGTGGCCATTGCGGTTTTTAAACTGGACCTGTAAAATCTTCATGGTTTACTTGCTCTCCTTTGCGGCGCGGCGAGCTTTCAGCTCGGTCAGCATCTCGGCAGTCTTCTGCTTGGTCAGGGGGTAGACGAAGAACAGGATGGCAACTGCAATGCCGTAGCCCAGGAAGTAGACGCCGGTGTAGCTCTTCCAGATAGCGTTTACAACGCCTGCGGTCTGCACAGCGCCAGCGGTAACGTTGTAGCCGATGGCACCCAGCACAAAGCTGGACAGGCTGCCGGAAATGGCGCTTGCAAGCTTGCGGAAGAAGGAGTAGGTGGAGTAAACGATGCCCTCGTTGCGCTCGCCGGTCTGCAGCTCATGGTAGTCGATGGCGTCGTTGACCATAGCCCAGATCAGCACCTGCATGCCGGAAGCGCCCAGATAGCAGATACCGTTGATGACGATGAAGGCCACGGGGTTGTGGACGGGGAAGAAGAACAGGATGCCAAACACGATGGCGGCAAAGCCGGCGCCCATGCAGCACCACTCCTTCTTGCCGAACTTGTTGGCCAGAGGCTGGGTGATGGCAAAGGACAGCACAGCGTACAGAACGCTCAGCATACCGGAGACAGCCTGAATTTTAACGTTACCGAAGAAGTCCTTATACAGGTAGGTGTTCAGGCCGTTGACCACGGAAGCACCAATCATACCGGTCAGGCTGAAGAACATAACGCCCAGCAGAGCCTTATTGTGAGAGATCTCCTTGAGCACGTGCAGGTAGTTCAGCTTTTCACCCTGCGGACGCTCGGGCACTTCCACGCGCTCCTTGCACCACACGCAGGTGATCTGCAGGCACAGCAGGCCCAGCAGAGCGCAGATGCAGGCCAGCATCAGGAAGCGGCCGGCCACGGGCTTGTTGTCCACATACAGGAACAGGGGGCCGATCATGACCATGACGGTCATGAAGATGGTGCCGCCAAGGCTGCGGTAGCGGGACAGTGCGGTGCGCTGGCTGACATCATCGGTCATCACGCTGGACAGGGTGCCGAAGGGCACGTTGACGCAGGTGTACAGTGCCTCGTACAGAACGTAGGTGACGAACATGTAGGCCAGACGCAGGCCGTAGTTGATGTTGCCCACATTGACAAAGCCAAGGATGCACAGCACTGCCATGGGGAAGGAGAAGGCGCGGATCCAAGGGATGAACTTGCCGCCCTTGGTGGCCTTGCGGGAGTCCACGATCGCGCCGATGATGGGGTCGTTCACGGCGTCCCAGATCTTGGTGACCAGCAGCAGGATACCCACATGGAAGGGGTTGACCTGCAGGATCAGGGTGTAGAAGATCGACAGATACATGGCGCGGTACTGCTCGGTAAAGCAGCAGCCCAGATCGCCCAGTGTATAGCCGATCTTGTCCTTCATGGAGAAGGGTCGGACGGTCTTTTTCTGGTCCATTGTGTTTTATCCTCCTTAAAAACAGTGAAACCACGAGACTTTTCGCACAAGCCTCTTTTCTACGTTTGCATTATACGTTAAATTTCCATCAATGCATATCCAAAAAATGATTGAAAACTATCGCAAATTGATGTATTATGCAATTATAACAGTTGTGCTTTTCTGTTGTGTACAACAAACTGTTACACATGACAGTTTTGCGGAGGGATTTTTGGTGAATTATACAGTTAAGCGTTATTTTTTCGAGCAGAGCGCCGTCCGGGAATTTTATTCCGGCGCGTATTATGATTTGTTTCTGGTCATGCGGGGCAGCGGCGTGTTCCGGTGCAGCGAGGTGGTGCTGCCCGCACAGCAGCAGAATCTCATCATCTTCAAGCCCGGTCAGGGCGGCAGACTGGAATACGCCGGTGCTTACGGCCCGCTGGAACTTATTCGGGTGCAACTGTCCCCCCAGACGCTGGCGCAGCTTTCGGACGCGGACACCGACCTTGAAAAAAGCTTCAACGTGGTGCCCTTCCGGCAGGTGGCTGTGCGCCCGGACAGCCAGATCTATATGCTGCTGAAAAACCTTGCCCGGAAGCTGCTGATGCTCTCGCAGGAGCGCACCCAGTTCGGTGCAGCGGTGTTCGAGCACGGTATTCTGCAAATGTTCGTGGTGCTGGCGCTGCGTGCCTGCATCCATGCGGAGTTCCACACCGCATCGGTCAGCCGCCACCACCTGATGCTGGATGAGGTGTTTTTGTTTATTCAGGCGCACCTTACCGAGGAACTGACGCTGGAGCGGCTGGAAAAGGAGTTTTTCGTCTCCCGGGAACATATTGCCCGGGAATTTAAACGCCAGACCGGGCAGACGGTGCACCGCTATATCGTAAAGGCGCGCTTGGACCGCTGCTGCATCCTCATCGAGCAGGGGCTGCCCATCACCGAGGTGTACAAGACCAGCGGCTTTGGCGGCTACAACCACTTTTTCCGCGCCTTTAAAAAGGAGTACGGCATGACCCCCAAGGAGTACTTCAGCACCACCCGGCAGGACGCCCGGGGATGAATTTTGCAAAAACTGCACTGTCCGCGCCTGTGAAAAAAGCCGCCCGGGAAGATCTGCAGATCCTCCCGGGCGGCTTGCTTATCCTATTTTTTGCTCTTACTTGCGGCGGGTGAGGCAGTTCAGCGCCATCACAACCAGCACGAGAAAGCCGATGACCAGCAGGATACCGGTCATGCCGATGAGCATCATGGGCAGGGTGGTCATCCAGGAAGAAAGATGAAGCATAAAGGCACCTCCGTTAAGCCATCAGGGAAAGGATCAGTCCGCCGGCAAGGACGGATGCGATCTGCCCGGAAACGTTGACGCTGATGGAATACATCAGTAGGAAATTCTGGTTGTCCTCGGCCAGACCCATCTTGTTGACCACGCGTCCGCTCATGGGGAAGGCCGAGATGCCTGCCGCGCCGATCATGGGGTTCAGCTTTTTGCCCTCGGGCAGGAAGAGGTTCACCAGCTTGGCGAACAGCACGCCGCCAGCGGTATCAAAGATAAAGGCTACAAGACCCAGCGCCATGATGAGCAAAGTGTCCGGCCGGACAAACTTGTCGGCGGTCATCTGCCCGGCTACGGTCAGACCCAGCAGCAGGGTGATGAGGTTTGCCAGTACGTTCTGGGCGGTCTCGCTCAGGGAGTTCAGCACCCCGCATTCCCGCAGCAGGTTGCCGAACATCAAAAAGCCCACCAGCGCCACGCTGGCCGGGGCTACCAGACCGGCGACCACCGTGACCACAACAGGGAACAGGATCTTGGTCAGCTGGGTGACATTGCCTTTTTCGTAGGGCATACGGATGCGGCGTTCCTTCTGGGTGGTCAGCAGACGGATGACCGGCGGCTGCACGATGGGCACCAGCGCCATGTAGCTGTAAGCTGCCACCATAATAGCGCCCAGATACTGGGATTTCAGGGTGTTTGCCACAAAAATGGCGGTGGGGCCGTCCGCTGCGCCGATGACCGCAATGGACGCGGCGTCCTTCATATCAAAGAAGAACCCGGCCAGAAACAGGGTGAAAAAGATGCCGAACTGTGCCGCTGCGCCAAACAGCATGAGCCACGGCTTTTCCAGCAGCGGGCCAAAATCGATCATGGCACCGATGCCGATGAACAGCAGCAGCGGGAACAGCTCGTTGGACATACCTGCCTCGAACAGGGCAGAGATGGGGCCAACGGTGTCTCCCTGCGTGATGGCACCGGATGCGGGAAGGTTGACCAGAATGGCACCGAACCCCATGGGCAGCAACAGACTGGGCTCCATCTTTTTGACGATGGCAAGGTAAATGAGCAGGGCACCGATGCCCCACATGACCACCATCTGCCATGTCAGCGCCCCGAAGTTTGAAAAGAGCGCGGCGAATGTGTTCCAGAAATTCATATTGTTTTTCTGCCTCCTTTTGTTTTGATGCTGCGGCAAGAAAAAAAGAGACCCTTGCCACAGCGTAAGATCTGTGACAAAAGTCTCAAGCGAACACATGACATCGGGCATTGCTGCCGTGATGACGCTGCCATGCAGCGGCCTGCCGAAAAAAGCCTTGACCGGCGGGCTGCCCTTTACTCCCCTTTATCATTTTTATTGATACCAGAAACTGCCGCTTCTGTCAAGGGGGAAAATGCGGTTTTGCGCAAAAATCCAACCGTGAAAAGGCCAACCGGGAAAATCCGCAGATTTTCCCGGTTGGCAAACTATAAATATTTTTTGCTTTAAATCGTCAGTCCACCACCGGTACATCCAGCCCGAACTCCTGCGGGCGGAAGCGGGGACAGACGTTCTCGGTGATGCAGATGACCGAAGCAGCAAGACGGCTGCCGATCTCGCAGGATTCTGCCAGCGTTTTGCCGTAGGTCAGGCCGATGACCGTGCCGGCAAAGAAGGCGTCCCCCGCGCCAGTGGTGTCCATGACATCCACCTTTTTGGCGGGTACGATGCCGCAGTCACCGTCTGCACAGGCATATACCGCGCCCTGCCCGCCCATGGTCACCACCATGCTGGGAATGTTGGCGCTGCGCACGTTGCCCGTGAGCACCCGGCACATCTCGTCCGGGGAGAGGTGGTCGTAGTCGTCCGAGAACAGCAGTCCGGCCTCCTGCTGATTGCAGACGAAGCAATCGATCTGCTGCAAAAAATCCCGCCGCTCCATGGCAATGCTCATGTTGGAGACCACGGCAAACACCTTTTTGCCGTACTTTTTGGCGTAGCGCAGGGTCTGCTTCACCGTTTCTTTCTCGAGGTCCAGCTCCAGTGCAATGGAATCGCAGTCTGCAAAAATGGCGTCGCCCTGCTCCTGTAATAGGCCGGTCAGCGGGGTGGTGTCCGGCCGCTTGGAGATGGCGGCGTGCACATCGCCGTCGTTGTCAAAAATGGCCAGCCATGTGCCCATGCCGTCCGGCACTTTCTGGATAAAGCGGGTGTTGACCTTGTGCCTTGCCAGCTTGTCGATGACGTCCTGTCCCATGCCGGTGTCGTCTACCAGACCCACAAAGGTGGGGCGCAGCTCCACGTTGGCGATATCCTCCACCACGTTGCGGCTCACACCGCCGTGTACCTGCTCGATGCGTCCGGCGTTGCGCCCGCCGGGGATATAGGTGGAAAGGGGATAGCCCTTGATATCCACAAAAACAGCTCCGATGACTACGATGCCCATAAACGATAAACCTTTCTGACTTCAGTTGATTTTACCTGTAGATTTTACCTGTATTATACAGGAAGCAGACAAAAGATGCTATCCCTTTGCCGTTTTTTGCGGAAAAATATCTTCCGCTAAGACCCTTCCGTGAAAAGGCCAATCGGGAAAATCCGCAGATTTTCCCGATTGGCAAATATAAATAGTCTTTCCGCTAAAAATGCCCAGAGCGCAACGGAGGGCATTCTGTATCAGCCCCTGTCACATCGCCGTGCGGGCGGTGCGCACCAGATACTCCATGGCCTGCACCGGGTACTGCCCGGCGGCGGTCTCGCCGGTGAGCATCAGGCTGGATGCGCCGTCCAGTACGGCGTTGTAGATGTCGCTCACCTCGGCGCGGGTGGGTACAGCCCGGGTGTGCATGCTGTCCAGCATCTGGGTCACCACCATAAAGGGCACCCCGGCTGCCCGGCAGGCGGCAGAAAGCTGCTTCTGGCAGCGGGGCAGCTCCCATAGGGGCATCGCGTTGCCAAGGTCGCCCCGGGCAATGACCACCTCGTCCACCAGCGGCAAAAACTCCGGCAGCGCCTGTACGCCCGCAAGGTTTTCAATTTTGGCAAGAATCTTCAGCCCGGGTGCACCGGCCTCTGCCAGCGCCTGCCGCAGGTTGCGGATATCCGCAGCGCCGCGTACAAAGGGCAGCATGACCCCGGTAACGCCGCAATCGGCGGCGATGGCAAGGTTCTCCTTGTCCTCGGTGGTCAGGGTGGGCATCTGGATATCTGCCCCCGGTGCGGCCAGACTTTTGCGGCTTTGCAGCACCCCGCCCCGCATTACGGTACACACGAGCGCATCCGGTTCCGCGGTGTCCACCCGTGCCAGCAGCTTGCCGTCATCCAGCAGCAGCTCCTGCCCGGGCTGCACGCTGTGCACCAGCGCGGCAGGGCAGGGAATGCCCTGCGCGCCCAGACGCACGGTCTGCCCGGCGGTCAGGGACAGCGGCTGCGGCAGACGACCGATGCGTAATTCCGGCCCCTGCAGATCAATGAGCAGCTTTTTGACCCCGGCTTTATGCAGCATCACCAGCCAGTCCTTGTGCGCTGCCAGCGGCCCGTGAGAAAGGTTCATGCGGATGCCGGTCATACCGGCTTCCACCATCTGCTGCAAAAGCTTTACATCGGCACAGGCAGGGCCGATGGTTCCGTAAAAATCCATAATTCCTCCTGCAATTCACGTTTTCTTTCTATTGTAGCATGACCGCGCTGCAAAAGATAGCCCGGCGGCGCACAAAAAAACACCGGAAGCTGATGCAAAGCCTCCGGTGTCTTTTTATGATGCCTTATGGGGTTTACTGCTACACTTTGCACCGCCTGCGTTCAGTACAAAGCTTACAGCTCCCTCTATTTTTAAAGGTTGTACTTAGTTTACAGCATTTCGGGCGGTTCGTCAAGAGCTTTTTCCAGCTTTTGCCGGCAAAAACCGGAATATCACAACATTATCACAACTGCAGCTGGTGGTAGCACGCGCCCTCCATGGTCTTCCAACAGGCGGTGCTTCCCTCCAGGGTCATGTAGCTGTGGGCGGTGTTTTCCTTGGGCAGGCTTACAGAGCCGGGGTTCAGGTAAAGGCTCCCCTGCCCGAAGTTTGTCCATGCGGGCACATGGGTGTGACCGTGGAGCAAAATATCCCCCGGGGCAAGGGGCGGCAGATGGTTCAGGTTGAACACATGGCCGTGGGTAACGTAGACCAGCCGCTGCCCCACCGGCAGCACGGCGTAGTCTGCCAGTACCGGGAAATTGAGCACCATCTGGTCCACCTCGGCGTCGCAGTTGCCGCGCACACACAGCAGCCTGGGCGCAAGGCTGTTCAGCAGCGGAATCACCTTTTTGGGGGCGTAATCCCGGGGCAGGTCGTTGCGGGGGCCGTGGTAGAGCAGGTCTCCCAGAAAGAGCAGGCGGTCGGCCTGCTCCCGTTCAAAGGCCTGCTGCAGCTGCTGCGCATAATAATAGGAGCCGTGCAGGTCTGATGCGATCATCCATTTCATATACAATGCCCTCCCTCAGAGCCGGTTTGCCTTATTGTAGCGCCTGCTGTAAAAATGGTCAAGTGATTACAAAAGTCATACTTTTGTACCAAAACCCCTTGACACGCCGCTGAGAATGTGGTATTCTGCTGGAGTTGCAGCCCGCAAATGCGCAGGCTGCATATCGCGGACAGCTGCCGCGATCATAAAAACCGTGTGGATTTTTACAGCAACATTGCTACTTTTCGCCACACAATGACCTCACAAGGGCCATTGTGTGGCTTTTTTGTGCGCCGGAAACCGGCTACAGGCCGGTGCTGCGCCTTCCACATTTTTACTTTTTACAGATAGCAGGTGAAATTTTTCAATGAACGAAACTTTTATGAAGGAGAAGCCGGTGCTGCCGCTGCTGCTCTCGATGGCACTGCCCAACGTGGTCTCCATGCTGGTGAACAGCCTCTACAATATCGTGGACAGCCTGTTTGTGGCGCGCATCAGCGAGGACGCCATGACCGCGTTAAGTCTGGTGTTTCCCATCCAGAACTTTTCCAACGCCATTGCCATCGGCTTTGGCATCGGCATCAACGCCATGATCGCGCTGTATCTGGGCGCAGGCGACCGCGAAAAGGCAGAGACGGCCGCAACCCACGGCTTTGTGCTCAGCCTTGTGCACGGCGTGGTGATGATGGTGGTCAGCATCGCCATCATGCCCGGCTTTCTGCGCCGCTTTACGCAGGACGAGACGCTGATCGCCGCCGGCATCACCTACTCTACCATTGTGTTCCTGTTTTTGGTCGTGAACATGGTCTCGCTTGCCTTTGAAAAGATCTTTCAGGCGGTGGGCCGCATGAAGGTGTCCATGGTCGCCCTGATCACCGGCTGCGTGTGCAATATTCTGCTGGACCCGGTGCTCATCTTCGGGCTTGGGCCGGTGCCTGCCATGGGCATTGCAGGCGCGGCACTGGCTACCGGCATCGGTCAGGTGCTCAGCGTGGTGGTCTACCTTGTGGTCTATCTGCGCACCGAGCTGCCGGTGCGGCTGCGCCGCAGCTGTCTGCGCCCGGACGCGGCGCTGGACGGCAGACTGTACGCCATCGGCGTTCCGGCCATCCTGAATCTGGCGCTGCCCTCGCTGCTGGTCACCTTCCTCAACGGGCTGCTGGCGGCCTTTTCTCAGAGCTATGTGGTGGTGCTGGGCATCTACTATAAATTGCAGACCTTTTTGTACCTGCCCGCCAACGGCTTCGTGCAGGGCATGCGCCCCCTTATTGGCTACAACTACGGCGCGCGGGAGTACGCCCGGGTGAAAAAGCTGTTCCAGCTGACCCTGCTCATGAGCGCTGCCATCATGGCGGCGGGCACTGTCATCTGTCAGGTTGCTTCCGGGCAGCTGATGGGACTGTTCACCCAGAATCCCCAGACCATCGCCGCCGGGCAGACCGCTCTGCGCATCATCAGCATCGGCTTTGTCATCTCGGCAGTCTCCACCACCGTCTCCGGTGCACTGGAGGGGCTGGGCAAGGGCGCAGAATCGCTGGTCATCGCCCTGTGCCGGTATGTCGTTTTCATCATGCCGCTGGCTGCGCTGCTGTGTAACTGGCTGGGCGCAGACGGCGCATGGCACGCCTTTTGGCTTACCGAGGTGCTGGCGGCGGTGGTCTCCGGTATCGTCTACCGCCGGGCGGTCACACATAAAAAATAAGAATTTCTGATAGGGGCGTTTCATAACGTCCCTATTTTTCATTGACACTACGGGAAAAGTACGGTAAAATAATTTTCGTGTTTTGACAAAAACTGTCAGTGCGCAAGATATTACAGAGGATGTGGAAGTATATGATCGAGACCATTGCCGCCGTCAATCAGGCGGTGAACAGCTTTATCTGGGGCATCCCCGCCATGGTATGCATCATTGGCGTGGGGCTGCTGCTCAGTGTCCGCACGGGCTTTTTGCAGATCCGCAAATTCCCCTACGCCATCCGCACCACCGTGGGCCGGATGTTCCGCAAGCGGGATGCTTCGGACGGTGCCATGACCCCCTTTCAGGCGGTGTGCACCGCGCTGGCGGGCACGGTGGGCACCGGCAACATTGCCGGTGTGGCGGGCGCTATCGCCATCGGCGGCCCGGGTGCCGTGTTCTGGATGTGGTGCTCTGCGCTGCTGGGGATGTGCACCAAGTTTGCCGAGGTGACGCTGGCCGTGCATTTCCGGGAGCGCAGCGATACCGGCGAGTGGGTGGGCGGCCCGATGTACTATATTAAAAACGGCCTTGGCCGCCGCTGGCAGTTTCTGGCCGTGCTGTACGCGCTGTTCGGCGTGCTGACCGTGTTCGGTACCGGCAACGCAACGCAGGTGAATACCATCGTGGCAGCAGTGGATACCGCCCTGCTGGAATACGGGCTGGTGGGCGGCAGCTTTCTGCCCACCCTCAACCTCATCGTGGGTATCCTTGTGGCGGTGCTGGTGGCGCTGGTGCTGCTGGGCGGCATCAAGCGCATTGGCAGCGTAAGCGAGAAGCTGGTGCCCTTTATGGCACTGTTCTATATTGTGCTGTCGGTGGGCGTGGTGGTGCTCAACTTCTCCCGCCTGCCCTATGTGCTGGAATCCATCGTGGTGGGCGCGTTCAACCCTGCTGCCTTTACCGGCGGCACCATTGGCAGTCTGTTCGTCAGTATGCAAAAGGGCGTTTCCCGCGGCATCTTTTCCAACGAGGCCGGTCTTGGCACCGGTTCTATCGCCCATGCCTGCGCCGACACCAAAAAGCCGGTCAAGCAGGGCATGTTCGGTATTTTTGAGGTGTTTGCCGATACCATCGTCATCTGCACCCTGACCGCGCTGGTCATCCTGTGCAGCGGCACCCAGGTCAGCTACGGCGCAGCGGCGGGTGCTGAGCTGACCATCTCCGGCTTTACCACCACCTACGGCGGCTGGGCGTCCATTTTTACCGCTGTGGCGCTGTGCTGCTTTGCCTTTTCCACCATCATCGGCTGGGGTCTGTACGGCTCCCGCTTTCTGGTGTTCCTGTGCAAGAGCAACAAAGTGGCGCGCCCCTTCTTTGTGGTGTATGCTCTGGTGGCCATTCTGGGTGCTACCATGGACCTTGGTCTGCTGTGGAGCATCGCCGACACCTTCAACGGCCTGATGAGCATTCCCAACCTCATTGCATTGCTGCTGCTTTCCGGCACGGTGGTGCAGCTGACCCGCGCCTTTTTTAAATCAGAAGGGTGAGCGGCAGCTCTGCCCATAGTGGACAGAAACGCCGGAACGCGGTATACTGAGAAAAAACAACGGTGGCTATGCACCACAGGAGGTTCTAACGTGGAAAACTTTAACGAATTGCTGCAGAAGTATGCAGATTTTATCGTCCGGGTGGGTGTGAACCCGCAGCCGGGGCAGACCCTGATCATCAACTGCCCGCTGGAGGGTGCCCCGCTGGCACGGCTGTGCGTGCGCAGTGCCTACGAGGCCGGTGCGCGGGACGTGCAGGTGAACTGGCAGGATGACGCCGTTACCCGCATCCGCATGGAGCTGGGCAGCGAGGACGCCCTGACCGACCACAAGGGCTGGCAGCTGCGCCGCTATCTGGACTACGCCGAGAGCGAGGGCAGTGTGTGCGTGCTGCACCTCATCGCGGACGACCCGGAACTGTTTGCCGGGCTGGACGGTGCCAAGATCAGCCGGGTGAACAGCGCGAACCGCAGCTTTATGCAGCCGTGGCGGGAGTACACCATGAACGACCGGGTGCAGTGGTCCATCGCCGCCCTGCCCGCAGAGCCGTGGGCAAAGAAGATGTTCCCGGAGCTGGACACTGCCGCCGCCATTGAAGCACAGTGGAAGCTGATCTTTGATACCTGCCGTGTGACCGGCGGCGATCCGGTAGGGGAGTGGCAGAAGCATCTGGACCGCCTGAACGAGCTGGGCGCAAAGATGAACGCCCTGGATCTGGAAAGCGTGCATTTTGAAAGCGCCAACGGCACCGACCTGACCGTGGGTCTGGCGGAACAGGCGGTGTGGGAGAGCGCCGGCAGCAAAAACGAGAAGGGTGTGCCCTTCCTGCCCAACATCCCCACCGAGGAGGTGTTCACCGCGCCCCATAAGGATAAGGTGGACGGCATCGTTTACGGCACAAAGCCTTACGTCTTTAACGGTCAGCTCATCAAGAATTTCCACGTCACCTTCAAGGATGGCAAGGTGGTGGAGCACGGCGCCGACGAGGGCGCAGACCTGCTGGGCCAGCTGCTGGACACCGATGAGGGCGCACGCCACATTGGTGAGGTGGCACTGGTGCCCGCCTCCAGCCCCATCAACCGCAGCGGCAAGCTGTTCTATAACACCCTGTTTGACGAGAACGCTGCCTGCCACATCGCCTTTGGCGACAGCTACCCCGGCACCACCGTGGGCGGCACCGGCCTTTCCAAGGAGGAGCTGGCAGCCCGCGGCATGAACCACTCCTCCCTGCACGAGGACGTGATGATCGGTGCAGAGGACAGCCGCATCACCGGTAAATGCCGCGATGGCCGCACTGTGCCGCTGTTTGAAAACGGCGTCTGGGTGCTGTAAAAAGCCCCAAAGGGTGCGCAACGGCAAAAAAATTGCGAAAATGCTTGCATAAATCGCAAGAGTATGCTATATTCTAGTAGTACGATATAGTTTAACCTGAAACGTGGGCCGCAAGGTCCGCGTTTCTTGTTTGTTTGGAGGTTTTTTATGGCGAAGCAGTCTGGCGGCAACACCGCGCAGAGAGTGGAAGCGCTTGTCCGTCCCACGGTGGAAGGCATGGGTCTGCGCCTGTGGGATGTGGTTTTTGAGAAGGAAGGGCCGGACTGGTATCTTCGCATCCTCATCGACCGGGACGGCACCATGGATACCGACACCTGTGCAGAGGTGTCCCACGCACTGGACCCCATTCTGGATGAGGCAGACCCCATCGACCAGAGCTATTATCTGGAAGTGGGCAGCCCCGGCCTTGGCCGCAAGCTGACCCGCCCGGAGCACTACGAGGCGCTCAAGGGCCAGAAAGTGCGGGCAAAGCTCATCCGCCCCAACGCTGACGGCGTGCGGGAGCTGTCCGGCATCCTGACCGGCCGCGAGGGCAGCACCGTGACGCTGGAAACCGAGAACGGCCCCGTGACCTTTGAGGTGAATGCAGCCTCCGGCGTGCAGCTGTGCGACGACGAGGATTTGTTCAACTGAGAAGAACCGTCTCTGATGGAGAAAAGAGAACAAAATATATAGGAGGAACCCGAAAAATGACAGCAGCGAATAAGGACTTTTTTGAAGCGCTCTCCATGCTGGAGCATGAGCGCGGCATCACCGCAGAATACCTGATCGAAAAGATCAAGGCGGCTATCATCATTGCCGTCAAGAAGAACTATGAGGTCGAGGAGGATCACATCCGGGTGGATATCGACCCCGACACCGGCCGCTTTGACGTGGCACTGATCCAGGATATCGTGGCAGACGAGGACTGGTACGACGAGCACGCCGAGATCGGTGTGACCGAGGCACGCAAGATCCGCAGCAGCTACGAGGTGGGCGACCGCATCATCACCCCGCTCAAGACCCGCGATTTTGGCCGTATTGCCGCCCAGACCGCAAAGCACGTCATCCGTCAGGGCATCCGCGAGGCCGAGCGCAACCAGCAGCTCAGCGAGATCCAGTCCCGCGCACATGACATCGTGCAGGCCACCGTTACCCGCGTGGATACCGAGAAGGGCATTGTAGCGCTGGATCTGGGCAAGGGCGGCGAGGCTGTTCTGCCCCGCAACGAGCAGGTGCCCGGCGAGGTGTACACCGAGGGCGAGACCCTGCAGGTCTACATCGTGGACGTGGTCAGCACCGAGCGCGGCCCCCGCGTGATGATCAGCCGCACCCATCCCGGCCTTGTCAAGCGCCTGTTTGAGCTGGAAGTGCCCGAGATCTTTGACGGCACTGTGGAGGTAAAGGCCATCAGCCGCGAGGCCGGTGCCCGCACCAAGATGGCTGTCTGGTCCAAGGACCCCAACGTCAACCCTGTTTCCGCCTGCATCGGCGAGCACGGCGCCCGCGTGGCCGCTGTTGTGGAAAAGCTGGGCGGCGAGAAGATCGATATCGTCAAGTGGAGCGAGGATATCTCGGAGTTCATCTCCGCAGCCCTGAGCCCCGCCAAGGTGGTCAAGGTGGAACTGCTGCCCGGAGAGACCCGCTCCTGCCGCGTCACCGTGCCCGACCAGCAGCTGAGCCTTGCCATTGGCAACAAGGGTCAGAACGCCCGCCTGTGCGCACGCCTGACCGGCTACAACATTGATATCCGTCCCGAGAGCGGCTACTACGGCGAGGACGAGGAGCCCAAGAAGGACGCAACAGACGCTGAATAAGCCCGGCACCATCTGCCGAAGGAGGGAAACCGGATGGCACAAAAAAAGATCCCTGCCCGCCAGTGCATCGGCTGCATGACCAGCCGCCCCAAAAAGGAGCTGGTGCGCGTGGTGCGCGCACCCAGCGGGGAGATCAGCATTGATCTGGTAGGCAAAAAGCCGGGACGCGGCGCATATCTCTGCCCGGACCCGGACTGTCTGACCAAGGCAAAAAAGAAAAAGGCGCTGGAACGCTGCTTTGAGCAGCCGGTTCCCGCCGAGGTATACGACGCGCTGGCTGTACAGCTGGCCGCAGCCGCAAAGGAGGCCGCAGCCGATGGCAAAAAAGAATAACGCCCCCGCAAAACCCAAGCTGCCCCCGGAGGAGGCGCTGTATCAGGCCGTGAGCCTGTGCCGCAAGGCCGGTGCGCTGACCATGGGCTTTGATGCCGTGGAGGAAGCCTGCGTCAAAAGCAAGGCATGGCTGGTGATGACCGCATCGGACATCAGCCCCAAGACCTTGCAGCGTTTGAACTACGCTGTGGGGGACTTGGTGGACGTGTTCACCATGCCGCTGACACAGGATAAGCTGGCCGATATCAGCCACAAGCCCGTGGCTGTTTACGCGGTGACCGACCGCAACCTCGCAAAGCTCTGCTTCGACCGCCTGTCGGACTGCGGAGCAATCAAAAATGAGGAGGATATGAGCGAATGATCGTAAAATATAAAGTGAGTGACTTTGCAAAGGATCTGAACCTTTCTGCAAAGAAGGTGCTGGACGAACTGGCCGCTATGGGCAGCACCGGCAAGAAGAACAGCTCCAATCTGGAGGAGAACGAGCTGAACTACCTGCTGGAAAAGTTCAGCAAGGACAACAGCGTGGCAAATCTGGACGAGTTTTTGAACAGCGCCAAGGCTCCCAAGGAGGAGCCCAAGGCTGAGAAGAAGGCCGAGAAGAAGGCTGAAAAGAAGCCCGAGGCTCCCAAGGCTGACAAAAAGCCCCAGCAGCCCGCCGCAAAGGCCGAGCAGCCCAAGGTAAACAATAATAATAACAATAACGGCAAGCACGGCGACAAGAAGCCCGAGCAGCATAAGAAGCGCGAGGAAAAGACCGTTTCCTTCAGCGAACTGGCACGTGAGACCGGCGCAAAGGCTACCGCAGCCCCCGCACAGGCAGTTTCTGTCCGCCGCGAGGACAATCAGGTCACCGTGGATACCCGCACTGTGGATATGAACGTGGACCGCTTCGACGCCCGCTACGATGATCTGGCCTCCACCAAGAACACCGAGAACCGCCGCAAGCCCACCCCGCAGGGCAACAAGCAGAAGTTCACCCAGCGCGGTCAGCGTCAGCGCCAGCAGTTCCAGAAGGGCAAGCGCGAGACTGAGTTCGAGCGTCTGCAGCGCATCCAGCTGGAAAAGGCCCGTAACGCCCAGCTGAAGGTGCTGATCCCCGACGAGATCACTGTGGGCGAGCTGGCGGCCCGCCTGAAGCAGCAGGCCGGTAAGGTCATTGCCAAGTTCATGCAGATGGGCGAGATGCACGCCATCAACGACGTGATCGATTTCGACACCGCAGCTCTGCTGGCAGAGGAGTTCCACGCAAAGGTCGAGCACGAGGTGCATGTGACCATCGAGGAGCGCCTGTTCACGCAGGAAGAGGATTCGCAGGAGGATCTGGTGGAGCGTCCCCCGGTGGTCTGCGTTATGGGCCACGTTGACCACGGCAAGACCAGTATTCTGGATGCCATCCGCAAGACCAACGTTACCGCAGGCGAGGCCGGCGGCATCACGCAGGCCATCGGTGCATATCAGGTCAAGGTCAACGACAGCCTCATCACCTTCTTGGATACCCCGGGCCACGAGGCATTCACCTCCATGCGTGCCCGCGGTGCCAACATGACCGATATCGCCGTTCTGGTGGTTGCTGCCGATGACGGCATCATGCCCCAGACCATCGAGTCCATCAACCACGCCAAGGCTGCAAATGTCAAGCTCATCGTGGCAATGAACAAGATGGATAAGCCCACCGCAAACCCCGAGCGCGTGATGGAAGGCCTGACCAAGTACGGCATCATCACCGAGGACTGGGGCGGCGATGTGGCCTGCATCCCGGTGTCTGCCCTGACCGGCATGGGCATCAACGACCTGCTGGAGCGCATTGCTCTGGAAGCTGAGGTCATGGAGCTGAAGGCAAACCCCAACCGCCGCGCCAAGGGTGCGGTCGTTGAGGCCCGTCTGGATAAGGGCCAAGGCCCCATTGCCACCATTCTGGTGCAGAACGGCACCCTGCACTCCGGCGACGTCATCATTGCCGGTACCGCTGTGGGCCGCGTGCGCACCATGCGCAGCGACAAGGGCCAGCTGCTGACCGATGCCGGCCCCTCTACTCCTGTGGAGATCACCGGCCTGACCGCAGTGCCGGAAGCAGGCGACCTGTTCGAGGCTGTTGAGGACGAGCGTCTGGCCCGTGAACTGGCTGAGCAGCGCATCGCTGCTGCCAAGGAGAAGCAGTTCTCCTCCTTCCAGAAGGTCACGCTGGATAACCTGTTCAGCCAGATGGCACAGAACGACATGAAGGAGCTGGCCATCGTGGTCAAGGCCGATGTGCAGGGCTCTGCCGAGGCTGTGAAGCAGAGTCTGGAGAAAATCTCCAACGATGAGGTGCGCGTGCGCGTCATCCACGCCGGTGTCGGCGCCATCAGCAAGTCCGACGTGGATCTGGCCGATGCCTCCAACGCCATCATCATCGGCTTCAACGTCCGCCCGGACAACGTGGCCAAGGAAGAAGCCGCTGCCACCAAGGTGGAAATGCGTATGTACCGCGTCATTTACGACGCCATCAACGATGTCACCGACGCTATGAAGGGTATGCTGGCACCCAAGTTCCGCGAGGTCTCTCTGGGCGAACTGCAGGTGCGTCAGGTGTACAAGATTTCCAACGTGGGCACCGTTGCAGGCTGCCGCGTGACCAGCGGCAAGATCACCCGCGACAGCAAGGTGCGTGTGGTGCGTGACGGCATCGTCATCGCCGAGGACGAGATCGCATCCCTGAAGCGCTTCAAGGACGACGCTAAGGAAGTGGCCGAGGGCTACGAGTGCGGCGTGACTCTGGAGAAGTTTGCGGACGTCAAGGAAGGCGATGTGTACGAGGCCTTCAAGATGGAAGAGTACCGCGACTAAGCAAAAAACCGAATATATAACAGCTTCCCGGCAGAAAAGGCTTCCCCCGGACGGGGAAAGCTGTCGAACGAAGTGAGACTGATGAGGGCGTATCTTTCGCAGGTGTGGAGCGTGCGCCCTCATCCGTCGTTTTGGCAGACAAATGCCGCCTTGCCCCGGCCGGGGCAAGGCTTTGGGAGGCTGCCGGACAGAATTTGGAGAAAACTATGTCTCAGAAAAATATGGGCCGTCTTGCGCAGGATATGAAGCGCGAGGTCATTGCCATCATCGGCCGGCTGAAGGACCCGCGGCTGGAGGGCGGTCTGCTGACCGTCACCCGTCTGGACGTGACGCCGGATCTGGATGTGGCAAAAGTGTATGTAAGCGTGATGGGCCGCGCAGACGGCCCCAAGCCCGCAATTGAAGCGCTGAACCGCGCCGCAGGCCATGTGCGCACCGAGGTCAGCAAAAAAATGCACATCCGCAAGGCACCCCGCTTCATCTTTGTGGAGGATGACGGTGCCGCCTACGCCGCCCACATCAACGAGCTGCTGCGCAGCCTGAACGTGAACGGCGAGGAGGAAGCACAGCCTGCTGATACCGAACAGACCGAGGACTGACTGCCTTTGCGGAAAGGATGGATCATTGGATGACAGAACAACTGGATGTGCAGCAGATGGCGCAGCGCCTGCTGGCTGCGGACAACATTTTGATTCTGTGCCACAAAAACCCGGACGGTGACACCATCGGCTGCGGCAGCGCCCTGTACTATGCGCTCAAAGCGCTGGAAAAAACGACAGCGGTGCTCTGCTCTGATGCCATTCCGTCCCGCTACGCCTTTACGAACCCACGGCTGTTCAAGGGCGAGTTCGAGCCCCGCACCGTGATCGCGGTGGACGTGGCCGGTTTGCAGCTGTTTGGCGAAAATAACGGTGTGCCGCAGTACGCACGCCATGTAGACCTGTGCATCGACCACCACGCAGGCAACAACGGCTATGCCGATTTTACCCTTCTGGATGCCGGTGCCGCTGCGGCAGCGGAACTGCTGTATCAGGTCATCGTGGAGATGGGGGTGACTATCACCCCCCACATTGCCGACTGCCTGTACACCGGCGTTGCCACCGACACCGGCTGCTTCAAGTTCTCCTCCACCACTGCCAACACCCACACGGTGGCAGCAAAGCTTATTGAGGCCGGCTGTCATGTGGAGGAGCTGAACACCCTGCTCTTCGACACCAAGCCCCGTGCCCGCATGGAGGCCGAGCGCATCGCCCGCAACCATCTGGAGTACTATCTGGACGGCCGCTGCGCCCTGATCTACCTGACGAGGGACGAGATCCGGCAGAGCGGGGTAGACCCCGCAGATCTGGAGGAACTGACCAGTCTGCCCATCAGTATCGAGGGAGTCAAGGTGGGTCTGACCCTGCGCCAGCAGCCCGGCGGCAGCTACCGCATCAGCGTGCGCACTGCAAAGGGCGTGGACGCCTGTGCCATCGCACGGCGGCTGGGCGGCGGCGGCCACACCCGCGCAGCGGGCTGTGAACTGCTGGGCGACCTTGAAAACGCCAAAAATGCGATCCTTGCAGAGGTGGAAGCCGAACTGGACGCACCACAGGAGGAAGCATGATGCAGGGCATCCTGATCGTAGACAAGCCCATGGACTGGACCAGCTTTGATGTGGTTGCAAAGCTGCGCGGCGTGCTGGGCACCCGCAAGCTGGGGCACAGCGGTACACTGGACCCCATGGCCACCGGCGTTCTGCCGGTGTTCTGCGGCGGTGCCAGCAAGGCGGTGGATCTGCAGCTGAACCACGACAAGACCTACCGCGCCACCCTGCGTCTGGGCGCACGTACCGATACCGGCGATAGCACCGGCACGGTGCTGGAGACTGCCCCCGTCACCGCCGGAGAGAAGGAATTGCTGGCTGTGTTGCCGCAGTTTATCGGCCCGCAGATGCAGGTGCCGCCCATGTACTCGGCGGTCAAGATCAACGGTCAGCCGCTGTATAAGCTGGCGCGTGAGGGCGTGACCGTGGAACGCAAGGCGCGCCCTATTGAAATTTACGGCATCGAGTACGGCGGCAGTCCGGAAGAAAACGAGTATGTGCTGACGGTGCGCTGCTCCAAAGGCACCTATATCCGCACCCTGCTGGAGGAGATCGCCGCCGCAATGGGGCAGAAGGGCACCATGAGCGCGCTGCGCCGCACTGCTGCCGGTCTGTACACCGAAGCAGATGCCCACACGCTGGAAGAGATCCTTGCAGCAAAGGAGCAGGGAACTGCCGCGCTGGAAGCACTGATGCTGCCGGTGGAAAGCGTGTTCACCCCGCTGCCGCTGCTGGTGGTGGAGCCATGGGTGGAGCAGCATCTGTACAACGGCTGTCCCACCAGCCGCTACCCCGCAGCAGACGGACGCTACCGGGTGCGCAATGCCGCCGGGCAGTTCCTTGGCCTTGCTAACATCAACGGCGGGGTGCTCCGGGTGGAAAAACTGTTCGTGGAACGTAATTGAGCAATAAAGGAAACAAGACCCATGCAGATCATTTCTCAGTTTGCCCCGCTGCCGCTGGCACAGCCTGAAAAAGGCACCGCCGTGGCCATGGGCTACTTTGACGGCATCCATATCGGCCACCGGGCGGTGATCGAAGGGGCTGTGCAGTGGGCAAAGACCCATGATGCAGCTCCGGCGGTGTTCACCTTCCGCCTGCCGGTGGAAAATAAAATGAAGGGCAAGCGCCTGCTCTCCACCGAGGACAAGCACGCCCTGATCCACAGTCTTGGGGTGGAGTATTACCTCACCCCGGACTTTGAGGCGATCAAGGCACTGAGCCCGGAGGAGTTCGTGCGCGGCATCGTGGAAAACTGCCACGCCCGGGCGCTGTTCTGTGGCGAAAACTTCACCTTTGGTGCAAAGGCTGCCGGTACGCCGGAGCTGCTGCGCACCCTCTGTGCCCCTCTTGGGGTAGAGGTAGTGGTGGTGCCCATGGCTCAGTTTGAGGAAAAGCCGGTGTCCTCTACCCGCATCCGCACCGCGCTGGAGGGCGGGGACATCCCGGCCGCCAACGCTATGCTGGGCATGCCCTACGCCATCCGCTTTGCGGTGCAGCACGGGGCAGGACTGGGGCACACCCTCGGGGTGCCCACCATCAACCAGCTGTACCCGCAGGGCTTCCAGATGCCCCGCAGCGGCATTTATATCACCCGCACCTGCATCAACGGGGTGTGGTATCCCTCGGCCACCGGTCTGGGCAGCCGCCCGACCGTGAACGATGACGCTACCAAGGTGACCTGCGAGACCTTTATCCCGGGCTTTTCTGGTGACTTGTACGGCACCGACCCGGTGGTGGAGTTCCACGCTTACCTGAGTCCCAGCAAAAAGTTTGATACGCTGGACCAGCTGCGGGATTGCATCAACGATGCCGCCCGCCGCGCACAGGAATATTTTGCATAACGCATCAACAGCGGAAAAATTATTTTTATTTGGGGTCGAGAAACGCCTGTGGGCGTTTTTCGACCCCTTTTGTCGTGAAGGAAAACAGCATTTCCGGCGTCTGCGGGCAGAAAAAACCGCACTTCGGGCAAAATAGACACATTTCCGTGCAACAATGGCAAATGTTTGTTAAACAATTATCTATCTCATGTCCTTGCAATACACGCAGTTTTTGTTTATAATAGTAGCTGTACGGGGCAACGCCCCGATTGTGAGCGAGACTCTGGTTCAGAATTATAACTTGAGAGGAGTTTTTACCATGGGTTTAGGTAAGAAGACGATCGACGATCAGAACTACTGCGGCAAGAAGGTGCTTGTCCGCTGCGATTTCAACGTCCCGATGAAGGACGGTGTCATCACCAACGAGAACCGCATCAACGCAGCACTGCCCACCATCCAGAAGCTGGTCAACGATGGCGCAAAGGTCATCCTGTGCAGCCACCTGGGCAAGCCCAAGAACGGCCCCGAGGCTAAGTTCAGCCTGGCTCCCGTTGCTGTGGCTCTGAGCGCAAAGCTGGGCAAGACCGTTGTGTTTGCTGACGATGACAACGTTGTGGGCGAGAACGCAAAGGCTGCTGTGGCTGCTATGAACAACGGCGATGTCGTTCTGCTGCAGAACACCCGTTTCCGCAAGGAAGAGACCAAGAACATGCCCGAGTTCAGCGAGGAGCTGGCTTCTCTGGCTGATGCTTATGTGGACGACGCCTTCGGCAGCTGCCACCGTGCACACTGCTCCACCGCAGGTGTCACCGACTACATCAAGGATACCGCTGTCGGCTACCTGATGGAGAAGGAGATCAAGTATCTGGGCAACGCCGTCAACGACCCCGTCCGTCCCTTCACCGCTATTCTGGGCGGCGCTAAGGTCGCTGATAAGCTGAACGTCATCTCCAACCTGCTGGAGAAGGTCGATACCCTGATCATTGGTGGCGGCATGGCTTACACCTTCGTCAAGGCTCAGGGCTACGAGGTCGGCAAGAGCCTGTGCGACGACACCAAGCTGGACTACTGCAAGGAAATGATGGCTAAGGCCAAGGAGAAGGGCGTCAAGCTGCTGCTGCCTGTGGATGCAGCCTGCATCAAGGACTTCCCCGATCCCATCGACGCTCCTGTGGACGTGACCGTGGTGCCTGTCACCGCGATCCCCGCTGACATGGAGGGCTGCGACATCGGCCCCGAGACCATGAAGCTGTTTGCTGACGCTGTCAAGGCTTCCAAGACCGTTGTCTGGAACGGCCCCATGGGCTGCTTTGAAATGGAAAAGTTCAGCAAGGGCACGTTCGGCATTTGCGAGGCTGTCGCGCAGGTAAAGGCAAACGGCGGCATTTCGATTATCGGCGGCGGCGATTCGGTTGCGGCTGTAAACAAGAGCGGCCTTGCCTCGAAAATGTCGCACGTCTCCACGGGCGGCGGCGCGTCGCTTGAGTTCCTCGAAGGCAAGGAACTTCCCGGTGTGGTTTCGCTTCAGTCTAAGTAATTGGCAAATGCGCGCGTCCGGGCGGCGCGCGCAAAAAAAATAATTTTAAACTTTAACGAAAGGAAAAATATGGCACGCAAATATTTTATTGCTGGCAACTGGAAAATGAACAAGACGGCGGCCGAGGCGACCGCCCTTATAGACGCTATAAAGGCAAAAATCGGCACTCAGACTAAAGTTGATGTGGCGGTATGCCCGACTTTTACGGCACTCGATGCGGCGAGCAAGGCGCTTAAAGGCTCGACAATTAAGCTCGGCGCGCAGAACGTCTATGTAAAGCCCAGCGGCGCTTACACGGGTGAAATCTCCGCCGACATGCTCAAGGAATTCTCCTGCGAATACGTCATCTTGGGGCACAGCGAACGCCGCGAATACTTTAAGGAGTGCAACTGCTTTGTAAATGAAAAGGTAAAGGTTGTGCTGGCCAACGGAATGAAGCCCATTCTCTGCGTAGGCGAAAAGCTCGAGGAACGCGAAGCGGGCAAGACAATTGATGTCGTCTCGCAGCAGGTTCTCAAGGGTCTGGAAGGCGTATCCAAGGATGACGCAAAGAATGTCGTGGTGGCCTACGAGCCCGTATGGGCAATCGGAACCGGCAAGACTGCAACCCCCGAGATGGCTCAGGAAGTGCATGCGCAAATTCGCAAGAATCTCGCCGAGCTTTTCGGCGCTGAAACGGCCGAAGACATGCAGATTCTCTACGGCGGTTCAATGAAGCCCGAAAACGCAAAAGACTTGCTCGCCCAGAAAGACATCGACGGCGGCCTCATAGGCGGCGCGGCGCTCAAGGCCGACAGCTTTGTGGCTCTGGTTGAAATCGCACAAAATGCTTAAAGCATTTCAGCCCCCGTTCTAATGAATGGGGGTCCTACACATTGCGCGCCATATGTGGCGCGTTTTTTTGTGCCTAAACAAAGGCTGCCCAACCACACATAAAAAATAGAGCAAAGGAAACACAAATGGCAATTGGGGAGCCTTTTTGCGCGATATGCCCTTGCAATCTTGCGCAACTTCTCCTTGCGCGAGAGCTGTTGTGGGCATTATATTTGTTTCAAAAAAATTACTTCGACAGAAGGAAATTAGATAGAGCCGCGACATGTAAAATTGCAATTGGCAAGTAGGTGTAAATGCGGACTTGCCAATCGCAAAAAATAATCTTTTCAGTCGTATGACAATCAAGCGCGGCGGGATTGACCCGGTCAATCGCGCATGCTCGCAAAAGCGGGAAGAAACAAACATCGGCGAGACGAAGAATACCGCCAGAAAGGCGCGCGGATTAAGCGCGCATAATCAAATCGTAAAAGCAAAAGAATGGCAACGAGAGGAATCAGCGCCCCTGCTTTTGTTGGGTTTCGGCGTATTGCCTGCGCCTTCCGCCGCGCCTGCGGCGCTTGCGTTTGGGTGGTTTGGGCAGAAGCGCTTTTTTCACGGCTCGGCGGGAATCGTTAAGAAGCTTCTTGATGGAATTGTAGAGCTTTTTGCTGAATTTTTTAAAATCGAAGGGTTCGGGAAGAGGCTTTGGCTCGGGCTCTAAAATATAATCACCGGAATCGAAAACCTTTTTAATTTCAAAATAGAGGCGCCGCGACATCCAAGCGTCGGTAGCGGCGTAGTCGATCTGTTTCTGTGTTAGCTCTTCGGCGTCCCAATTGGACATCTGCGATGTCTTCGAGACGCGCTCGCCAAAGAATACCGAGGCCAAATTTTTCATGCCGGTATTTATAATTCCCATCTTGGTGGTAAACGAGGACACATCTACAAACCCTGCTGCCTTGAGCGGCGCCCTTGCTGAAAGAGCGCGAATATCGCCCTGGACGGCGAGCCCAGCCTTGATTATGTCTGGATTTTCCAGCACCTTGTAAATGTCGGACAATCTTTGCGCCAGCGGCGAAAGCCTTATAACCCAAGCCTTGTTTTG
>OKSM01000006.1_pt1 | contig 74060 bp, 58 predicted proteins | sample 1606281 | NCBI WGS metagenome assembly OKSM01 (sample SAMEA3879549, study PRJEB24766) | human gut metagenome | biome: human-associated habitat; feature: feces | place: USA | collected 1985/1987
TGTAATAGAAGCGTGGACCAGCTAGGGCTTGAACCTAGGACCTCCAGATTATGAGACCAATAGAATGATAGTCCGCGATATTCCGTTATTATAAACTCTCATTGATTATCAACGTGTTATCTCTATTTGATGTTTTGTGGCATGCCATTGAATATCCATGACTCAAACAGTTTGTTTACGCATTGTTTACGCAGAAATCGGAAGAATTCTCTTATCCCACACAAACACTTTATTCAGAGGCTATAAATCCAAACTATTTTCTTTGAGCAAGAAATCGAAAAGCCCAATTGTAAGAATACCTTCTTCATTTCGACGGGGCATGATGTGGTCTTTAACAATGATAATCTTCTTGAAAGAGTCATCTATGCTCATCAGTGATCGGGATTCTTGTATCTCTTTCTCCCTATCCGGAATTGACAAGGCTGATTGTACATAGTACTTTTTACTGCCGAGACTGGCGATAAAATCCACCTCCAGTTGGATGCGGCCCCACTTGCCGTTTTTGTCTTGCTTCTTTATTTCCACCATTCCGATATCCACACTATAGCCACGTGTGATAAGCTCATTATAAATGATGTTTTCCATTATATGCGTCTCCTCTTGTTGGCGCATATCCAGAATGGCATTTCTCAAACCTATATCTGAGAAATAGTATTTGGAGAGTGTATTGATATATTTCTTACCTTTTATGTCGTAGCGGATGGCCTTGTTTAGAAGGAACGATTCAGACAAGTAATTGAGATAATTTGAAATGGTCTTATTTGAGATATTGACATTCTTTACACTTTTGAAGGTGTTTGATAGTTTTGTCGGATTGCATGGCGAGCCAATGGAAGAAGCCATAATGAGCACCAATTCGCGCATTTCGTCTTCGTTCTGTACCTTATGCCTCTCTATAATATCAGCCAGATATACTGTTTCAAACAAGTTTTTAAGATATCCTATTTTCTTCTGCTCTGTGTCAAATGACTGGATAAGGGGCAAACCACCATAGGTGTAATATTCACGCCATGCGTCTTGTTTATCACCTCCAATGGCAGAATAGAATTCGGAAAAAGACAGTGGATTCACATGTATCGTTTCGCCTCGGCCTCGGAACTCTGTGGGTATATCTGATGATAGGAAGTGAGAGTTACTGCCTGTTACATAGGTGTCAGCATTATCAATATGACGGAAACTGTTCAATACATCCACGAACTCATCCATCAGTTGCACTTCATCTATAATGATGTAGTACGGCTGACTATCCTTAATCCTATCATGAACATAATGGAGCATTGTATCAGGATTTCGTAGCTCTTTGTTCAAACGGTCTTCAAGATCAATGCGGATGATATGGTCTTTAGCCACTCCATTATCCAACAAATAGTGATAGAACAAAACATTCAGCAGATATGACTTACCACATCTGCGGATTCCGGTAATCACTTTGATAAAGCCGTTTTGCTGGCTATCTATCAACTGCTTAAGATATCTGTCTCTTTTTATCTCTTCCATATCATTCCTTATTTTTGCCAATATTGGCACTTTTTGGTAATGCAAAGGTAGCAGATTTAATTCATGTCGCCAAGCCATCACGACTAAAAAATGCCAATTCTGACATTTTTTAGTCGTGCAAGATAGCATGTACACGGAATTTTTGGCAATATTGCCACTTTTACCTTGTTCTAGATAATGTACGACTCGTTTTCAAGTTTAATTTATGCTTCTACAGCAAGTATGATAGTTAAACAACCTCAAAGAAACTCCATTTATTTGGCAATATATTAAAAAGCCATTACCTTTGCTATTGCTATGCATTTAGGGCAAGCCATGACCGTAATGGTGCTCTTCCTTATTATTTGTGGAAAGTGAGTTTGCCTAACCTTCGTAGAAGGGTTATTCTATTCCGTGAATCGTTGTGTAAGGAGAGTGCCAGTCGGAAAGCACATAGACATAGATCTTACATGAAAGTCACTTCAGGGGTTGAGACCGATTAGCAGAAGCCCGGTTACCATTCAGCGACAGAAGAGGACAAGATTGCACCGCTGTATATAATGACTTTGCATTTTCTGGCTTATATAAGACAGAAACGAATCATTGTATACAGTGTTTTGTGTATGTATGCCTCACATCGCAAGATTTCTGTAAAGCAGAGGTATGTTGAACAGAAACAATAAAAAGAAATGGTTAAGTTGACTAAATCCATGCCCATTATTAAGGAACGCACATGCACAGCTTCTATGGTTCTTGACACGCGGACGAACAGGAAGAACGTAAGCGAGTTTCCTCTGGCCGTCCGTTTTACTATTGACCGCAGACTATTCTATTATCAAGTTGGTGGTTCTTATACTGAGAAGAAGTTCTCAGACATCTGCAATGCTTCAAAGAGTGCATCCGACAATTATCGCATACAAAAAGAATGGAGAGATACATTCGCAACAAAGTACAAGGATTTGTTGGAGAACCTTAACAAGGGTGGCATATTAACGTATGAAATGGTGCGTCAAGCTGTAGTTGAAGGCAATACTTATACAGTACAAACATCAAATAACATAGAGAAGGCACTATCTTTCATTGGCATATGGGAACAGACAATCCTAGAATTGCGTACCAATGACAATGGCGCTCGCTTCACTACCGCAGAAAGCTACGAGTACTCCTTGAAGTCTTTTAAGAAAATACTTGGTGACGAGACTATAAAAGGCTTCGATGTTAGTGCCGCTGAAATTCAGAAATGGAAAGATGGCATGCATGATGGTGTCATTGGCAAAGGAGGAAAACTTGAAGGAAAGATAAGTGATACCACCGCTGGAATATATCTTCGTTGTTGCCGTGCAGTATGGAACCGCTGTGTTAGAGAAGGCTATTTGAAAGACGTTCCTTATCCATTTTCAAACAAGAAGGAGAAAGGACTTGTAAGTATTCCTAAGAGCGCAAAGCGCAGACAAAGCTATCTCAATGTAGAGCAGATGACTGAACTTTACAATCTGTTTGTGACGAAGTCATACCCAACACAATGGTCTGAGGAATATACTAAACGAGCACATTATTCTCTTGGATTATTCCTTGTTCAATATCTATGCAATGGTTTTAATATGGCAGATGCAGGCCGACTGACATACAGCGACTATTATTATCAGACTGGAGGCAAGGCATTCCGATTTAACCGCAAGAAAACGGCAGAGCGCAGTGTAGATGGTTCAGAGGTTATCATTCCGATTATCGCACCATTACAAAATATCTTGAATGAAATTGCAGCCAAGCCCAATCGTGGCGCTTTCGTGTTCCCTAATATACTGAAAGGCGCAGAAACAGAGGAAATGCGACGCAAATATACCTCACAAGAGAACTCTAATGTGAAGGACAGAATGGAAAAGATATGCCATGAGGCTTTGCATTGGGACAAATCCATTTGTCCATCAGGTACATGGTGTCGTCATTCGTTTGCCACCAATCTTCACAATGCAGGTGTTGACATGGATTACATTTCAGAAAGTATGGGACATGCTGTTACAGACCATGCCATAACGCAAATTTACATTGAGCATTATCCTTTGGACATTCAGCTGGAGAACAACACAAAATTGCTAAAGTTAGAAACACTGTCAACGGAAAGAGAAACATTACTTGCGAAACTCTCAAACCTGTCAACGGCAGAGCTTGCAAAGTTATTAGCATAACACATTGATATATATATGTTCAATTTTATAGAGAAGCTTAAAGACTATACAACAAGACGTGACAATACAGACATGATTGGTCGTTCTTGGATATCGGAAAACAATAGTGTCTATGCCGATTTCAAAAGACACATAGATGCTATTGCTCATGGTGATATATCTGTGTTGGAACAAATGTTCAGATTGGCAAAAGACTGTATACCACAAGAGGCTTTGGATTTGTATGCATGGTTGAGTAATCTTGACAAAGGGTTAAATATAGATGCGCAACTTCGGTGGGCTGGTAAATATGCAGACGTAATAGTAGAATGCTTGACTAAAAAGCATTCATGGCTTTCGGTCAATTTGGAAACAGGTGAAGTAGTAGTATCGGCAGACAAAAAGCCGAATAGCCTTGCAATATGTGCTGACACGCCTTTGGATTTATGGAAAAGGCTTCCTGCGAATGTTAAAAGCAATATTGTCAGTTCCGTTGATGCTATAATTGATGAATGTGAACAGTTATGCAATATTGAAAAGGAAAATATATATCAAGGAATAGCATACTTTGCTCAACTATTGCTCTTGTCTCATGTTGCATTTATGGGTGAGTTTTTGGCAAACTTATATGACATGGTTATTGAGGAGAAACACCCTTTGGCTTATTGCATGTATTATTTTGTTGTTGTTGATCATGGATTGACAAAGATGGCAGAAATACTTGATAATATCCTTTGTAATGATAACATCGATCAAAATGGAATGGTATTAATAGGTTGTTGCATAAGGATGCTTGCAGGACAAAGTATTGAAATGGGAGTGGAGACAAAAGCTTCATGGGAAAAGGCTTCCAAGGATTATAGTCCTGATATATGGAAAGAGATTGCCTATGTCATGCACAGCATAAAAGCGAAGCGAGGCAATAGAAAGACAATAAAACCGATAGATGATATTCTCATTGGAGACTGTGAAAAAATAAAAGAAGGCATACGCCTTTTCTTGCATGACAACCAAGAAGATATATGTCTTGCATACCTGCTCTGGGCATTGGTTAAAGCAGGGAAAACAAAACCATCTGTCAAATACATGACCTTTCATCGTGCCATTGAAAGTTTTGCAAGATGTACTTTCGGGCATGATGTGCCACAAAAGCGATATGGAGAAATAAAAGAAATGAGTTTGACAGGGCAGCAACGAGGGAAAAGTTACAAGAAAGCTAAACAACTAATAGACTATTGGACAGAATATTTTATGACCTGCGGATGATTGGAGGAATCCAATTATCCGCTTTCTTTTTGGTTAACGGCTGTTGCATAATGGTTGGTTTGTTTAAGGTAAATGTAAACCGACCAATAAACCGAGACTCCTTTTCTATCTTTGCAAGCGAAATCAATTCTACAAATATGAGTTGAGTTTCAACAACAGTATTATCAACAAAAAGAAACGATATGAATACAAGCATTGACATCAACCAACTCCTACAAAAACCAGTAGCCATGATGACTGGTGAAGAGTTATTCCTCCTTCTTTCTAAAGGTATTGAAAGCAATAACACCAACATGGCGCAGTCCGTTTCCAGAGGAAACTATTATGGTATTGAAGGCATTGCCCGGATATTTGGATGTAGTGTCCCGACAGCCAACCGCATCAAGAAAAGTGGTGTCATAGACAAAGCCATCACTCAAATTGGTCGGAAGATTGTTATAGATGCTGATTTGGCACTGGCATTGGCTAAAGAAGCAGGATGCATTCAGTTAAACGGAAAATGATATGGAGGAAGAATGGAAGCATAAGTTAGTGGTGGAAAGCAACGGCAACGTAGCCAAGACCATCAGCAACCTCAGAATCATTTTCACGCATGATGAAGAGTTGAGCCAGATTAAGTTTGACACCTTCTGCCAGGACGACTTTTCGTTTAGCAAGAGGTTTCAAAATGTGAATGGCGGAAAGATAGATGAGGAATCGGTCGGGAAAATACAAGATTACTTGGAGCAGACATACAAGCTGCGACTGACGCAGAGCAAGGCGTTTGAGATATTGAAAACAACATCCTCAGAACGAAGTTACAACCCTGTACAAGACTTTATTCTCCAAGAAGATTGGGATTATGTGCCTCGTATCTCCAGAGCTATCATAGATTATTTGGGAGCTGAGGACACACCCCTTGTTCGTGAACAGACAAAGTTGTGGTTTGTTGCAGCTGTCGCTCGTGTGTTTGAGCCTGGGTGCAAGTTTGATAATGTGCTTACATTGCCTGGTCCGCAAGGCATAGGCAAAAGTACATTTTTCAAGGCGATAAGCGGAAAATGGTTTAACGACTCATTCTCTTTTGCAAGTGGCGAAAAGGAAAAGGTTGAAACAATTACAAACGGATGGATTATTGAAATAAGTGAGTTGAATGGCATGAAACATGCCAATGATGCGGAAGCTGCTAAAGCATTCCTTAGTAGATGCAGTGACTATATGCGTCCAGCCTACGGACACAAAGTGATTGAGTTCAAGCGACACAATGTGTTTGCGGCGACAACCAACGAAACCAATTTTCTGCAAGGTGACAACGGTAATCGTAGATGGTGGATAATTCCAGTTAAGGGGAAAGGGCATGTGTCTGAATGGTTGCCAAGACTACAGAAAGTTGTCCCACAGCTATGGGCTGAGGCTTATACCTACTATTGGCAAGACACAAAGTTGTATCTCTGTCCAGAATTGGAAGCACAAGCAAATGAAGTACAGATGAACCATTCTAATATCCTCACCGACCCAATACTTGAGGACATCCAAACTTATTTAGAACGTGAAGTACCACTGGGTTACTCTTCATGGTCTATACCTGCACGATTGGCTTATCAGAAAGGCTCTTACATTGAACCTACGCCTACGGCAATGCAGCCTATCAATATGGTGTGTGCTCGGCAGATTATTGAGGAACTTCCTAACGATTTGATTCGACGCAATCCGTCAAAATACACTTCGCAATATGTCAACAGACTTATGTCATTGATTGATGGTTGGGAACGGTGTGAACAAGAGAAAGTTAAAGGATTGCATCCTGCTTATTGCGACAAGACGGGAAGAGCCAAACATCCTTGGGTGAGAATTGGCACACTTCAAGTGCAAATGTCAAAGAAAGAGGAAACTCAACATCAAGAAGAATTGCCGTTTTAATAAAAAATAAGGGAAGAAAAGAAAGGCTTCGCATCACTTTTGAAAATCGGCAATACTCTTTAATCTGTCCCTTTTCCCTAAAGTTTAACCCAAAAGAATAAAAAGTAAGAAGATAATAATAGTTTGAGCAATAATAAAAGGCGACAAGGGACAATACTTTCTCTTTTCGCCAGCAATACAAATCTTGATATGTAAAGAGAGTTAATCATCATGGTGTACAACCAAACCGATAGCAGTGCTATGCAAGAAATACCAATGTCATACAAACGCACTTCGTTTGTCCGTATGCCAATGGACTTCTTGAATGCTCGCAAGCTCGCATTGGGTTGCACACTTTTACAGAAGCAATACTTGGTATGAATAAGAAAAATATAGAAAAGGAAGCACCGAAATACACGAGCCGCCTGATAGTAAGGCTTACGCCACAGCTTCATAAGGAGATAGCGGAGTATGCAGCCCTTTGCGGACTGACCACAAGCGCATACGCACGCAAGCGGTTGGAGGGCAAATATCCCAAACAACGCTTGACAGACAAAGAAATGGAGGCTTTGAACAGCCTTTCGGATGCCAGGGGCGATATACAGAAATTGTTCGGCTTCCTCAAAGGTCGTCCGCTAACGGAACGTGAGAACATTCTCCGCAGCGAAATCTTCATGAAACGATGGAGAACAAGCGCAGAGGTTATCTTGAACCGCATGATTGAGATAGAGAAATACTTAACCCAATAGAACATACGACATATATGATAGCAAAAGCAAAGGTAATAAGTCATGGCGCAAATGCCATACGTTACTCAGTGGATAAGGACAAGGCGGAGATTGTAAAGACCAATCTCTTGCCCGATGATATTTCCCCAACGGCAATGTGGGCAAGAATGCTTGCCTTGCAGAAGAAGTTTGAAGGCAAGTTGAACCGTTATCATCCGCTCAAACGGAACATGATACGCATTGAGGTTTCCCCAACCTCGGAGGAAACACAAGGTTGGACGATGGAGGACTGGCAGAGGTTGGCAGATGACTTTATCCGTGAGTTTGATGCTGTTGACCTTTCAGCCAAGTCGAGGCGCAAGAGTGCAAAGGCTACCAACCTCAAAGGCAGCCAATATGTTGTTGCGCTCCACTGTGACAGCAAGAGTGGCATTATGCACCTTCACATTGATGCGAACCGCATAGACATAAAGGTCAACGTGAATGATGCTCATTATATCTATGAGCGAGCGATCGCTGCTGCCGCCAAGGTTGGGCAACAGCGTGGATGGAAAGATGCACAAGAGGTGAGCCGCCAAAATAAGGAAGCGATAACCAATGATTGCCTTTCCGTTTTGGCTAAGATGCCGTACTTTGATTGGGGACTATACACAAAATGCCTCACACAAATGGGATATGATGTCAAACTGCAATCCGACAACAAAGGACAAGTGCGTGGATATGCCATCAAGCGAGGCAACTCCATTTATAAGTCCTCGGAACTTGGCAAAGGTCGTTGTCTGATGCCCTCAAAGATTGAAGGCACTTGGGCAAAACTGCATCATCAAGAATTGGAGGAACCAGTTTCAACTCCAACAAAGAATACCCAACAGCCAAAGATTATGACTGTACACAAACCCATGCCTACTGCGGACAACTCTCCAAAGATACGTCACTTCGACTTTTCTACGGACGAGTTTCATCATTACCCTGTTGATATTCCTCAGAATTGTCTGGATATCATTGACGAAAATATAGCTTTGGATGCCGACAATGTGTTTGCCAAGATTGGTGATGTGCAGAAGACCGCCATTCTTCTCTTTGCTGAATACATTGATACTGCCACAACCATTGCCGCCCAGTCTGGCGGTGGCGGAGGTGGTGCTACCTCAGGTTGGGGACGTGACAAGGACGAGGATGAACTGTCTTGGGCGTATCGTTGCGCTATGATGGCTAATCGACTGTGCAGACCTCGCAAGAAGCAAGGGTATGGCAGATAACCGAATGTTCTACCAACAGCATTGAAACTATGCCAATAGGTAAAAGTAAAATCTCAGATATGGATTTCGGCTCTTTCGAGAATACGATTGACAAGAACATCGAAGCAAACAAGGCTTCGGACAAGTTTGACCAACAGCTTCAAGCCTACAAGGATGCTTGCAATAGTTTGACTTTGGCAAAAAGTGGCCTTGAAATGGCTACTGCTTCCATGCATGAAGCAAAAGACAAATTAAGTGAAGCCTCAGATAAAGCGAATACTGTCACCAAAGCTATTGAAGCCTACATCGGCAAAGTAAAAGACATAACTGTCAAAGCTAAGGTTGATGATGCCGATATGGAACAGGCAATCAACAACAGGAAGAAACTCATTGAAAACGAGTCCAAACTTCTTGAAGACCACCGAAAGGCGAATAAGGAAATCCTCACTCGCCATTTCTATGATATGGCTAATATGATGTCAAGGAATGAAGGTGTTTGGTTGTCGAATGGTTGGGTAAAGACTTTGCTTTGGATATTCTTGCCGTGTTTCCTTTATACGGTCATTTCGATTGTTTATCTTGTCGCATCATATATAGACAAGTAAGCAGAGGATGGGGTGATTTGAAATCACCTCATCCCCCGCTTTGGACTGTCAATTCTTAATATCATCAAATGGTAAAGAATTGAATTTATCAAAATCCGAACTGAATAATTTATCTTGTATCACACGATATTTTTCAAACTCTGATTCTGCGAAACTTTTGGCAAATTCAGCAGAAACCTTTCCTGCATCATGTAATACGGCATCACCTCCAGCTTCAAGAATAATATCAATACGTTTAGCCCAATCTTCCATTGTCATGGGTATATGTCGATTTGCCATACGTTCAGCTAAATCAAGTACAGAGTTGACAAGTTTTCCCATATCTTCAAGTTCCACTTGTTTTAGATAGTTTTTGGCGATACTTACATCTGGTTTGACGATTTTACCATCAGGTGCATTTTCCCAAGTAGTCAGTCCCATATGCTCTTTCTCTGCATTGGCTCTTTCTACTATAAGTTCAGCTGCGGTATGCCCATGCACTGCATAATGCATCTTATTCTGAACTTTTTTATAAAACAGACGTGTGGTAGGTGCATCCTTATTGTAGTCAACAGCTGTAGCATATATATCCGTGAGCTTTTGGTAAAATCTTCGTTCACTCAATCTAATCTCACGTATTTCTGCTAACAAATGCTCAAAATAGTCCTCACCTATGAACGAACCATTCTCCATGCGCTTCTTGTCTATGATATAGCCCCGGAGCGAGAACTGCCGGATAACATAGGTACACCATTGGCGGAACTGTGTGGCACGGATGGAGTTGACTCGATAACCCACGGAGATGATGGCATCGAGGTTATAGAACAACGTGTTGCGCCGAACCTCTCTCGCACCTTCTTGTTGAACTACCGAGATTTTCTCGGTAGTTGCCTCCTTGCTCAATTCATTCGTATCATATATGTTCTTCAGATGCAAACCGATGTTATCAGCGGAACAATCAAAAAGCACGGCCATGGCCTTTTGCGTAGCCCATACTGTTTCATCTTTATATAGCACTTGTATGCCTTGTTCCTTACCTTCTGCCACGAAAGTCAGGAACTCTGCCGTACTGTTTCGTATTTCAAATTTCAAATTTCTTTGCCATAATTATTTATATCCCTCTAAGGTCTTATATTATTGACATGTTATGCTTTCAAGTACTGGTATTTTATAGAGAAGTTCGCAAATTAAGGTTGGCGGGGAGATTAGACAGGGCTCCCATTACTAAGGGTCAAATATAGTATCCTTCATAGCGTTTTACTGCAAACTGCAATATATGTTAGTCCTTCAAACAAGCAAGTGGTATTATCTTGACACCATCAGGACGAGTGTAGGCCATTTCTCCTCCGGTTATAACCATAAGCAAATCTGGCTCACGTAGCTTTATTTGCTTTTCAGTCATGTTGTGCTCTTGCACAAGCCTTTTAATTTTTTTAAGGTGTTCCGCTCCTTCTTCTATCTCTCGGCTACCCAATTTGAATTCGATGAGAGCGTATCGTCCGTCATCAAGATGGAGAACGGCATCGGCTTCCAAATCATATCTGTCATGATAATATGAAATGGAACCGCCAAGTGTTAGTGAATAAGCCTTCAGGTCACGGATTGCCATACATTCGAACAAGAAACCAAATGTTTTCAAATCAGTATAAAGAGCTTCTGGTGACAAACCTAAGGCAGCAACAGCAATGGAAGGGTCAACAAACTCACGCTTCAAGCCTCGGCGGATGGCAGATGCAGAACGTATGGCAGGACTCCACGCTTCTATGTCCTGAATGACAAACAAACGTTCAAGAGCATCAATATATATGTCGAAAGAAGTTGTACTGATACCTTCCAGATGCTCGTTGACATCTCGATATACTACGCTCTTTTTGGCTAATGTAGAAATGTTGCGTGCATAACTTTGAAGTATTGTGCTTGCAACCTTTTCATTCCTCTTGATTCCATCTATTGTCGATATATCTGTACTGCATACGGTTTTGACATAGTTCTTGGCTATTTGCAGTTTGGCTTTGTCGAACTTGGCATACAATGACGCAGGCCAACCACCACGGCAGGCTGCAAAGACGAGTTTTTCAATAGACATCTCTGATGTTATGCCGTCGATGTCTAAATCCTTGTTGTCAAACAATTCTTTTAGCGAAATCTTGCCGTTAGACTCCAAGGATTCATAGAGACTCATGGTAAACATTTGCATCTTTGCAATTCGTCCACTGCCAGAGTGTTTGATAAATTCGCTTTTCTTATTAGGGTCAATGGAATTCGAACCAGTCATAATAAATTGTCCAAACGCATTCCGTTTATCAACCATTGCTCGTACCGAATCCCATAGCACGGGAGCCTCCTGCCATTCGTCTATAAGACGTGGCGTGTCGCCAGCTAGAAGAAGTGAAGGTTTTACCCTAATGGTAGCTTGGTATTTGTCACGCATGTCAGGATCCTGCAGACTGATAGTGCTGTTTGCTTGTTGCTCAGCTGTGGTTGTCTTGCCGCACCATTTTGGACCTTCTATTAGTACGGCTCCTGAAGAGGCTAGTAGTAAGCTCAAATGCTCGTCGGCCGTTCTTTTGAGATATTCCATATTGTTCGTTGTTTGATTTATTGCAAAGGTACTGATTTCTTGTTGATTATGCAAATAGTTTGGTGCTTTTGTGATATTTCACTTGGTGTTTTTGTGGTATTTTACTTGGTGTTTTTGTGGCATTTTAATTGGTGTTTTTGTGGCGTTTCACTTGGTGTTTTTGTGGTATTCATTCAAAAACAGGGATTCCCCTGGTGTCGCAGAATTGAATCTGCGGCATCAGGGGAATCCCTGTTTGTCGTTAGATGGCGCGAGGGTGGGTGTTATTTCTGTGCCAGGTCTTCCAGAATGCGCCAGCATTGGAAGAGTCCGCGTGGCACGTGGAAGCAACCTTTCCATTTTCCGCCCTTGAGAGGAAGCAACACTTCGCCTTGGCGGTTAAGATAGCCAAACCATTCAGGATGTTCGGGGTCGGCAAAATGCGACCATACGTAGTCGTGAACACGGTTGAACCATTCAAGGCATTCCTGGCGACCGGTGAGCTGGTAGCCCTTGATCATGGTGATGAGCGTCTCGATGTGAACCCACCAGAGTTTCTGGTCCCATTCGAGCTGCTGGCAAGGATGGCCGAGGCGGTCCATGAAATAGAAGATGCCGCCGTGCTTCTTGTCCCATCCGTAGTTGGCCTCGTTGAGGGCGATGTCAACGGCTTTCTCAATGAGGTCTTGACGGCCGAGGCGCTTGCCGAGGTCCATGATAAACCACATGGCTTCAATGGCGTGGCCCGGATTGAGGAGGCGTCCGTCGAAGCAGTCAACAAGTTCGTTGTCGGCAGAGAGGTGTTCCACGATGAGGCCCAGTTCGGGACGGTAGAAAACGTCCATGACCTCGTGAATGCACGTGTCGATGGTTTGCTTCATGAAGGCAGGGTCGAGCAGCGGTTCGATTTCCAAAGCCACGTTGCAGAGAATCATCGGGAGGGCGAAGCTCTTCAGGGCACGGGAGCCAGGGACGGCCTTGTTCCAACGGCCTTTCGGATTGTCAACCTTTGAGAGGACGATGTCAAACGTGCGCTTGGCGATGTCGGCATATTCCTGGTTGCCTGTGGCGATGCTGAGCTGGCCGAAGGCGATGACAGCGAAGGTGTAAGAGAAAATGTTGTAAGGCTCCACCAGCGGATGGCCTTCACGGTCGAGGGAGAAATACCAGTTGAGATTGCCGTCGTGTCCGTATTTCTTCAGGAACTCAGCACCCTGGATGGCGCAGTCGAGCCATTCCTGGCGCTTTTCCACTTTGTTGTACAGCGTGGCGAACATCCACACTTCGCGGCCCTGCAGCCAGATGAATTTGTCCGTGTCGAAGACGTTTCCTTCACGGTCAAGGCAGGTGAAATAACCGCCGTGTTCCAGGTCTTGTGACTTTTCAAGCCAGAAGGGAACCACTTTGTCGAGCAATTCGTGCTTGTATTGCTCTGAGAGTTTTTTGAAATCTGTTGTCATCGTGTATGTTTTTTTCTGTCGTCCCCCTTTTCTCCGACGGAAACCGTTGGAGGCGGAGGGGGAGGAGAGGGTGATTGATGATGTTTATCGGTGATGCTTATATATTCACCATTACTTATGCTTGAAGAATCATTTGGCGTTGTCAGCGTCGAGTTGTTTCCAACAGAGTCCCTTCAGGTTCTTTTCCTCCTTGAAGATATAGGAGAAGATGAGACCGACGAGAACGGAAGTGACGAGGCCGATGAAACCATAGAGCAGGAAGCTCGTCGGCGTCAGGTTTTTGACGAGGAAAACAACGCAAACACCGCTGAGGAAGCCCGTGAGAGCCGCCTTGCCGCCGATGCGCGGGAAGAAGATGCCCATGAGGAAGAGTCCGCCGAGGCCGCTGGAGAGGAGTCCGAGGATTTCTTGGAAGAAATCAAGCAGGGAGAGAATTTCCCATGTGGCCATGAGCAGGGCGATGCCCATGCCGATGGCGCCCGAGACGATGCAGGTGCGGCGTGCCACTTTCAAGGTCTGCTCCGACGATGCCTGCGGACGCCAGCGCTTGTAGAAGTCGACGCTGAAGGCCGTGGCCACGGAGTTGATGTTTGAAGAGATGGTGCTCATCGTTGCAGCGAAGATGGCCGCGATGAGCAGTCCGGCCAATCCCTGCGGCAGTTGGCTCATCATGAAGAAGGGGAAGATGGTGTCGCCCTTGAGCATGGTGTAGTCGAGTTCAGCAGGGTGGGTCTTGAAGAACGTGTAGAGCCCGGCACCGATGGCGAAGAAAGCGATGGAGATAAACACGCTCATGAGGCCATTGAGCATGATGCTCTGGCGGGCACTGCGCTCGTCCTTGGTCGTGAGATAGCGCTGGATGACCGTCTGGTCGCTGGTGTAGGAAATCAAGTTGTTGGCCATGCCGCCGAGGATGATCACCCAGAAGGTGGCCGAGCGATAGTCGAAACTCCAGTCGAAGAGGCGGAATTTGCCAGCATCGCTGCCGAGCTGCAGGAAACCGCTCACGCCGCCTTCCGTGCCAAAGACGAGATAGCCCACGGCGAAGAGAGCACCGCCAACGAGGATGATGCCCTGCACCACGTCGCCCCACACCACGGCTTCAACGCCGCCCATCGTGCAATAAACGATGGTCACAAGCGCCATGAGGATGATGCAGATGTAGAGGTCAATGCCCGTCACGGCCGTCAGTGCCAGAGAAGGGAGGTACAACACCAAGGCCATACGTGCCACCATGAAGATGATGAACAAGGCGGAGGCTATGAGCCGCGTGGTGGCGTTGAAACGGCGCTCGAGATATTCGTAGGCGCTCGTGACGTTCAGGCGGCGGAAGAATGGCAGATAATATTTGATGACGGGGAACGACACCAGCAGGATAGTGACGAGCATGGGATAGTAGGTCCAGTCGGTGGCATAAGCCTTGGCGGGGTAGGCCATGTAGGTGATGGCGCTGAGCATGGTGGCATAGATGCTGATGCCTGCCGCCCACCAGGGGATGCGGCCACCGCCTTTGAAGAAGTCGTCGGCATCGCCTTCACGCTTCATGAAATAATATCCCAGGAGAATCATGGCCACGAGGTAGGCAATCAACACGGTCCAGTTGCCCCAGCCGAAGGAAGGGCGCATGGTCATCTTGATCGCCGTCACGTCGGCAGAGCGCACGCCGGGTTTGCTTTCGCCGCCAACAACAATCCATTCACCATCGTGGCCCACCAGGGCTGCGCCAGCACGCGCCAAGAGCGGCGAACGGCTTTCGGTGACCCAGGTGTCGGTGATGGTGTGATAGATGAGCAATTCGTCGTTGAAGCAATACCAGGGGGCTGGATGGAGCATGTATTCCGCCTGCTGGTTGCGCAGCGTTTCCAGTTGGCCTTTGGTGGCCGAATCGTCGGGATGCTGCAGCAAGGCGTTTTCTGCCTGTGCAATCGCCAAGGGGCGATTGATGGCCTGCTGGAAGATGTCGCGGTTGACGCCACCCACAAAAATGATGTGGGCGCAGCCAGAAGTGAGCGCTGCGGCACCAACAAGGGTCATGGGCGTTTTTGTGCCGTGGGGAATGATTTTCGCCACGCGGCTCCACTGCTTAGTATGGGGATTGAAAACGAGGCCGTCGGTGTTGGCAAATCCGGGGTGTGAAGCGTCGGCAGGCTGGAAACCGCCCATCAAGTAGAAGCAGTTGGTCACACCATTGTTTTGCACCGCAGCGGCAGGTTGCAGACGTGCCGCACCAGGTATGTCGGGAAGGCGTTCCCATCTCGTTGCGTGAGGATAGCTCAGACGATAGGCCGCCCGCGAGGACGTCCCGTTGGTCTGTCCGCCAGCCACATAGATGTAGCCCCCGCCAATGGCTCCAGCCATATTGTCGAGCGCCTGTGGCAATGCGGGGAGGTTCACGCATTTGATGCCGCCTTTCTGCTTCTTGAGGAGAAACACTTTGGCGGAACTTTCCTTGCCGTTGGTGCCGCCGATGCACACGAGGCCTTCGGGAACAGGGACCGCTACACCGTAGGCCAGTGCTTCGGGCAGTTGTCCTGCCTTTTTCCAGTTGGATTTGTCTGACGCGGGGTTCTCCAGTTCGTAGATGTCGCGATAGAACACTTTTTCGCCGCCTTCGGCTGCCGGCTTGCCGGGGAAGTTACATCCTCCAGCCACCAGCAAACTGCCTTTTGACATGCCAGCAAAAGGTGCGGAGACACCCTCTTTGCCACCCACCGTCAAGGCAGGGAGGCTGCGATAGGCCACCGTGTTGAAGGCGTTGTCGTTGGCGAGCGGTTTGCCTGCCGCCGCTTCCGTCGTGTTTCCGCTGGCACCAGACTGCTGGTTTGCGGCGCAAATCGTGCCGCCGCTTCCTGAGAGACAGGCTGCTGCAACAATTAAAAACAGATACTTCAGAATGTTTTTCATGTTGAGATACTAAAAAGGATTGACGAGAATCCCCCCTAAGAGGTTCCCGTCAATCGGTTTTATCAGATGAAATTACTTGTTGCAACGGTTGAAGAAATCAATGGCCTCGAGTTCTGCGCGAAGCTGTTTCTCCTCTTCGTCGGTCACGTTTTGGAACGGCGTGCGGTTCGGGCCGAGGTCCAGTCCGATGAGCTTCATGATGCGCTTTCCGCCGACGATGTTACCACGGAAGTGGCAGATGACGTCAATCACGTCCTGTGCGAAATTCTGAAGTTCGCGTGCCTTTTCCAAATCGCCGTTGGCCCATGCCTCCTGGATGCCAGTCAGCACGCGGCCGTTGTAGTTCGTTGTACCGCCGATGCCACCTTGGGCGCCGCCCATAGCCAGGCAAGGCAGGATGGTTTCGTCTTGTCCGTGGAGCATGTCAAACTTGCCGTCTTTGTAGCGGCGGCAGCGGTTGTATTCGTAGAGACTTTCGAAGGTGTATTTGATGCCGGCGAAATTCGGGATGCGTCCGTCAACAGCCTTCAGAAAATCAAGCATGGAAAGGAACGCGCCATTGAAAGCCGGGATGTGGTAGAAATAGAAGGGGAGCTCGGGAGCGCCGCAGGCAATCTCCTCGCAATATTTAACGAGTTCTTCAATGCGTCCCACCTTTGGGAAGGGAGGCGCCATCGCACCAATGCCCCAAGCGCCGATGGCCTGAGCGTGTTCCGCCAAACGGCGGCTGCTCTTTACGCAGGTGCTGCCGACATGAACAATCACCTTGAAGTCGGCGGGAACGGCCTTGACCCATGCCTCGGCCAGTTTCATGCGTTCTTCTTCGGTGAGCATATATCCTTCACCCGAAGAGCCATTGATGAACACGCCTTTCAGTCCGTTGCGTGCCAACAGAGCTGCATAGGCAGGAATCGGTTCGTAGTTCACTTCACCATTTTCGTAGAATGGTGTGAATGGCGCATCAATGAGGCCATGTATTTTTTCAAAATTCATTGTAGGTAATATTTAGATGGTTGTTTGGTGATACAAATGTAGCAATATAGGAAGAAACAGGCAAGCAATTTTTGTGCAAGATTTTCGTTCCTTCGTTAAAAAAAAGATGCGCAGGGTAAAAAACGGACTGGGCGGCGTCTTGCAGGAGTCGCACAGCGTCTTGCTGGGGTAGCGCAGTTGCATCGTTTTTTTTGCCACTGTCGCCCTCGGGCAACGGCGTGAAGCCAATGCCTTTCTCCGCCCGCTGGAATGCCAAGAGAAACAGGCAGGGAGGGCGGCACGCAACAGGTTTTCGGCAAAACGCTTGCTCAATCTGCACAAAGTTTGTAATTTTGTGCCACAATTTAAAATTTTCAAAAGAAGAAACAAATGACACACAATCTGTTGAAAGGCAAGCGCGGCATCATCTTCGGCGCTTTGAACTCTGAATCCATTGCTTGGAAAGTGGCTGAAAAGGCTGTTGAAGAAGGTGCTACCATCACGCTCAGCAACACGCCGATGGCCTTGCGTATGGGCCAGCTCAACGAGCTCTCTGAAAAACTCAATGCACCAATCATTCCGGCCGACGCCACAAGCGTTGAAGACCTCGAAGTGGTGTTCAAGGAGAGCATGGAGAAACTCGGCGGCAAGATCGACTTTGTGCTCCATTCAATCGGCATGAGCCCCAACGTGCGTAAACACCGCACATACGATGACCTCGATTACGGTTATCTCCAGAAGACGCTCGACATTTCTGCCATCTCTTTCCATAAAATGCTCCAGGTTGCCAAGAAGCAGGACGCCATTGCCGACTATGGTTCGGTGGTTGCCTTGACCTACGTGGCTTCGCAGCGTACATTCTTCGGCTACAACGATATGGCCGACGCCAAGAGCATGCTTGAAAGCATCGCCCGCTCTTTCGGCTATATCTACGGTCGCGAAAAGCACGTGCGCGTCAACACCATCTCGCAGTCGCCAACTGCCACTACTGCCGGTAAGGGCATCAAGGAAATCGACAACATGATGGACTTCGCCGACAAGATGTCGCCGCTGGGCAACGCTGATGCTGAGGAATGCGCTAACTATTGCGTCGTGATGTTCTCCGACTTCACTCGCAAGGTGACCATGCAGAACCTCTTCCACGATGGCGGTTTCTCTAACATGGGCATGAGCCTCCGCGCCATGAACCAGTATTCAAAGGACTTGAAGCCTTTTGAAGACGAGAACGGCAAGATCATCTACGGATAATTCGTTAGCAATCAGAATCATATTTATCTCTGGCTGTCTTGGTGATGGTGAAAGGAATGGTTAATACTGACCTGTGTTTTTTTTTATCACCGCCAGCCAGCGACAAAACGCGGGACGGGGTTCTGTGGGGGACATGACGCAAAGCGGGATGTTTCTCACGGAATCCCGTCCCTTCCTTTTTTAATTGATTTTCTATGGGAATTTTCAATAAAATCTTCGGAAGCAGTGCGCCTATCTCTGAAGAGACCAAAAAAGAACAAGAGGCGCAGCGGCAATTTGACCTGCTGAGAGACACTGGCGTGCGGGCTTTGCGGGCGCACGAAATGAAAACGGCCATTGACTGCCTTTCGCAGGCACACACGATGCGTCCTGAAGAGGCCGAAACGCTGAGTTATCTGGTTGAAGCCCTCTTGCAGGCGCAGGCATTTGAAGAAGCCATGCCATTGCTGAAGAGACTCTCTGAGATGGAGGCCGACAACCTCGAAATCAGTTTGCTGCTGGCGCAGACCCAGGGCCGCCTCAATCTTTTCGATGAAATGGCTGCCACCATGATGCCGCTCATGGCAACTCATGCAGACGACGCCCGCGTGTTTTGCCTGGCAGGTGAAGCTGCTGAAGGACAGCACAACGACATCATGGCCGTTGCCTGGCTCACACAGGCGCTCGCGTTGCGCGATGATTATGTCAAAGCACGCCTGTTACGTGCCCGCGTGCTGAAGGGCATGGGGCAGTGGAGTGACATGCTTGCCGACACGGAAATCCTCACGGCGGCACACGACGACCTCGAAGAAGCGTGGACAATGCACGCTGAGGCCTTGGCGGCAACGGGGAAGACAGAAGAGGCAGCGTCGGCATTCCGACACGTCATCAGTGTGAATCCTTTCTCGTCAGAAGCTTACCTGCAATTGGCTGCTGTGCTCGAAGCTGCCGGCGACCTGCAAGGGGCGTTGGAGGCATGCAACGAGGCTGTTGAGCAAATGCCGCAATTGGCAGAAGCCTACCAATTGCGCGGGGGCGTGAAACTCCGACTGCACGACAAACTGGGGGCTGCCGACGACCTAAAGAAGGCGCTACAAATCAAACCCGAATTGGCGCAAAGCCTCGAAGGGGCTTTCTCCAATATGGACAATATGAAATGTGGAGGCTGAGAAAATAAAAACAATCCGGAAGAAGCATCGGTGCTTCTTCCGGATTGTTTTTTATGTAGGTATTCAATATCAGACTGTTTTTTCCTGTGTGGATACTACAAAATAATTTTGAATACCTACTTATAGAAAGCGTATTTGAAAAGTCCTAAGTCTTTAGCTGAGCGGTAGTTTATTTCTTCAAGAACAAGTCTGCAAACAGGTTCATCGATTCTGGATGTTCTTCAACAAAGGTGTCGATGTGTCGCATGCGCTTGTTTTCCAATATTTCGTCAACGGCAATCAGAATGCCCGTTTCCTCCACCTGTCCAAATTCGTGGTTGATGGCGGTGCCAAACACACGCATCGTGGGGCTCAGGCCCATATAGGCATTGACGAGGGGCGGAATGTTGTAGCCCAGTTTGCGTACTTCGGTGTTGAGGATATGATAGTCTTTCTTGAAATCGCTCTCGCAGAAGAGGTTTTCAAGATAGTCCTTGTCTGTCTTAATCTCCAAGGGTTCTTCGGGATAGACGAGGTGGTCTTTGTCGCCGAAGTGCTTGTTGAGGAAGAAGAGAATCATGTCGCGTGCCTTGGGATTGAAGGAAGGATACATCGTCATCTTCCCGAAGAAGTATTTCAATCCCGGAATCACCACCGTCAGTGCGCCCAGTCCGTCCCAGAGGTTGTCGAGTGCAAAAAGTCCCTTGCTCATTTTGCGTGTGCTCTGATATTCAAGCGTCACGAAGGAGCGTCCCAGTTCCACGGTGTCGGCCAAATAGTCTTTGATGAAGGTGTCTGAGAAATGGAACATGTGGCTCGTGGCCAGATGCGGCTGTCCGTTTGCTTCAAATTTAATTTCAGAGCTTGGCAGGAAACGGTATCCTCCCAAAATTTCTTCATCTTCTGGACACCACACCACGAGTTGGTAGTAGGGGTGTTCGCAAGTGTCAAATTCATCGAGGTCGAGCGCCAGTCCTGTTCCGCCTCCCGCAGCACGGAAAGCGATTTCACGGAGACGTCCGATTTCGCGCACCACGTTTGGCGCCTGCTGATAGGTGACTACGTAGATTTCGTTGTTGCTTTTGTTGGTTGAACGCAAACGGCGTTCGGGGGTCAGTTCCGCTTTGAGAAGTTCGCGGCTGACGGGTGCTATGATATCTTCCATGTCCTTGTTTTTGGAAATGAGATTTTGCTGGCTGTTTTTCTGTCAGAGTTGGTAAACGATGTTCTGCACATAGGCGGCCCATTCGGTGGCCGAGCGGCTCTTGTCGAACGTTTGCCAAGGAATCGGTTTGCCGATTTTCACGACAAAGGTCTTGTGGCGGTTGAGAAACATCTCGTCGACAAGATAGAGCATGGCGATGTTGAACTTGATGCCGAAGAACTTGCAGAGGTTGGCCAACCGGTAGAAGCGGTTGGAGTTTCGTCCTCCGAAATGGATGGGCACGATGTCGCGCTGCGACTCCACGCTCTTGGTGATGAATGTTTTCGACCACGGGATGTCGCGTATCACGCCATTGTGTCGGCGCGAACACAGTCCGGCAGGAAACATGATGATGTTGTCTTTGCTCTTGAATCCTTCGCGGACGAGAATGGGCAGGCGTCGGCTCTGGTTGCCACCGACATTGACGGGGATGCAGAGCGGGGCGAGGCCGTGAAGGTTCATGAGTAAATCGTTTACGAGATATTTCACGCGTCCGTTGTAGTGTGTGCCAAGAATATAGCCCAGCGCCACTCCGTCTTGTCCTCCGAGCGGATGGTTGCTCACGAAGGTGTAGAGACGTCCGTCTGACGCATCAGGCAAATTTTCGAGGCCCTCAACCTGGAGGTTCATATCGAGAAATTCCACGCAATCCTTCAGCCAGGGCACTCCCTGTTTGTCGCCTTCCTTCTCAAGAAAGGCATTGATTTCGTCTTGGTGGATGATGCGCTTGAGCCACGAAACAATGAAACGCGGAATGCGCTTCGCCTTGTCGCCAGCTTTGTCGCGGATGATTTTGTCTATGTCTATTCGAAATATCTTGCTTTCGTTCATGTGTCGTACGTTTGGGTGATGGACTGGAAACTATGTCTTCCCAGTCTGCAACCATGATATGGCGGGGGCTTTTGACGGCTTCCCCATCACTAAGCCGTTGCAAAAGTAATAATTTATTTTAGGCTGATTCCCTCCGTGCGTTCTATTTTTTGGCCTGTTAGCTGAAATGTCACACGCAAAACGGTTTTGGCCCTTGCAAATTGCGCAGTGCGCGGGATTTTGTGTGCTTCCGCTGGCTTTGACGATGTTTGAAATAGGAGGGCGTAGGGGAGGGAAAACGCTGGTTTGAAAAACGGCAAAAAGCATCTCCGGCAACAACCTTTCATGAATCCGCGGGATTATCCTTGGCATGAACGGCTGTTGCCGGAGAGGGAGAGAGGAAATGTTTATACCATATATAATGTATGGTGGATTACGATTTACGCGTATGGCAGCGCGTGTTTCCCATTACCATTATATAGACGGCTCCATAATCCATTATTTCTGCCACGTCTTCTTCTCCAGCATTTTCTGTTTCATCTCGTTATACCGCGCAGCGAAGCGGCGGCGCGAGGTGATGATGCTGCGGCGATAGATTAGGCAGGAGGTGACGAAATAGCAGGCGGCCTGTGCCCAGAGGACATACCATTCGTGGCTGACGCTCGGCAGGTGTGCTCCCATGTTGTTGATCTTTAGGAACCCGTTGATGCCCAGCGTTGAGGGGAAAAGGTATGAAAGTGCCTTCCAAAACTTCGGCACCGCTGCGCCAGGCCATGACACGCCGGAGATGAAGAGGAGCGGCAGAGAGGTGAAGACGATAATCATGATGCACGTTTCGCGCTGACGAATCACGCCCGACACGGTCATGGCAAAGAACGTGCAGGCCAAGAGGAAGGGCACGATGAAGAGCGCCATGTCGACTGGGTTGCCAATCTGGTTCAGATGGAAGATGCGTGGCACCACGCCGAGGATATACACCGAGATGGGGATATACACCAGCATGTAGGCACTTGATTTGCTCAAAACGATGCGCAGGAGGCCTGTGTGGTGTCGGTCAAATGGTGTGAGTTCGCGAAAGCGGTTTTGCTCGCGGGCCGTTCCGGCGGAGATGCCGACACCGAGCAGGAGAGTCTGCTGGATGATGAGAATCAGCACGGCGGGAATGAGAAACGAGGCAAAACCATTTTGGGGGTTGTAGAGGCTCACTTCCTCATAGGCGATGGGGTGTTGCGTCACGAGGTCCTGCTGCTCAGTGGTGTTGCCAGCGCGTGCCACTTTTATGCGGGCATTCATGGCGAGCGACACGTTGGTGTTTGTCGTGAGAATGCTTTTGTAATAGAGCATGCCGCTCATGTCGCTGTAGACGCCCACTTCCACTTGTTCGCCTTTCGACAGGCGCTTGGAGAAATCAGCAGGGACGCGGACGATGCCGTAAGCTTCGCGGTTTTTTATGCAGCGCTCGGCTTCGGCCATGTCTGCACAATAGTTGATGATTTTCACGTCGGGCGACGCGTCAACGTGGCGCAGGTATTCGCGGCTCATTGTCGTATGGCTTTCGTCGACCACGGCAATGGGCACTTCCCGCACCACTTCATCAGTATAGATGAAACTATAGAGCAGCGGATAGGCCAGCGGAACGAGAAAGAAGAAGATCAAGACACCTTCGTCTTTCACGATGTTTTTCAGTTCGAGCTTGAACAGGTAGTTCCAGTCGGAACAGGCTTGCTGCCAATATTGCTTTATTTTTTCTTTCATGCGGTCAAGGAATATAAGGAACAACCAGCAACATCTTCTTCAAGCGGCGCAACAGCAAAAGCGGAAGCATCGCAAACAAGAGCAGGCCCACCACATAGGGGGCGGCATTCATGAGCGGGTAGCCATCGAGCGCACAATTGACGTAGAGCAGGAAATAATGCCGCAAGGGGAAAAGGAGCGACAGTCCCTGCAACGTTGGGTGCATGGCCATCACGGGGTATGACATACCGCAGATGCTGAAGGAAATGACACCCCAGAGAGAGGCGAAACTCAGGCTCAAGCGGAGGGTGGGGAGCATGGCAAACATGAAGACACCGAGTCCCTGCGCTCCGATGATGCCCAGAAACATCACCAGTAGCATCGTCGGCAGGCCGCAGTGGCAGGGGAAATGGAGCACCCCGTAGAGCCCGATGGCGAAGGCGATGCCTATGAGGAAGAAAATGAGCGTCTGCGGAAGCAGTTTTCCCGCCAAGGCGTGGAACATCGAGCCGCGGGCCATGATTAGCCAGTCGTGCACCGTGTTGTATTTCACCTCTGTTCCGATACTGAACACGGTCACCATGAAGATGAACAGCATGAGGAGTCCCGGAAGAATGACGTTCGAGAGATACACATTATAGTTCAGCCACGGGTTGTTGATGGCGTGGGAGTCAATCACGATGGGTTGCAGAAAGGCCATCGCCTGTCTTTCCGTAGCGCCTTTGGCGTAGAGCACAGTGCGCGAGGCCGCCCCCGAAGCGAGTTCCGACATCGTGCGCATGTCGCGATAGAGCAGCGAGCCGGCCACGAGGTAAGAATAGTTCGTGTAGAACGAAACGACGGGAAGCTCCTGCCGTTGCGCCTTGCGTGTGGTGCCTTTAGGAATATAATAGAAGCCGTAGATGTCTCCACGTTGCACCGCTTCGCGTGCTTCCGTGACGTTAGCATATTGCTCCTTGATGCTCGTCATCTCGAAAGCATCGAGGTTGCGTGCCAGGGAGCGCGACGTGGTGGTGTTGTCGTTGTCAACCAGTCCGAGCGGCATGTCGGTCGGCAGACCTTCCGCCATCAGGCTGGTGAAGAAAACGAAGCAAAACAGAGGAGCCGCAATCATGCAAAACCAATAGATGGGCTTAGAAGCCATCCGGCGCAGTTCGCGACGGGCTATTTTTAGGATGGTTGGCATGTGGAAAAATTAGAAGTTTCTTTTGAGGGATGTTCTATGAATTAGTTTAAATGGAGATTCTTTATTTTGAATTGACTTGGCCGCTTTTACAGTTCTCACTCGCATCTTGCTGTATTTCAAAGACTCACATAGCTCGCTATGCTCGTCTTTGAAATACAACAATCTGCTTCACGATAAATGTAAAATCGGCTCAAGCTAATTTATAGAACACCCCTTGAGGAATATGTCTCAAACGCTTAGCCAGTACTCAGGGTTATTTAACGAGGACCGACATGCCAGGGCGCAAGCCCTTGACTGGCTTCTCGAGCGACGCCTTCACTTCGAAGGTCTTCATGTCAAACTGCCCCGTGGTTTTGGTGGCCTTCCAGGCAGCGTAACTTCCAAGGTCTTTCAGGTAATACACCTTCAGTTTCACGGACTTGTTGCCCAGCGCGGGGATGACAGCTTCAAACGTCTGGCCCATGCCGAAGTGTTCCAAATGGTCTTCGCGGATATTGAAAGTGACCCAGAGGTCGTCCATCATGGCAACATTCATGATGGGCGCTCCCGTGCCGACAAGTTCACCCACCTGCGGGAAAATCTCAGTGACCTCACCGTCGTGGGTGGCCAAGAGCACCGTTTCTTTGATGTAGGAGTTCACCTCGCTGACGGCACCCTTTGCGCGGCGCACAACGGCGGCGGCAGCCTCCTTGTCTTCGCGTTCAGCCCCGTTGACCGCCATGTCGTATTGTGATTTTGCAGCACGCTCCGTGGCCACGGCCGCATCGCGCTGCGCCGTCACCTCGTCGAGTTTCTGCGCCGTCACGACGCCCTGGTCGTAAAGGCGTTTCACGCGGGCATACGATTTCTCGGCGATTTCAACGCCGGCCTTCGCCTTTTGCCACATTTCGTAGGCGCCGCGAATCTGTTCCTGTCGTGCGCCCTTTTCAGCCTTTCGGCTTTGTGCCGCAGCGGCGGCCTCGGCGGCTTCCGCCTGCGAGAGTTTAGCTTCCACATCTGGAGCTTCAAGCAAGGCGAGGGTGTCGCCCACGTGAACCATCTGTCCTTCCTTCACTTTGATTTCAAGAATACGTCCCGGCACCTTGCTCGAAACGCGGTATTCCGTAACGTCGGCCTGTCCCTGAATGGTCTCATTCGGCTGGCTGAACGCATACATGCTGGCAACGGCCACAACCACCACAACGGCAGTAACGATAAACAGGGCCGGAAGTAAATTGGCTTTTGATTTCTGTGACATATATTTTCTATATATATAATATGGTGTGTTCTTATTCGTTGACATTGAGTGTGCCCAAAGCCTTACGCATGGCCGCGTTGGTGAGTCTCACTTCAATCTGGGCGTCGATTTTCTCGCTGTTGGCCTGCAGCCAAGCCGTTTGGGCGGCCAGCAGGTCGCTGGTGGTGACCACGCTCTCCTTGAAGCCCACCTGTGCCGTGCGCAGGTTCTCGTCGGCCTTGCTGAGGTTGTTGAGGCTCAATTGGAGTTGCTTGTTGGCCTCGTTGACGCGGAAGGCCGACTGGTTGACCTGCAGGGCGATTTTCTCCTTGGCATCGTCAAGCTGCAACGCGGCAATCTGCGTTTCGGCCTTGGCGGCACGCACTTTGTATTTTCCCTCGCCCCAGTTCCAAACGGGCACCTTCAGCGTAAGCCCAACGGCCCATGTTCCGCGGAATTTCTTTTCGAAACCGTTGAACACGTTGGGATTCGTTGTCAGATAGCCCCCCATCAATGCCAGTTGTGGCAGGAAGGCAGAGCGTTCAATGTTCACTTTCTCGTGGTAGATATTAACAGCCGTTTCGAGTTGATTCAGTTCCGGTCGGTTGGCAAAAGCCGTCACCGTGTCGGCCTGCGCCTCCGGCGTGAGCGTCGGCAAATCCGTCAGCGTTTCGTCGGCCAGTTTGATGGGCGTGTCCAGTGGCAGTCCGCACACCTGGCAAAGTAGCATACGGCTCAGCGACAATCCGTTTTCCACCTTCGTGAGCGTCATCTCGGCCTCGTTGAGCTTCACGCTCACCGACAAACCATTGGCCTTCGTGGCAACGCCCTCTGCAATCATCTTTGTCACATCCTCGTCGAGATGACGCAGCATGTCGCGGTAGCTGACGGCCAAGCGCTGCTTGTTGCTCAGCGAAACCACCTGCCAATAAGCCTGGTCGGCTTCGAGCACCACCTCCTGTTCTTCGGCCCGGAGTCCCTGCTCAGCCACCTGTTCGCTGTAGCGCGTGATGCGGTCGTAAGCGCGGATTTTCCCGCCCATATAAAGCGGTTGCGTCAGCAATGCGGCCGCCGCTGTCATGTTTCGTGTGTCGGTTCTCAGTCCGTCAACGATTTGCGTTCCGATGCCGTTCACGGCGCCAGCAATCTGCGGCAGATAGCCGCTGCCCTGCTGGATGAGTGGTGCGAGGTCAGGAAACTGCTGGACGATTTGTCCGGCCATTTCGCCAAACTTTCCCGTCATCGCCGTTCCGAGTCCCGAGAGCGTTTGTTTTTGGTGTTTGGAGAGCAAAGAAATCTCGTCGCCCGTGCGCATGTAGCTTCCCATGACCGACACTTTCGGCAGATAATTGGTACGTGCCGCCCGGCGCATGTTGTAGGCCTGCTCTCCCTTTGCCTTGCTAATCGCCATCGCCTTGTTGTTGGCCACCGCCATTCTCCTGCAGCTGTCGAGCGAGAGCGTCTGCCCCATGCCCGCCACCGCCCAGGAGAAAGCCGATGCGATGATGATGAAAGATAGATGTTTCATTTCTTGTTTGTTTTCAATGTGTGTGCAGATGGAACTTCTGGATGAGATTCATCTGCGCCTGTTGTTGAAACGAATTGATAGGTATGGTCTCGTTGGTGTTCTCCCGAATCATCTGATGCAGAAACCGTTGCTGGATATTTCTGCCAAACGAATTACTGGAACGCCTTTTGTTGTTTAGTAATGTTGAAAAAATAACTTCCGCAATTTTGCCGTTGGCAAGTAATATTTTATATCCTCCCCTGCCTTTTCGGCTCTTTTCGAACTTATTCTCAGTCACAATGCTCGCATTGCTCCTTCGAATAAGCTCAAAAATAGCTCAAAAATGCAGGTGCAAAATTGCGGAACTTATTCTTTCACCATTACTTAGCTGCAAAATTACGTTTTTCCAGCCGATGCGCAATTCTTTTACCGAAAAACAGAACAATCCTTCTTCCGTATTTTCGCAATCCCCCAACGTGCCGCCGTATTTTCCGCCTTCAGCCCCGCCACGGAATTTCCCCATAAATGAGGATTGCACCTCAGAGAGCAAAACCGTAACTTTGCATCCCGTTAAACAAAACAACGTATGAATCATATCCCCTTCTTGCTGGCAACCGCCAGCGCCGTATTCACCCCCTTCTGTGCCGCCGCTTGCCCGGCATTTCCAGACGGCCGCCTCTCTGGGCACATGGCCGTCCCTTCCAGCGTCAAGTACGAAGCAAACACCGCTGCGGAGAATGAAGCCGACACCCTGCGCCAATATGAGATAGACGAAGCAGTGGTGGTGGCCTCGCCGAAAGAAACTTCGAGTTTCAGCAAGCAGCCCGTCTCCGTGACGCTCTTCAGCAAGGCCGCCCTTCAGCGCATCGATGCTCAAAGCATCAAGGGCATGGCCAACTTCGCGCCCAATTTCTTCATGAGCAACTATGGTTCGCGCCTCTCGTCAGCCGTCTATATCCGCGGTATCGGTTCGCGCATCAACACGCCGGCTGTTGGCCTCTACGTCGACAACATCCCCTATGTCGACAAGTCGGCCTACGATTTCTCGTTTCTCGACGTGACGCGCGTTGACGTGCTTCGCGGCCCGCAAGGTACGCTCTACGGCCGCAATTCTATGGGCGGACTGGTGCGTATTTTCACGGCCGACCCCTTCACCCACGAAGGCACCGACGTGAAACTGAGTGGCGCCTCGCGCACAGCTGCGCGGTCCGTGAAAGCCGTTTCTTATCTCCACCCCTCGGCCGCGACTGCGCTTTCTCTGGGTGGTTTTTACGAAGGAGAAAACGGATTCTTCCGCAACCACACAACGGGGCGCAAGGCCGACGGTTCTTCTGCCGGCGGCGGAAAAGTGCGCTTCGGCTGGAAACCTTCAGACGTTTTGCGCGTTGACCTCACGGCCAACTATGAATATAGCGACGAAGATGCCTGCCCCTATTTCTTGACGAAGGCCAACGGCCAGACGGCGCAACCCGCCCAAGAAGGCATCATCTCGCAAAACCGCCAGAGCAACTATCGGCGCGAGCTGGCCAGTGCTGGCCTGGGGCTTGAATGGCAAGCCCCTTGCTTCATCCTCTCTTCTGTTTCCTCCTGGCAGCATCTGCGCGACCGCCTCTTCATGGATCAGGACTTTGTGGAGGCCGATGTCTTCTCGCTCACGCAGAAGCAGCGCTACAACACGCTGACGGAGGAACTCTCCCTGAAGAGCCATCCCGGCAAGCGCTGGCAGTGGACCACTGGTGCCTTCATGATGTATCAGGACATGCACACGTCGTGTCCCGTCACGTTCTACAGCGATGGTGTCAATTATCTGAACCGCCAGTTCCAAACGGTGCTTCCTTCGTCGCCCGCCATGTCGCTCGCTTTCACCTCGTCGTCCCTGCCTTTCACGGCCTCCTTCCAGACGCCGACGCTCAATGCGGCCCTCTTCCACCAAAGTACCGTTGACCTCGGCAGCGGCCTTTCCCTCATCGCTGGCCTCCGTCTCGACTACGACCACACGCGCCTGAAGATGGATTCGCGTGCCGATGGACGTATGGACTATCGTTTCAGCATGCCAGCGTTCCACATCAATGCCGACCTCTCGGCCTCCCCCGACTTGTCGGGAGAACTGGAAAACGACACTTGGCAGGTGTTGCCGAAGCTGGCCTTGCAATACAACCACCGCAGTGGTCGCGGAAACGTTTATGTTGCTGTGTCGAAGGGATACCGTTCTGGCGGATACAACATCCAGAGCTATTCTGACCTCTCGCAGACACAATTGCAGAGAAACATGATGCTTGGCATCAAAGATTTCAGCATCGCCACCATCAACGCCCTTCCGTTGCCCGAGGCGCAGAAAAAAGCCGCCATTCGGGGCATGACGGGCATCCTCGACGCTAAAACGCCGGCCGAACCGTCGTTGGCCACGCTGGCCTATAAGCCAGAACAGACGTGGAACTATGAGCTTGGCGGACACCTCACGCTCGTGCCGCAACATTTGCAGATGTTCTACACCTTCTTTTATATGCACACCAAAGACCAGCAACTCGCCCGTTTTGCCGAAAGTGGCATGGGGCGCGTGATGGTCAATGCGGGACGCTCCCGCAGTTGCGGTGCGGAACTGACGCTGCGTGCCTCCCTGCTGAACGACCGCCTGAACCTCTCAGGGTCCTACGGCTACACGAATGCAGAATTTTCGGCCTACGACCTCGGGCAGCACGACGGCACCTCTGTTGACTACACTGGCAACAAAGTGCCCTTCGCCCCCGCCCATACCTTGGGTGCCACCGCAGAATTTCGCCAGCCGCTCAGCAATTCCCTTTGCCGCGCCCTCACGCTGGGAGCTGACGTGCAAGGTGCCGGGCGCATCTGGTGGGACGAAGCCAACACCTTCTCGCAGCCATTCTATGCCGTGGCGGGAGCCAGAATCGGTGCCGAGTTCGCTGGAAACGTCAACCTGACGCTTTGGACGAAAAACGTCACGGCCACGCGCTATGACGTCTTCTCCTTCCAGAGCATGAACAACCAGTTTGCCCAAATCGGGCAGCCCCGTTGCTTCGGCATCGATGTCAGTGTGCATTTTTAGAATAAGTAATGGTGAAAGAATAACTTGGGCAATTGCTCAAGTTATTTTTTTACCATTACTAAGCTTATGCAACAGAATCAGCCTCATGGCAGACGACCATAACGTTTGGCGTTCAAAATCCCATAAAATCAAGGTTGGTAATACGGCGTCAGCGCCCCTGAAAGGGGCTCATATCTCGAATCTTATTGCGGGGCAAGCCCCGCCAACGATATGCGCCCCTTACAGGGGCAGCAGCGAGAATCAATGAGCTGCGCGGGAGATAGGGGCGAGCCCCTATCCTGGAATATGAGCCCCTTTCAGGGGCAATCCCCCGCACCCGAGCGGCCCGGCAATTCGTTAATTCGTTTAATTCGTTGTTACGCCGTCTGAGGCCAACATCGAATTGCGGCGCAGTCCCGCAACCCCGTTGCAAAAATTCGATTAATTCGAATCTTCGCCGCGAGCGCTCTGAAAGGGCAGTCAGTTCGTAGCCCATGGCAACGCCCTGGGTATCAGCGTATAAACGTCCACGCCCTGTAAGGGCAAAAGTATGGGCGAATGGTTGGCTTTTACTTTTGCCCTTTCAGGGCGTAGGGAATGGTACAATGGTACCCAGGGCGTTGCCCCGGGCTCTGGACTTATTGGGCTTTCAGCCCGCGCAGGGCCGCAGACAGGGCTTTTTACGCACAATCCCCATCCGTTTGATATTTCAATTTTGCCCCTCCCCATAACGCAAAAGGAGCCACACACCGCGCGGTGTATGGCTCCTTTTGTTTTGATTTCAGTAAAGAGGTATATAATAGGGTGAATTATATATCTATAAAAGAGGTGCAACGGATCACTTGACCAAATCCAGCGTATCCGAAGCGATGAGGAGTTCCTCGTCGGTTGGAACAACCACCACCTTCACCTTGCTGTCGGGTGTAGAGATGATTTCTTCCTCGCCGCAGTTCTTGCGGTTCTTTTCCTCGTCGAGCTTGATGCCGAAGAACTCCAGTCCGCTGACAGCCCCCTGACGAACATCCCACTGGTGTTCGCCAACGCCTGCGGTGAAGACGATGATGTCAACGCCGCCCATGGCAGCCGTGTAAGCGCCGATGTATTTCTTGATGCGGTAGTCATACATCTTCATGGCAAGGGCAGCACGCTCGTTGCCTTCCTTGATGGCGGCTTCCACCTCGCGGATGTCGCTCGAAACGCCAGAGATGCCCTTCACACCGCTTTCCTTGTTGAGCAGGTCGCTCATGCGGTCGGCATCGTAGCCTTCAACCTTCATGATGGCCAAAACGGCAGAAGGGTCAACATCGCCAGAGCGTGTGCCCATCATGAGGCCTTCCAGCGGTGTCAAGCCCATAGAAGTGTCGACACACTTGCCGTACTTTACAGCCGATACTGACGCACCATTGCCGATGTGGCAAGTGATGATGCGCACGTCTTCGGCCTTCACGCCCAAAAATTCGCATACGCGCGCACTGACAAAGCGGTGGCTCGTGCCGTGGGCGCCCCAACGACGGATGTTGTTGTTCTCATAATACTTGTAAGGAACGGCATACATGTAAGCCTCCTCCGGCATGGTTTGGTGGAAAGACGTGTCAAACACGAACACCTGTGGCAAGTTGGGCAACATGGCGCGAACAGCCTCGTAGCCTTTCAAGTGTGCCTCGCTGTGGAGCGGTGCGAGGTCCATATACTGCTTCCATTCCTGAAGCATTTCTGGCGTAACAATCTGGCTCTTCGTGAAGCGTCCGCCTGCCACGATGCGGTGGCCTGCAGCCGAAATTTCGTCGAGGCTCTTGATGGCGCCATACTCAGCGTTGAGCAAGGTGTCAAACATGAGCTTGATACCCTCAGTGTGTGTGGGGCATGCCGACTCGATAATCTTCGTTTCACCATTGATTTTGGTCTTCAGGAAAGAACCCTCAAGACCGATCTTCTCGATGCCACCAGCGGCCAGTACGCTCTTGTTGCTCATCTCATAGAGCTTATACTTGATGGAGCTACTTCCGCAGTTGATAACTAAGACTTTCATTGGATCTTTTGGTATATTATATATTATATGTGTGTTATGCATTTCAAGCGTTTCCGTATGCACACGCTTCTGCACTTAACTAATGGCGAAAGTTTACCATTACTAAAAATACCTGTTTTTGAGGAGTTTCCATAACGCGGCAACCACTCAGCGCGTGTTTCACGCTGCAAATGTACCGCTTTCTTTTGGGATGCCGAAGAAAAAAACGGACGAATGCCGAAACTTATCTGAAATCCCCCGAAATCAGATAATTATGATATGAGTATGACATGAGACGAACGAAAACCCCGTCTCCCGCAATGCAAGCCAATAATGCCGCCAAATAATTTTGGCCAAAAACTCGGCCTGTTCGTAGAAAAAATCGCATCGTTCATCTAAAAACGGGGTGCAACACTTGGCGGTTCCAAAAATAAATCCCAAATTTGCAATGCAAAACAGAAAATAGATAAGCGGATTATATGAAGAAGTTCATTTTACCAATCATGCTCATCTCGGGCATGGCCACATTCAACGCTTGCGGCACAACGAGCGGCAGTACAAACGCTTCAAACGGCAGCCTCCTCGGAGATGCCATCGCCGGAGCAGTCGCGCAAAATGGTAACAACACGACAGGAGAAACCCTCGGAAACCTCCTCGGCCAGTTGCTCAACAATTCTTCAACGCTTACCCAAGACGATTTGGTCGGCACATGGAAATACCAGTCGCCCGATTGCGTCTTTGAATCTGAAAACCTTTTGGCCAAGGCCGGTGGTGAAGTGGCCGCTCAGAAAATCGAGAGCCGGCTCACCACGCATTTGGCAAAAGTCGGCATCAAGCGGGGTTATTGCTCCTTTACCTTCAACAAGGACAACACCTACAGCGCTGTCATCGGTGGCAGAACCATCAACGGCAACTACACGTTCGATGCCAAACACAAAACCATCAAGATGACCTATCTTGCTGGACTCGGTAGCATGACGCCGAAGGTTGTTAAACACGGCAAGAGCATCAGCCTGCTCTACGAGAGCGACAAACTGATGAAGCTCGTCAGCACCGTTTCAAAGCTCTCTGGCAGTGCAACGATCAAAACGCTCGACGCATTGCTCGGCAACTATGACGGACTCTACGTTGGCATGAAATTGCAGAAGTGATGTCCTCAAAAAAACATCAAAAAAAAAGACATCTCCCTGGCAGGTCCTCCTGCCAGAAAAAGATAAAAGTAAAAACTCACAGAACACTGTAAAATAAAAGTTTTCAAGGATAAAAGGTTTTGATAATTGTTCTGGGTCGCAGGTCTATGTGATATAGAGGATGCGGCCCTTTTTTGTATCCTTACGCGAAGGGGGAATTGAAATATTAAATTCTTATAATTTGCACTGGCCAACACCATCGTCTGTTGCGGCGCCAGCATTGTAGCTCACTTTGCTCGCAAAGTGAGGGCTACGAACACGTAGCGAACATGACCAGCGCTCTGGAGCATGTCTTTGTTGAATTTCCAGTTCGTGTTTGGTCGCCACAATATTCGTCCCCCTCACTTTGCGAGCAAAGTGAGCTACAGTGCTTCGCCTCAGGCCTCCGCCAAATGCCCGCGCGGTGCCCCTTTTTGCGATGCCGCATTCGCTATGCTATTTGGCTCAAAACCGCGCAGAGATTTTTTCCTGTATTTTGGATACTTAGGGCGTAAATCTCCAACACCTTACGATAGAACACCTTCTCACTGGAGCGGATGTCACGTATCCTTGCAAGCAACTCGTCAAAATAGTTGCCACCTCCAGCTCTCTTCAACAAGTCATCGTTCATGGCGAAGCCTTTCACAATATACTCCTTCAAGACCTTGGTTGCCCATATACGGAACTGAACGCCACGATAGGAATGAACACGATAGCCAACACTGATTATCATGTCGAGGTTGTAGAAAGCTATTACTCTTTCAACCTTGCGAGTTCCTTTATTTTGAACTGTTGCAAAATTTGCAATAGTTGCCTCTTCTTGTAATTCCCCATCCTCCAACACATTCTTTATATGCCGTGAGATAGTGGACTTATTACGCTGAAACAACTCTGCCATCTGGTCAAGCGAGAGCCAGACAGTGTCGTTTTGTAACTTCACCTCAATCTGAGAATTGCCGTCAGGAGTTTGATATAATAAAAACTGTCCTTTATCCATATATACATTGCTTTTGCAACCGCCTGAGAACCTATTGCTTGGCTCTCAATTCTTCTATTAGGTCATTGACAATATATGTGTCGCTCATCAGGTGCAATCCCAAATCTTTGTCGTGCAGCATGCGACAGACGTCAGAGTCGTAAAAAATCTGCAATGCCCTGTCGGTTGATATGTGTAGCGTATAAGCCAACTGCGCTATGATGCGTGCTATTTTGTTCCATAACAAGAAGTCCAACATAACTATACCCTTTCGTAAGATTTGAATTGTAAATATTTATCTGAAATCTCCTGATTTAATATGCAAATCTGATAGTTGGGCTTGTGGTAAACCAACTGCCGCAGCGTGTGTGCCACGTCAGCATAGCCATTGATGTAAGCTTCAACGGCATCGATGACACGATCGTCTGCTATGCCCCCTTCAATGATGTCATAACCTTTCCACGGAGCTTTCCCTTTTCTGCTGTCAGCAATGAAATCTAACCATTCTTTATCGTAGGCATCAAATCGTTTTATCTTGCAGCCTTGTGGTATAGTAAACTCATAAGTATTCACTATGGCCTCTTCTGACCGTCTGATGGTTTTGATGCGTAGCGCCCAGTTGGATGCTTGTTCAAACAAAGGCGTAAGATAAAAGCCGGGACCGAAATCCAAGTCTTTTCTACCAACGCATACCAAAGGATGCTCAACGATGAGCGTCGAACCGTGATATAATATTTGCTTCTCCATTATTCTTCCCTCTCCCAATTTTTAAGCGCTTCGACCACAAGATTGGCCACGGCTTCACGGCTCTCGGTATGCATCGTTTCATAGCATCCCTGTATGAGGTTTTTGATGAGCCCCACCTTGTCCAGCCGTCTTCTCATTTCAGACGGAGAAATCCCCATCTTTTGTGCCGATGCTTCGATTGCCAGCACCGTGAAAGCGAGCCGATCGAAGTCTGGCGTTGTTTTCAGTAATAGTTCTCTGTCCTCCATGTGGATTATAATTATGAATACCTACTAAGAGAAAAAATCCCCCATAATTCTCACAAGGATTATGGAGGATTTTTTTATGTAAAAGCTATTGTTTCAAGCGATTACTTCTTGTTGAGAGCGAGGTCGGCCTTAACAGCGCAAGCAACAGAGCAACCAACCATCGGGTTGTTACCGATGCCGAGGAAGCCCATCATTTCAACGTGGGCAGGAACTGAAGAAGAACCTGCGAACTGAGCGTCAGAGTGCATACGGCCCATGGTGTCGGTCATACCGTAAGAAGCAGGACCTGCGGCCATGTTGTCTGGGTGCAAAGTACGGCCCGTACCACCACCAGAAGCTACGCTGAAGTATGGCTTGCCAGCGAGTACGCGTTCCTTCTTGTAAGTACCAGCAACTGGGTGCTGGAAACGGGTCGGGTTGGTTGAGTTACCCGTGATGGAAACGTCAACGTCTTCCTTCCACATGATGGCAACACCTTCGCGAACGTCGTCGGCACCATAGCAGTTGACCTTGGCGCGAGGACCATCGCTGTAAGCGGTTTCCTTAACCACCTTGAGTTCGCCAGTGAAGTAGTCGAACTTGGTCTGAACGTAAGTGAAACCATTGATGCGGCTGATGATCATGGCAGCGTCTTTGCCGAGACCATTGAGGATGCAGCGGAGCGGTTTGTCGGCTGGACGGCTCTGGTTGGCCATCTGGGCGATTTTGATGGCGCCTTCAGCGGCAGCGAAGCTCTCGTGGCCTGCGAGGAAAGCGAAGCACTTAGTCTCAGGAGAGAGGAGGCGGGCAGCGAGGCGTCCGTGGCCAATACCAACCTTACGGTCATCGGCTACAGAGCCGGGGATGCAGAATGCCTGCAAGCCTTCGCCGATGTATTCGGCAGCTTCAACAGCGTCTTTTGCCTTTTCCTTCAATGCGATGGCTGTGCCTACAACGTAAGCCCATTTTGCGTTTTCGAAGCAAATCATCTGGGTGCTTTCGCATTCCATGTAAGGATCGATGCCGTAAGATTCGCAAATCTGGTTAGCCTCTTCGATATCTTTGATGCCGTGTTTGTTGAGAGCAGCGAGAATCTGCTTCATGCGACGGTCCTGGCTTTCAAACTTTACTTCTCTAATCATTTTCGTGTTCCTCCTTAATCTTTACGTGGGTCAATAGATTTAACTGCGCCCTGCTCAGCAGTGGTGCGGCCGTAGTGACCAGTTACGCTCTTGAGAGCTTCGTTGGCATCAACGCCCTTCTTGATAGCGTCCATGAACTTGCCCATGTGAACAAATTCGTAGCCGATAACCTGGTCGTCTTTGTCGAGGTACATCTTGGTGATGTAGCCTTCGGTGAGCTGGAGGTAGCGGGTGCCTTTCAGCTTCGTGCCGTAGAGCGTACCCATCTGGCTGATGAGGCCCTTGCCGAGGTCTTCAAGACCGGCACCAACAACGAGGCCGCCTTCAGAGAAAGCGCTCTGCGTACGTCCGTAAACGATCTGAAGGAAGAGTTCACGCATAGCGGTGTTGATGGCATCGCAAACGAGGTCTGTGTTGAGCGCCTCGAGGATGGTCTTGCCCGGGAGGATTTCGCTGGCCATGGCGGCTGAGTGAGTCATACCTGAGCAACCGATTGTTTCAACCAAGCATTCTTCGATGACACCTTCCTTGACGTTGAGCGTCAGTTTGCAAGCACCCTGCTGGGGAGCACACCAACCCACACCGTGAGTCAAACCAGAGATGTCCTTGATTTCCTTTGCTTGTACCCACTTGCCTTCTTCGGGAATGGGAGCTGGGCCATGGTTGGGGCCTTTGGCCACGCAACACATGTTTTGAACTTCGTGTGAATATTCCATGTCGTTATAATATTATAATAAATATGTTATCTCGCTCTTGATGTGTATTCCTATATATATATTGTGTGCAGGGCTGGCTCCACACAATTATAATACGTAGGCAAAGTTACGCCATTTTTTTTATTTCAGCGTGCAACTCATCCGCTTTTTTTGTGCGCGGATGTTTTTTTGCTGTTACTTGCTTCGGCGAAGCCCTACTTCATGTCGAGCGTCCAACGCGATTTGGGATTGTTTGAGAGGACGCGCATGGAGAGCTTGCCGTTTTTGAGCGTGAGGATGCTGACGGTGCCTTTCTTCACTGACGGACCGCCGCCGACGTAAACGGGGAATTGGCAGCCATCGGTGCCTTCGGGATAAAAAGCGGCGCTGTGCGTGTGTGCGCCGATGGCTACGTCGAAGGGGGCTTTTTTGAGCAGCGGGCCCCAGAGGTCAAGGCATGGGCGGTAATTGTCAAGGTCTCCGAAGACGGGGATGTGGCTGATGAGCACGTGGTGTTTGGCCTGTTTGAAGTCTTTGCTCTTGAGTTCCTTCTTGAGAAATTCGGCTTGGTCGAGACGCAGTTGGGTGAAATCGTTGAGGCCAGCATATACGCCAGTGTTGTCGGGCTTATCCTCTCCGCAGTCGAGCAACACGAAGCGCGTGTTTCCACGCGTGAAGGCGGCGTAGGTCTTGTCGTTGTAATAGCCGATTTGGTGGTGCATTCCAGCCGAATAGTAGTTGCGGATTTCATGGTTGCCACGCAGGAAGATGATGGGGCGTTCAGCACCGTTGATGGGGTCGGCCAGGGCGTGAATCATGCGTAGGGCGTGTTCGCGGTTGGTGGGTTCTGGCAGGCAGTCGCCGTTGAAGATGACAAAGTTGGGGTTGATGCCTTCCTGCTCCATGAGTTGCCGGAGCGCGTCGTATGTCTCCTTGCTTTCGTGGAGGTCGTTGAAGATGGCGCAGACAAACTCGTCGTCATTTCCGGTGCCTGGCGTGGTAAACGAATAGAATTTCGTGCGCAGCGTGTCGCCTCCGAAATGGTTTTCATAGGCGCGTTTCAGCAGCAGTTCTTGAGCGCAGACGCGGTAGAAATAGCGCGTGCCAGGTTTCAGGTCCTTCAGGAGAATGTTGTTCTCGATGTCGTAGCACACCTCCTGGCCGTCGAGGATGGTGCGGGCACGCTGTGTGTGGAGAGAGTCGGTGCCAAATTCCACCCAGCAATGGCACACGCTATTCGTTTGGAACATCACGTTGACCGAAGTCGGCGTGGCGAGCTGCAAATAAGGCGGAGTCGTCATCAGTTTGCTGACGGGCGTTGGCAAAGCAAAGTGGGCGAAGATGGCGCGGTGGTCTGAAGCCACTTTGTCAGTACCGACCGTGCGGCTCGTGACGACGGCTGGCTCGTTGATGAATGGTCCTTCCCACACCTGCTTTGGTCCGGTCTTTTCCCGTCCGCGCTTGTAGATGGCGATGTAGTCAATGCAGTCTTTTGGTGTGTCGGAAGGGTAGGTGGCCTGTTGCGTGCTTGAGCAGAAGTCAAATTCCTTCGCCATAGCTTTGATAAATGGCGAATCGGGCGTGTCGTTCCAGTCTCCGGCAAGGATGAACGGTTTGTCGGTGCTGCGGGCCGCCTCAAGAATGACGGGCAGTGAGGCCATGCGTTCTTCAGCGTTGAGCGAGAGGTGTGTGCAAGCCACGGCGTAGTCCTTAAATTCTGCCACCACCAGTCGGCGCGGCTCTTCCTTGCCTGGCAGCGCATATGACTTCACCTTTAGCGGCTTCTGGCGCGAGAGCAGTCCGATGCCGTATTTTCCGCCCTGGTAGTCCATCGCCGGGCAGAATGTCTCGTAATATCGCGTTATTTCCGCCAAGGCACCGAGTGCATAGGTCTTTCCGGAGCGCGTGGTCATGCTGTCGACCTCCTGCAAGGCGATGACATCAGGCTGCCAGCGTTCCAGCTGTTTAGCCAGGCGATGGTAGTCGAATTTACCATCGGTGCCCTCACCGTGGTGGATGTTGTAGGAAGCCACGCCCAATTGAACGGGCAATTTCGCTGTCTGCGCCTGGAGACCGATCATGCCACATGCGGCAAGCGTCAGTGGCATCGCCAGCCAGCGTGCCACAGAAAGAAGGTGTTTCATGTGTGGTTTGTGATTTGGGTTTAGTGTGTTATTGTAAAAAGGTAATAGCTTAGCTGTCACTTACAAATTTACGGGATTCTGCTTGGAATATTGTAAAATGGATATTTAATAAATTGAAAATGGTTGCAATTCGTATATGGCAATATCTTCGTGTGTTTTGTAAGGATGTAAAATATGGTTGCCGATACGTAGTATGGATGTGTTGGAGAGACCAGTGGTTCTTCGAGAGGTGTGGTTCCTTTAAAAGCTCAAGATGTATAGCCCTTTCTAAAAAGCGATACGCCCGGCATCGGGGCGAACCGGACGTCGGGCGTATGGATTTCGTGTTTGCTTGTCTCAATTATAGACAGCCACTTTGATGACACCGTCTTCCTTGTTTTCAAACAAGCGGTAGGCTTCGTCGATTTGGCTGAGAGGGAAGCGGTGTGTGATGAGCGGCGTGGTGTCGATATTGCCTTCCTCGATGAGACGCAGAATCTCTTCGCAGTCGCAGCCGTCGACGCCGCCAGTCTTGAAAGTGAGGTTTTTGCCGTACATGTCGGGCAGGGGCAGCACTTGGGGCTCGTTGTAGAGCGCCACGATTGTGACGATGGCATTGGGGCGTGCACACAGCCAGGCAAGGCGGAACGTGTCGTTGCCTCCCGCCACTTCCAGCACGCGGTCGGCACCGCCGTGGTCGCTGTTTTGGGCCACGAAGTCGGCGCATTCCTCAGGCTTCGTGAGAAGAACATCGGGATAGTGTTGCTGCACAAAGGTGCGGCGTTCTTCCGACTGTTCGCAGACGATAATGCGCTTCGGGCGCTTCAGCATAGCACAGAGTAATGTGCAAATGCCAGTTGGGCCCGCTCCGATGATGAGCACTGTGTCGTCTTCCGAAATGTCGCTGATGCGTGCCGCCCAGAAGCCCGTTGCCAGAACGTCGCCCACGAAAAGCGCCTGCTCGTCGGAAACACCGTCGGGGATGCGGTTTAGTCCCTGCGTGGCCAGCGGCACGCGCACATATTCCGTTTGTCCGCCGTCGATGCGGCAGCCGAGCGCCCAGCCGCCGTGGGGCGAAGTGCAATTGTTGACATAACCGTGTTGGCAGAAGAAACATTCGCCGCAGAAAGTCTCCACGTTGACCGTCACGCGGTCGCCCACCTTCACGTTTTTCACTTCCGGTCCGATTTCCTCAACGATGCCCACCATCTCATGGCCGAGCGTAATGCCCAGCACCGCCCTCGGCACGCTTCCGTGCTTGATGTGGAGGTCGCTCGAGCAGATGCTGCTCAGCGTGGTGCGCACGATGGCATCGGTTGGCTCCAAAATCGTCGGCTTCGGTTTGTCGGTCAGGGCAAACACGCCCTTTTTGATATAAGTATATGCTTTCATTGTGGTGATTGTTAGTTGAGTTCCACCATTACTAAGTGGGTGGTCATGGTTATAATGTATATATGATATGTGTTAGGAAACTTCAAGTGCAACGATAAACCAGACCACTTGGTGCTCACTGCAAAAATAATATTTTTTTGAAACGTAGGCAGTAACCTCATTCGTCATTTTTCAGGCGGTAGGCACGGTGGAGAGGAATGAAGACTGCTCAAGGGGAACACGTGTGCCATTCGTTAAAACGCGGTGGGTGTGAAAAAAATGTAATGTGGGGGCGGCGAAGTTAGGGATGAATTTTGTAACTTTGCGCCCCGTAAGACGAACGACGTGAAAAAGGGAAATCAACATCGTGCGCATGCAAGTTTGCAGGGCGCAGTACTTACTGCTACATTGGCTGCGGAAGAACAATATAGATCTTTCGCTGCTTTGTTGTGTCCGTAGAAACGGCAGATTATTTCCCTTGTCTGCCAGTCGCTACGGATTTTTTCGTTCGTTCTGAAGGGTTCGCAAACGCCAGCCGCCAGAAGGCGTGCTTCTGTTTCTTTGTGAAATGCCGCAGGGATGCTTATGGCATGCCGATGGGTATAGACAGAAGTCTATTATTCTGATAGGCAGGAATTTGTGGAACCGCTTCCCGTTTCACGTCAAGACATCTTCGCAAATACATATTAATCATTAATCATAACACAAAAGAGCTATGAACTTTACCTTATTTGTCACAGCATTGCTGACAGGTATCTCGTTCGTGGCCGTCGTGACGATTTTGGCCAAACTGATTTCGCCGCGCAGCTTCAACGAGCAGAAGGAAGAGGCTTACGAGTGTGGTATTCCAACCCGCGGACGCTCATGGATGCAGTTCCGCATTGGCTACTATCTCTTTGCCATCCTCTTTCTCATGTTCGACGTGGAAACGATGTTCCTCTTCCCTTGGGCCGTCGTGATGCACACGCTGGGTCCTTCGGGATTGCTTAGCGTGCTCTTCTTCCTGTTTATCTTAGTTCTGGGCTTGGCTTACGCCTGGAGGAAAGGAGCGTTGAAATGGCAGTAATGAAGAAACCCAAAATCAAATCAATTCCTTACGAGGAATTTAAGGACAACGAGACCTTTGAGAAACTCGTTGCCGAGCTCAACGCCAAAGGCACGAACGTCATTGTGCGCAGTCTTGACGAACTCATTGACTGGGGACGTTCCAACTCGCTTTGGCCGCTGACTTTTGCCACGAGCTGCTGTGGTATCGAGTTTATGGCCGTTTGTGCCGCCCGTTACGACATTGCTCGCTTTGGCTTTGAAGTGACGCGAAACAGTCCGCGCCAGGCCGATGTTATCCTCGTTTCGGGCACCATCACCACCAAAATGGCACCAGTGCTCAAGCGTCTTTACGACCAGATGGCCGATCCGAAATATGTCGTTGCCGTTGGTGGCTGCGCCATTTCTGGCGGTCCGTTCACCAAGTCATACCACGTGGTGAAGGGCGTTGACAATGTCATCCCCGTTGACGTTTACGTGCCAGGTTGCCCCCCGCGCCCTGAATCGTTCCTCTACGGCATGATGCAGTTGCAGAGAAAAGTGAAGGTTGAAAACTTCTTCGGAACAACCAACCGCAAGCAGAAAGACCCCTATCGCCAGAAAATGGAGAAGGTGGAAGAAGAAAACTTTAACCAGGAGGAACAGGCATGACAGATATAAAGGATAATGCACAACAGAGCGCCGCTCAGCAGCCAAAGGCCGCTGCCGCTCCACGTCCCGCCGCTCGTCCTGCCGCTCCGGCAGCACCTGCCGCTCCCGCCAAGAACCAGCTTGATGCCAAGGTGGTTGCCCCTGCCGATTTGCGCAAGGAGATGGAACGCCTTCGTGCTGAAGAGCACATGGACTTCTTGGAAAACCTCACCGGTTTGGACTGGGAAGAAGAAGGACTCGGCGTCATCTATCAGTTGGAATCAACTGAAACCGGTAAGCGCGTCAGCCTTAAGAGCGTTTGCGCAGACCGCGAAAACCCGATGTTGCCCAGTGTGAGCGACCTTTGGGATATCGCCAATATCTACGAACGTGAGGTTTACGACTTCTACGGCATCATCTTTACTGGTCACCCCGACATGCGCCGCATCTTTTTGCGCGAAGACTGGGTTGGCTTCCCGATGCGTAAGGACGATGAAACGGAGAAGAATAATCCGCTCCGCATGACCAACGAGCCGCTCGCCGACGTGACAACGAGCTATACGCTTAATGCCGACGGCACGGTGACGAAGGAAGAGAATAAAATTTTTGAAGAAGACGAATACGTGGTCAACATCGGTCCGCAGCACCCCTCAACCCACGGTGTGCTTCATTTCCGCGTGAGCCTCGACGGTGAGCGCATTCGCAAGATTGACCCCGTGCTCGGATATATCCACCGCGGCGTGGAGAAAATCAGCGAAAGCCTGACTTATCCGCAGACCCTGGCCCTCACTGACCGTCTCGACTATCTCGGCGCCATGCAAAACCGCCACGCGCTCTGCATGTGTATCGAGCAGGCTATGGGCGTTGAGGTGAGCGACCGCGTGAAGGTTATCCGTACTATTATGGATGAGTTGCAGCGTATCGACTCCCACATCTTGTTCTTCTCCTGCCTTTGTCAGGACCTCGGTGCCACCACGGCATTCCTTTATGGTTTCCGCGACCGCGAGAAGATTCTTGACATCTTCGAGGAAACCTGTGGCGGACGCTTGATTTTGAACTATAACACCATCGGCGGTGTGATGGCTGATATTCATCCGAATTTCCAAAAGCGTGTCAAGGAGTTCATTCCTTACATGCGTAAGAATATTCAGGAATACCACGACATCTTCACAGGCAATGTCATCTTCCAAAACCGCGCCAAGGGTGTCGGTGTGCTCACCAAAGAGCAGTGTATCTCCTTTGGTTGTACCGGCGGTACGGGCCGTGCGGCAGGCTGGCACAACGACGTGCGCAAGCTCCATCCTTATGCAGCTTACGACCGTGTGCAGTTTAACGAAGTGACCCGCACCGAAGGCGATAGTTTTGCCCGCTACATGATTCGTCTCGACGAAATCCTCGAGAGCTTGAACATCATCGAGCAACTCATCGACAATATCCCAGAGGGCAACTTCCAGGAGAAGATGAAGCCCATCATCAAGGTGCCAGCCGGAACCTACTACAGTGCCGTTGAAGGCAGCCGTGGCGAGTTTGGCGTGCTTCTCGAGAGTAAGGGAGATAAAAGCCCCTATCGTTTGCACTATCGCTCAACGGGTCTGCCCCTCGTTGCCGTCATGGACACCGCTTGCCGCGGCAACATGATTGCCGACTTGATCACCATCGGCGGTACGGTTGACTATGTAGTCCCCGACATTGACCGTTAATCCTTTTAAAACAGAGAAAACAAAATGTTCAACTTCAATATAGTAAGTTCTTGGCTTCACGGCCTGCTCACGGGTTTCATGCCCGAATGGGGCGCCATCCTGACCGAGAGCATCCTGGTGGCTTTGGCCATCATCACGCTCTACGCCGTGTTTGCCATCGTCCTGATCTACATGGAGCGTAAGATTTGCGCCTTCTTCCAGTGCCGTCTCGGCCCGATGCGTGTAGGTCCTTGGGGTTCATTGCAGGTGTTCAGCGATGTGTTTAAGATGTTGACGAAGGAAATCATCAACATGCGTCAGACCGACCTCTTCCTGCACAACCTCGCCCCGTTCCTTGTCGTGACGGCTTCCATGGTCACCTTTGCTTGCCTGCCTTGGAACAAGGGAGCGCAGATCATCGACTTCAATGTCGGTGTCTTCTTCTTCCTCGCCATCGGCAGCCTTGGCGTTGTCGGTATCCTGCTGGCCGGATGGAGTAGCAACAACAAATACTCCTTGATTGGTGCCATGCGTAGCGGTGCACAAATCATCAGTTACGAGCTCTCCATCGGTATGACCATGCTCACCATGATCTGCCTCACCGGCACCATGTCGTTCTCCGAAATCTGCAACCAGCAGGCCGTTGAGGGCTGGAACATCTTCCGCGGACATCTGCCCGCCGTGATTGCCTTCCTCATCTACCTCGTTGCAGGAAACGCAGAGTGTAATCGTGGCCCGTTTGACCTCCCCGAGAGTGAGAGTGAGCTGACTGCCGGCTACCACACGGAATATTCTGGTATGCACTTCGGCTATTATTATCTGGCAGAATACCTCAACCTCTTCATCTGTGCTGGTATGGCCTCCACCATCTTCTTGGGCGGTTGGGCACCTCTGCACATTGCAGGCCTCGAGGGATTCAACGTGGTGATGGACTACATCCCCGGTGCCGTATGGTTCATCGGTAAGACCTTCTTCGTCGTGTTCCTTCTGATGTGGTTGCGCTGGACCTTCCCGCGTTTGAGAATCGACCAGATTCTCTCGCTCGAGTGGAAATACCTCGTGCCAATCAGCATGATCAATCTCATCCTCATGGCCTTGGTGGTTTCTTACGGCCTCCATTTCTAACACTGTTCATAAGTAGCTTTATATGCCAGGCGCATTGTTCTTAAAATGGCATAATGAACTTGGCAGCCTACTTGTCAGCACGTCGGCACGACGGAGGCAGGCCCGCTTCGGCGGATGTCTCGCCCCGCGTGCAGAGACAGGCTGAAATCAAACAAATCACATAATTCATGAACAACGAAAACAACTATATTCAAGGGTTGTTCGGCGGTTTGAAATCCCTCTGCACCGGTTTGAAAACGACCATGCGTGAGTTTTTCACCCCCAAAATCACCGAGCAATATCCTGAAAACCGCGGAGAACTGAAAATGTTCGACCGCTTTCGTGGTTCGCTGACCATGCCACACAACGAAAACAACGAACACAAATGTGTGGGTTGCGGACTTTGCCAGATGGCCTGCCCCAACGGCACCATCAAGGTGACCAGCGAATTTTACGAAGATGCTGATGGCAAAAAGAAAAAGCGCCTCGTCAAATATGAGTACAACCTCGGCTGCTGCATGTTCTGCCAACTCTGCACCCGTGCCTGTCCTCATGGCGCCATCACGTTCGACCAGAGTTTTGAAAACGCCGTCTTCGACCGTTCAAAACTCGTCAAGGTGCTCAATCATCCTGGCAGCCATGTAGAAGAAAAGAAAATCGTGAAGAAGCCTGTTGCTCCCGCCGCCGCAGCCGCCAGCCCGGCCGCTGCCCCTGCCGCCAAGCCCGCCGCCGCAGAAAAACCTGCTGCCGACGCTTCTGCAACAGCGCCCGCTGCCAACGCCTAAATAAAAACAAAGCAAAATGAATTCACAAAATATCATGTTTGTCATTCTGGCAGTCATCATGATTCTTTCGTCAATCGGCACCGTCGTGACGAAAAGCATCATCCGTGCTGCCACATACCTGCTCTTCGTGCTCCTCGGCACGGCAGGCATGTACTTCTTGATGGGCTATACCTTCCTCGGAGCCGTGCAGACCATGGTTTATGCCGGCGGCATCATCGTGCTTTACGTGTTTGCCATCCTGCTGACCGAAGGAAAGGACGGCGCAGTCAAGAGCCGCGTCAAAGATGCCTCATGGGGCTTGATTTTGACCCTCGTCGGCTTCCTTGTCTTCGTCGGTGTGCTCTTCAAGCAAAAATTATTCGAGAACGTTGCCGCCCTTGGCGCTCCGACGGAGCCTGTTGGTGCCGCAACCAATAATTCAATCGACCAAATCGGCTCCTTCTTGCTTTCAACCGATGCCGGCGGCTATCTGCTTCCCTTCGAGGCAGTCAGTGTGTTGCTCCTGGCATGTATCGTGGCAGGATTGCTGATTGCCCGTAAACGTTAAAGAAAAAAGCTATGATACAGATAGAATATATCCTGATTATCTCAGCCGTAATGATGTTTGCAGGCATCTTCGGTTTTCTCACGCGCCGCAGCACCTTGGCCGTTCTGCTCTCCATCGAATTGATGCTGAATTCGGCCGACCTCAACTTCGCGGTGTTTAATCGCATGCTCTATCCAGAAGGTCATGACGGCTATATCTTCACGCTCTTCGCCATCGCCATTGCTGCTGCCGAAAGCGCCATCGCCATCGCCATCATGATCAACATCTACCGAGCCCTCAAGGACATCTCGGTCGACAAGTTGGAAAAGATGAAATGGTAGAACCAGACCACGGCAAGCCCTTCCCGCTTGAAACGGGGCGCGGATTCCAAAGCCCGCTCCCTCTCTGGAAACCTTGTCGTGAACCACAAACAAAAGAAAAAATATGGAATATACATTATTAATCCTTCTGTTGCCATTCTTCTCCTTCCTCTTGTTGGGAATCTGCGGAAAATGGCTCAGCCATAAGACTGCGGGCCTTATTGGCACGTTGGTGCTCGGCGTGGTGGCCGTTCTCTCTTACACCACCGCCTACGAGTATTTCACGCTGCCGCGTACGGCCGAAGGCGTCTTTGAGACACTGACGCCTTACAACTTCACGTGGTTGCCTTTCTTTAACGAAGGTCTCCACTTTGACATGGGCATCCAGCTCGACCCGATTTCCGTGATGATGCTCATCGTCATCTCCACCGTGTCGCTCATGGTGCACATCTATTCATTCGGCTATATGCACGGTGAACGTGGCTTCCAGCGCTACTACGCCTTCTTGAGTCTCTTCACCATGTCGATGCTCGGCCTCGTTGTGGCCACCAACATCTTCCAGATGTATATGTTCTGGGAACTCGTGGGTGTGTCTTCCTACCTCCTCATCGGTTTCTACTACACCTCTCCCGCCGCCATCGCCGCTTCCAAGAAAGCCTTCATCGTGACGCGTTTCGCCGATATGTTCTTCCTCATCGGTATCTTGATTTACGGATACTATTGCAAGTCATTCGGCTTCGACTTCAATTCCGAAGGTTTCGCCCAGGGCGGTTACATGTTGCCGACGGCCCTCGTGCTCATGTTCATCGGTGGTGCAGGTAAGAGCGCCATGTTCCCCTTGCACATCTGGTTGCCCGATGCCATGGAAGGCCCGACGCCAGTCAGCGCCTTGATCCACGCCGCCACCATGGTTGTTGCCGGTGTGTTCCAGGTGGCTCGCCTCTTCCCCTTGTGGATTGGCTATGCCCCCGACGCCCTCAGCATCGTTGCTTGGGTGGGTGCCTTCACCGCATTCTATGCCGCTTCAGTGGCTTGCGCCCAGAGCGACATCAAGCGTGTGCTCGCCTTCTCAACCATCTCCCAGATTGCCTTCATGATGGTGGCCCTCGGTGTCTGCACCGAAATCACCACTGGTCACGAACATCCTGGAAGTCTCGGTTACATGGCCTCCATGTTCCATCTCTTCACCCACGCCATGTTTAAGGCCCTGCTCTTCCTCGGTGCTGGATGTATCATCCATGCCGTCCACAGCAACGAGATGTCGGCCATGGGCGGTTTGCGTAAGTACATGCCAATCACCCACATCACCTTCCTCATCGCCTGCCTCGCCATTTCGGGAATCCCCCCCTTCTCAGGTTTCTTCTCGAAAGACGAAATCCTCTCCGCCTGCTTCGCCTACAGTCCGTTTATGGGCTGGATCATGACTGCCATCGCCGCCATGACCGCGTTCTATATGTTCCGTCTCTACTTCGGAATCTTCTGGGGCACGGAAAACAAGCAGCTCCATGCTGAGCACACGCCGCATGAGGCACCTCTCACCATGACCTTCCCGCTGATGTTCCTCGCCGTTGTCACCTGCGTGGCTGGCTTCATACCTTTCGGACACTTCGTCAGCGCCGACGGACAGGCCTACGACATCAACCTCGACTGGAACGTCGCCGGCACCAGCATCGTCATCGCTGTCGGTGCCATCGCTTTGGCCACCTATATTTATATGGGCGAGCGCCAGCCTGTTGCCGAAGCCGCTGCCGAAAAGCTTCAGAAGCTCCATCGTTGGGCCTACAAGCGTTTCTATATGGACGAGGTTTACCAATACATCACCCACCGCATCATCTTTGCGCACATCTCCAAGCCCATTGCCTGGTTTGACCGCCACGTTGTCGACGGATTCTTCAACTTCCTCGCTTCTGGTTCCCATGCGCTCAGCTTCCGCATCCGCGGTTTGCAAAGCGGTGCCGTGCAGAAATATGCCTACGTCTTCTTCGTCGGCATTCTCCTCCTCCTGGCCGTCATGGTATTGGCTGCACTTTAGTAAACAATTCCAATAGAAGAAACAAATGGAAAATATATTATTCTTATCATCATTCGTATTCATCCCCCTGCTGATGCTGCTCGGCCTTTGGCTCTCGCGTAACATCAATCAGGTGCGTGGCGTGATGGTTGCGGGCAGCACGGCCTTGTTGATACTTGCCGCTTACCTCACCATCCGTTTCCTCGGCGACCGTGCAGCCGGTGCCGATGCCGAGATGCTTTACACGGGTGCCCTCACGTGGTTCGAACCGCTCCACATCAAATATTCAGTCGGTGTCGACGGCATCAGCGTAGCCATGTTGTTGCTCTCTGCCATCATCGTCTTCACAGGCACCTTCGCCTCTTGGCAGCTCAAGCCCCTCACCAAGGAATATTTCCTTTGGTTCACCCTCCTGAGCATGGGCGTTTTCGGCTTCTTCATTTCTGTCGACATGTTCGCCATGTTCATGTTCTATGAAATCGCCCTCATCCCGATGTATCTCCTCATCGGCGTCTGGGGCAGCGGTAAGAAAGAATATGCCGCCATGAAACTGACCCTCATGCTCATGGGCGCTTCAGCCTTCCTCATGTGCGGCATCTTCGGTATCTTCTATGGTGCCGGCGGCCAAACCATGAACATCGTTGACATCGCCAACCACACGGGCGGCGCCCATGCCATCGACTTCACCCAGCAGTGCATTTGGTTCCCGATGACCTTCGTCGGCTTCGGCGTTCTCGGTGCCCTCTTCCCCTTCCACACATGGAGCCCCGACGGTCACGCCTCAGCCCCGACCGCCGTTTCCATGCTCCATGCTGGTGTATTGATGAAGCTGGGAGGTTACGGTTGCTTCCGCATTGCCATGTACCTCATGCCAGAAGCTGCCAACGAGCTCGGTTGGATCTTCTTGATTCTCACTGGTATCTCCGTTGTCTACGGCGCCTTCTCTGCTTGCGTTCAAACCGACCTCAAGTACATCAATGCCTATAGCTCCGTGTCCCACTGTGGCCTCGTGCTCTTCGCCATCCTCATGCTCAACCAGACCGCCTGCACCGGTGCAGTGCTCCAGATGTTGAGCCACGGATTGATGACCGCCCTCTTCTTTGCCCTCATCGGTATGATTTACGGCCGCACCCACACCCGTGACATCCGCGAGCTCAATGGTCTGATGAAAATCATGCCGTTCCTCTCCGTCTGCTACGTCATTGCAGGTTTGGCCAACCTCGGTTTGCCAGGTCTCTCAGGCTTCATCGCAGAAATGACCATCTTCGTCGGTTCCTTCCAAAACGTAGATGGCTTCCACCGCTTCCTGACCATCGCCGCCGTGACCAGCATCGTCATCACAGCAGTCTACATCCTGCGTCTTGTCGGCAAAATTCTTTACGGCACTTGCACCAATGAGCACCACCTCAAGCTCACCGATGCCACGTGGGACGAGCGTTTCGCCGTCATCTGCCTCATCGTTGCCGTTGCCGGACTCGGTCTTGCTCCGCTTTGGATGAGCGACATGATCCAGACGGGCGTTGCCCCAATCGTCGACCACATCAAGTCGGTGGCTGTGGCCTCTGCCAGCAATCCATTTCTTTAATTCAATATAGTAAAACAGAAAAATGGACTATTCACAATTTCTCAGCATGACGGAGGAGCTCAGCCTTCTTGCAGTCATCGTCATCATATTCCTTGCCGACCTTTTCCTTTGCGGAAAGGAAGAAAAGGAACTGACCGCTTGCAGCGCCGATGGCACTTCCTGTTCGGCTTGCGGATGCAATTTCCGCACGGCATTCCCCGTCATCCTGCTGCTCGTACACACCGCCCTCAACCTTCTGCCCTGCTGCAACGGTTCCCTTGAGCCCGCCTCAGCCTTCGGCGGAATGTACCAGCACACGCCCATGATGACCATCGTCAAGAGCGTGCTCAACATCGGTGTCATCGTCGTCTTCCTCATGTCTTCGAAGTGGCTCAACAGCGCAGAAAACCGCATCAAGATGGGCGAGTTCCACACCGTGGTGCTCTTCACCCTCCTCGGCATGTATTTCATGATTTCCAGCGGCCATTTCATCATGTTCTTCATCGGCCTCGAATTAGCTTCCATTCCTATGGCTGCCCTCGTCGCCTACGACAAGAAGAGCCAGGAAAGCGCCGAAGCTGGCGGCAAGTTCATCCTTCTCGCCCTCTTCTCAAGCGCCCTCTTGCTCTATGGCATCTCGCTCATCTACGGCGTGACTGGAACACTCTATTTTGATGAAATCGGCAGCCGCCTGAGTCTCAATCTCCTGAGCATCCTCGGCCTCGTGCTCTTCATCTCCGGCATGGGCTTCAAGATTTCCCTCGTTCCCTTCCACCTCTGGACTGCTGATACCTACGAAGGTGCCCCCACCGTTGTGACGGGCTATCTCAGCGTCATCTCCAAAGGTTCAGCCGCCTTCGTGCTCATGACCATCCTCGTGAAGCTCTTCGGCGCCGAAGCCTTCCAGGGCATGTGGAGCGTGGGCTTCTTCTGGATCATCCTTGCTTCCATCACGATTGCCAACCTCTTTGCCATTCGCCAGAAAAACCTCAAGCGCTTCATGGCCTTCTCCGCCATCTCGCAGGCAGGCTACCTCGTGCTCGGCATCATGGGCGGCACTTCTCAGGGCATGACCGCCCTCGTGTTCTACCTCTTCGTCTACATGGCAGCCAACCTCGGCGCTTTCGCCGTGCTCCATGTTGTTGAGCAGAACAGCGGAAAAATCGGTATGGACGACTACAACGGGCTCTACAAGACCAATCCCAAGTTGGCCTTCCTCATGACCCTCTGCCTCTTCTCCCTCGCCGGTATTCCCCCGTTTGCAGGCTTCTTCTCGAAGTTCTTCATCTTCATGGCAGCCTTCAACGCTGGATTCCACCTGCTCGTGTTCTTGGCATTGGTCAACACCATCATCTCGTTGTACTACTACTTGCTCATTGTCAAGGCCATGTATATCAACCCCAACGAGCAACCCATCGCCAACTTCAAGAGCGACTGCGGCACGCGTGCCGCCCTCGCCATCTGCACGGCTGGCGTAATCCTGCTCGGTATTGCCAGCGTGGTCTACAACTACATCGACGGATTCAGCTACGGACTTTAATCCATAGCAGATAGAACCCATATAAAGAAGAAATCCCCGTTGCGATATGGCCGCGGGGATTTTTTTATGTTGGAGGACTCCTTATTCCTAACACATGGCAGAACACTCAGCGTTACAAATAATTCCGCTGATAGAAGTGTAAATATAAAATAAATCTCTAAATTTGTCCTTTGAAATACCCCTACCTGAACACCTACTTACCATTACTAATACACCATCACTAAAGATCAATGAATATCAATACCTTGACAGAACGGGAAGACCCGATGGGCGCTGCCATACGCGATTATTTCCGCCAGGGAAAATCCGCGCAGTTGAAAGTGCTCTCAAGCCTCTTTGACGACGACGAAATGCCCGTGGCCCACCTCTTCCGCTCTTATGACGAAATGCCGCCCCTGGAGCAACGTGCGCTCAACGAAGCTCGAGGAAAAGTGCTTGATGTCGGTGCTGGCGCTGGTTGCCATGCCTTGGCCTTGCAGGAGCGCGGTCTTGACGTCATGGCTGTTGATATATCGCCGTTGAGTTGTGAAACCATGAAAGAGCGTGGCGTCGCCAATGTGGAGTGCGTCAATATCTTCAATCAGCGTTTTCAAGAACGTTTCGATACGCTGCTCCTGCTGATGAACGGCACAGGCATTGCTGGAAAACTCTCCCGCCTGCCGCAACTGCTCTCCCGCCTAAAACAGTTGATGAACCCCGGTGCGCAAATCCTTATCGACTCCAGCGACCTGCGTTATATCTATGAAGATGAAAACGGTGTGTTGGACGTGGACCTCGATGGCGCTTACTATGGTGAGGTCGACTATCAGATGACTTACCGGAACATCAAGGGAAAGCGTTTCGACTGGCTCTACGCCGATTCCGTCGTCCTCGCCGAATGCTGTAGACAATGCGGATTGAAATGCGAGATTCTGGCCCAAGGAAACCACTATGACTATTTGGCCAGAATCGTGCAGATGTAGGTAATGCGCTTATTATAAGTGCAGCGGTTAAGCTCTGATAGCAGTATTGCATAATACGTGTAAGTTATACGAATAGATACCTCATCATAACTTAAGTAGTGTCAAAAAAATGGTCATCAGAAATTCTCAATGTCGTATGACAAAGAGAATTTCTGATGACCATTTTTTATCATAATCTAACCCGTCAACGGGTTTGCCTTAGAACGTTTTAAACGCTTTCCTGTCTCCAAGGTCGAGAAGTTAAACGCTTCAAGAAAGGACAGGCAGAACGCCATTTTGTCCGCCTACTTGACCGTCTTGATGCCGTTGTGGATTGTAAGGCCCTTGTGGTCTTTCGTCACGCGACGGCCAGAGAGGTCGTAATAGGCAGAACTCTTCTTTGAAGATGCGTCAGAGAGACACAAAATGGAAGTCGGCGTTTGTGGTGTCAACACATACACCTTCGTCTCGCAAGCTTTGAGGGTTCCTGTGTTCAAGGAATTTTCAATCACATTTTCAGTCTTTGTCCACACCTCACGGCAGGTGTATTTCGTGTCGGCAGCCAGATAAAGGTCGGCAAGTTGAAGAACAGGGCCGTTCAAGGCCGACGTACTGCGGTTGGTGACAGAAACCGCAATGCGGCCGTCGGTCAAATCCTTAACGTAGATGTCATAGCCCGTTGCGGAGTAGTTGGTTTTCCCCGTAGAGAGGTTCTCCATATATTCCGCCTGCTGCCCCAGTACGTCTTGGTTGATGGCAAGAATTTCCGTGTTCGTCAGAGTCTTTACGTCTGCATCGGTGATTAGCGGTTTTGGCATAGTCTGTCCGCTGTTGGCCTCGCCCATCGGCGTTTCGCGAAGGTCGCAGGTGAGCGCCAGCGGGCTTGCCAACATACACCACAACGACATCTGCGAGCGTGCCTGCGCATCGGTGAGTCCTGCGATTTTTCCGCCGTTCACCTGGTGGCCTGCCGTGTTGTTGCTCGGTCCGCCGAGACCGTGCAGTCCGATGCACATCATGTCGAGGTCGTTAAAGCGGTTCACGCCAGCATACATCCAGAGGCGGCGCACTTCGTCAACACCAGCAATCACGCCTGGTCGTGAATTATTTCCCATCCAGTCTTCGCGTGCATCGCTTGTGGCGCGCCAGCTCGAGCCGCCAGCTTCCGCGCCCCAAAGCCAAGGTTGCGTTTTTCCCCATTCGCAGATATTGAAAACAAAGGGAATGTAGCTTTCAGCTTTGCGTTGTTCGTTGAGTTTTGCGATGACGTCACCCATTTGCGTGTAGCTCACCTTTGTGCTCGCTTGGCTGTTGCAGTAGTCGTATTTCAGCATGTCGACACCCCATTCGTTGAAGAGCGCAATGTGGGCCGCTTCAAATCCGTATGAGCCAGGCTGATAGTTCTCGCAGGTCATTGAACCAGCGTCGCTGTAGATGCCCACCTTCAGTTTGTTGTTGATTTTCTTCAAGTCGGCTTTCAGTCCGCTGATGCCAGAAGGAAATTTTTTGCGGTCGTAAGTCAATGCCGCTTTGTCCGTTGTTTGTTCCGCCCAGGCATCGTCCAAGACAATGGTGTTGAAGCCAGCGTCAATCAATCCGTATTTCTGCATGCCCTTCGCAATCTCCACCATTTTGTTGTGGCTGATGGCGCGTGCAAACCAGTTCCATGTCAGCCAGCTCATCATCGGCGTCGGCGATTGCAGGTGGCTGCTCACGATGAGGCGTATTTTGGCTTGTGTCTCTTCGCCGCTGCCGTTTGTGAGGCAGACGTTGTAGGCATATTCGCCCTCTTCTTTCGGCGCGGTGCCGAATACATATTTATATTTGTTTCCCCGATTGAAACGGTCGTCCTTGAGCGTGAGCGTTGAGATATTTCCGAAGTCAACGCTTGTCACGGTTTCCCCCTCGTTTGTCACGAGTTTGTGGATATAGGGCGCCCCAGGCTGAGCATACATGAGAGTGGCGCAAGCCATAGAGCCTGCCGAAGGGTCGATGATTTCCCATGCCGAATTGGAGTCGTCAGCTCGCCAAAGGTTCAGCACACAGTTGTTTCCAATACCTCCAGTGAAGTTGAGGGCGGGAGAAGCCGTGTTAGCGTTGGCGATTGCTGCGGGAACGATGGCCACCGTTTCTTCAGAGAGCATCAGCAGTTGCCAAGTGTTGGCCCTGTTTTTGTCGCTGCTGAATCTGACATTGCTTTCAGCCGTGTTTTTCACGCTGTTGCCGTTGGCCGTTGCCGTGTAATAGAGATAGCATTTCGAAGTCTGGTCGTAGATATAATAATGTCCTTGCTCCTTCTCGATAAAGATGAACTTGTCTGCTTCGCCGCGTTTTTGAGTGTGGCCGAGGTTGCTGCCCGTCTTTTTGATGTAGGCCGCAGGCATGTGGAGGAGATAGGCATATTGCTTTTCAGCCTCTGCGTTTTCCGTCGGGATGAAGAACTGGATGAATTTGACATCCACCTGATAGTTCTCGTTGTCGACAGTCACCTTCGACAGATAGCCGCCGCCGACCTTCACTGCCACATCCTTGGCCTCCAGGCTCTCGAGTTCGATCGTCTGGTCGCCTTGCGCATTGAGTCCGCGAAACTCCTTGCCGTTGATGGTGACAACGGCGCTGCTGGGCATGCCGTCGCTGAAGAGCGTGTAATTGTGCTTGACGCCCACCTCCTTGAAACTCCATTTCGACCCCTTGTCGTTGCTGCCGTTGTCTGTCCAAAGACCAAGCGTCACGGTGCCGTTTTCCGGGTTGTCGGCTCCTACGCCTCTGTACCAGTTGAGATAGATGGCGGCTACGCCATTGGCCGTATAAGGCTGGATTTCATAGCAATCGCCATTGATTTCCGTAATCTTGAACTCAGAAGCCTGGCTCTTCTTCGTGGTCATTTTGACAAAGCCCGTTTGGGCCGTGTAGCTGTTTTTTTGGTCGTAGCCCAACCACTTTTTGGCTGTAACGTTATACACGTAATAAGTGTCGGCCTTATCGCTGCTGTAAAAAGCAAACTGGGCATATTTGTCCGAGTCCTTAGTTGGTGATGTCGTGGCATTGCAATAATAGCCTTGTGCGTTCATCATCGTGTAGCGATGCTCCGGTGTGCCCGACGTTGGCAGCGTTTGGCTCACTTCGATGCCTGCAACAGCATTCAGAGTCCATGCCAACATGGCGCTTAGGCAGATACACCAATTTCGTAGGTTTTGTTTCATAGGTGAAAAAAATGATTAGATAATAAGTAGGTATTCAAAAATATGTTGTGTAATAGTGGAAGAATAAGTCAACTTCATATTTTGCAAATATACAAATTATTCCCCACATGCCTCATAATGTTGTATGTAAAGAAGAGAATTTGAAATTGATGAAGGAGAATCCATGTCCCCCATGCCCTTGCAGCGATGCTGCTATAATTCAAGGGATTGACGGCTGTCTCTATCCTTGTTGGCGAACGCGGGAGCGTGTGCAACCGCGTCTGCTCCCAGATTCAGTCGCGTCTGGGAGCTGATTCGGCCGCGTCTGCCCCCAGATTCGGTCGTCGCTGGGAGCAGATTCGGATGCCGCTGCTCCCAGATTCGCCAAAAGTCATAGTTCTTGAAATGGTGGGATTCCTTTGAGACAGAAAAAGCCCTGCCGCCATGCGTTTTGCTTGGCGGCAGGGCTGATTTGGTTTTGGGAGAGTTGTTGCGTGATTTAGTAATGGTGAAAGAATAAGTTGAGCAATTTTGCCATTACTTATTCCCCGAATCGCTGAATGAACTCCTCCTCACTGATGATAGGAATGTTCAGTTCGTGTGCCTTTTTGTTTTTTGAAGACATTGAAGCCGTGTCGTTGTTAATCAGGAAGTTGGTCGACTTGCTGACGCTCCCCGTCACCTTTCCCCCTTGGCTTTCGATGTAGGCTTTCAGTTCGTTGCGGTTTTTGTAATGGTGGACGTCGCCCGTAATGACAAACGTCAGTTTGTCGCAACGTGTTCCCGCCGCCTCCGTTTTCTCCTCCTCCACCTCCAGAAGGTCGAGTAGGCGGGCGGCAGATGCGTTGTTGGCTGCGTCGTGGAACCAGCCCACCATGGCGGCCGACTTCTCAGGACCGATGCCGTCGATGTGTGCGAAGAATTCCGTGTCGTCGGTGGTCGCGGCCAGCGTTGCCAGTTCCTTGAGAGGGTATGCGGCCAGCAGGCGTTTGCAGACGTCGGTGCCGCAGAGCGGAATGGAGAGCGCATAGAGTAGGTTGCGGGCCTTCACCTTGTGGGCCTTCTCCAGACTCCGCAGCATGTTGCTCACCGATTTGCGGCCGAAGCCCTCCATCATGGAAAGCTCCAGGGCGTGGTCGTGGAGATGATAGAGGTCGGCATAGTCGCTGACCCATCCGAGGTTGATGAATTTCGCAATGGTCTGCTCGCTGATGCCGTCGATGTTGGCGCCCGCCTTCGAGACGAAACGTGCGAATTTGCGTAGCTGTTTGGCAGGGCATTTTGCGTTGGTGCAATGAAGCGTCTTCGTGCCGCTCATGCTCGTCTGCACCGTTGTTGGTGCGCCGCAGACGGGGCATGACGCCGGGATGTCGAGCACACCTTCGCGGTGGGAGACATCGACCACCTTCGGGATAATCTTGTTGGCCTTGATGACCGAGAGCATCGTGCCACGGCCGCCGATGCCCAGCCGCTCGCATTCGCTGATGTTGCAGAGCGAGGCCCGCTTCACGGTGGTGCCTTCCAGACTCACGGGGCTGAACACCGCCACGGGAGAAATCGTGGAGGCGGCACACGACCACTCGATGTGGTCGAGCTGCGTGGCGGCGCTCTCATCCTCCCATTTGAAGGCGAGGCCGGCACGCGTGGCGTGGTGTCCCGTCACGGAACCAGTGGCGGCATACGCTGTGTCGTCGTAGGTGACAACGAGGCCGTCAACGGGGTAGGGGTTCTCGCGCTCCGTAACGCGGCGGGAGAAGTGGTCCACCATGTCGTTGATGGCCTCCTCAGTTGGGTGCTCCACCAGTTGGCGTTCCACCGTCGTGAAGCCCCATGCCGCCAAAAGGTCCATGCGTGCGCCCCATGACTGCGGGGCTTCATCGGCATGCACGAGCGTGAAGGCAATCCATTGGATGTGGCGGCGGCGCACCTCGTTGATGTCCTTCAGCGTGAGCGAGCCAGAGGCGAGGTTTCTGGGGTTGGCATACGCCTCGTCGTTCTCCATGTTGAAGATTTCGAAGTCCTGATAGGAAATGACGGCTTCGCCGCGCACCACCACGTGCCCTTTGTCCGCGATTTCGGGGAGAATGCCCGCGATGGCGGGGGCGAGGTGCGTGATGTTGGTGCCCGTGTGTCCGTTGCCGCGCGTGACCACCTTCGTTAGGCGGCCGTTGTCGTAGGTCACCACCAGCGTCAGACCGTCGAGTTTCCACGAGAGCCAAACGGGGCGCCCTTCGGCCCATTTCGCCAGTTCGGCCGTACTTTTCGTCTTGGCCAGCGAGAGGGCCGCAAATTCGTGTTCCTCCTTCTGCCCCGTGATGTTGCCTTCCGAGACCTTTGTCGTCGGCGAGCCTTCGAGCGTGATGCCCGTTTGGCGTTCCATTTCCTTGAGCTTGTCGAAAAGAGCGTCCCATTCGTAGTCGGTCATGAGTTCGCCCTGTCCGTTGTAGTAGGCCTCCGAAGCCTTGTTCAGTTGGTCAATCCATTGACGCATGAGAGTGGTATTGTCGTTCATCCGTGTGGGGGTGTTTGGGGGAGAAAATTTAGTAATGGTGAAAGAATAAGTTGACGTTATTTTTTTTACCATTACTTATCTGTAAATATAATAGCTCGCGTCGTGTCCTTCGCAGAAGTCACACGCCAGGCGGATGAGAAATTCCGCGTTGGCGCGTACGCTCTCTTCGTTGCCGTCGTAGCCGTTGATGAGCACCAGAAGGTGCGTCGTGTTGAGATCGATTTTCGTGCGTTCGTTGTCCGACGTCGGTGTTCCCACGCCGCCGCGCGAGTCGCGGTAAACGGGCAGTCCTTCGATGTTGATCAGTCCGCGCCCGATGCCCTCGTAAGGCTCTCCCGCCTTGCCGATGCCCAGCGTCAGCGTGTCGCCTTCAAACTTTTCGGCATCAAAACCGCCGATGCTGTAGCCAAATTTGATGCTCGCCAGATTCACCAAGTCCACCAGTGTGCTGATTTGGTAAAGTTCCTTCCCTTGCAGCATACGTCTGATGAGCGCTTCCGCGGCAGGGCGATAGCGTGAGGGGTCTTTGCCGCAGGCGCGGTAAACACGGCGCGTGGCCGCAATGCCCGAAATGTCCTTCAGCGTCTCGGTGGTGAGCGTGGCCCGGAACTGCTGCTCCAAGCGGTTGATTTCGTTCCACAGACCTTCGGAATAAGGCGTGTTGCGAACAGAAACCTCCACGTGTGCCCCGACAAAGGAAGGACACACTTTTTCTATTTCGTCTGATACAAGGATTTTCATGTCAATCTGTTAAATCTGCTTTTTAGTAATCCCAACTTATATATCTTCCGCCTTCACGATGCCGTGTGTCACGGCAAAGATGGTGAGGGCCGCCATGTTTTTTGTGCCCATTTTCTCTGCCAGGTTCTTGCGGTGGGAAATGACGGTGGAGATTTCCACGCCCAGCGTGTGCGCGATTTCCTTGCTTGTGTTTCCCTCCACGAGCAGGCGTAGCACATCGCGTTCACGTGGTGTCAGCAGATGCGCGACATCGCGTTCTCCTTGTGCTTCGCGCACAGAGTCGGGGATTCTTCCGCCACGGTTGTGCGCCCCTTCCGCCAAAAGCAGGAAGGCGCGGACGAGCTCTTTTTCGCTTTGCAGAACATTGAGCGTGTGGAAACCCTGCGGCAGATGGCGGACGTCATCGCCGTGGACCAGCACGATGGTTTTCTGCTGATGGCGCAGGAAAAACGCGGCGTGGTTCAGGAGAACGGGCGCGGTGGTGAAATAATGGAAAAACGCCTTTCCGCGCTCCGTTTCCGCTTCCGCCTCTCGGAAGTCGTGGAAGAGGGCGATTTCGGCATGGGGCACCATGCGCGTCAGTAGGCCCGCAAGGCCCAGAGCTGTCAGCGTGTTGGGAATGATTAGGGCGATGGCGGGGCGTTTTTTTTCAGTGGGGAGAACGTGGGGATGTGAAAGAGGTGGATTCATTGTTGGGGTGGCGTTTTTATAAGTAGATGGAATACTTCTCTTATTTCCGTCGCTCCGGACTATAGATGAGTCCTGGTGCGGCATCTTTTCCGTTGGGCGTTGTCAGAACGAAGGTGAATTGCCATTTGTCGCGTCCCGTTCCTCCATTGTTAGCGTGCGGGAGTTTCAGCAGCACCTTGTTCCATCCCTTTTTCAGTTTGACTGGCACAGGAGGGCGCGACGTGAAATTCTCGTTCGTCAGTCCATCTTCGGCTTGGTCTTGCAGGATTTTTGTATCAACTCGCTTCCAGAAGGGCGCTGGCAGAGGCAGTCCGTTCACCCAGACCTGCGAACCGCGGCGGTCCCATTTTCCCACTGTCGGGCTGTATTCGTTGCCCGAGCGGCTGTAAGTGTAAAATTCAATCTGTGCGCCCACCGTCTGTGTTTTCGGCGAGAACACGTAGGTCCAGGCATAGGCCGTCTGCCCGTTGGCAGGCTGCTCGAAAAACGAGGGGACGTTGGGGTGCCAGATATGGCGCAGATAGATGCCGCCACCCGTGGCCAAGCGGCTGCCGTAGGTCTTCCCTTCATAGTTGAAAACGGTGGGCAGAGGGTCTTGCGCAATGGTTTCTGGCGGGAACGTCTTGCCTACGTCGCCGTCGTTGGGAAACGGCTCCGTGATGCGCCAATGGATGTTGGTCTGTTTTACGTAAGGCACAGGTTCGGCGGCGAGGGTGTGCGCCTTGTGGAAAAGAAAACGGCGCTCGAAGTCCGTAAACGCTGCCAGTTCTTCGCCCTCGTTGGGCAGCGTCGTGCCTCCTTGCTCAATATATTGCTTGCCGCCTCCTTGCCAGGCCCTTTCAGCCGTGGCGAGCGCGTTGGCGTAGAAGTTGTTTTGCTGGATGATGTCGCGCTGCGAGGGCAGTTTCGTGTCGTTCCAAATGGCCGTGATGGCGCCCGCCAGGTTTTCGTTGCCGCGGTCGGTGTAATAGATGTTGCTCTTGAAAATGCCCACCAGGTCGGCGTAGACATCGAAGTGGTTGATGTAGTTGTACCGGCAGTCGATGTTGGGCATGCCCTCCACGACGCGACCCGCTGTCGACCACATCTGCGTCATGTCGGCAATCTTCTTGCTGATGCGCACTGCGCGTATCGGGTTCCAAACGACGACCTTCTTTCGCAGTGTGTCTCTCACGAAAGCAGCCATCTCTTCAAGAAAGCCTGGCTTGACCGTCACCTCGTCGCCGCCGATGTGGATGTAGGGCGCCCGCGGGAAAGTGCGTCCCACTTCCTTGAGAATCACTCTCAAGGCTTTGCGGCCTTCTTCCGTCTGCATGTCGAAGCCCATGCTGCGCGTGAACACCTGGCTATGGCCCGGCATGTCGATTTCCGGAATGATGGTCACGCCGCGTTCGGCGGCATACGCTTCCAGTTCGGAACATTGCGCCTGCGTATAGAAACACCCCAGCTCTCTCACGGCGTAGGCCGCCTGCGTGAGGCAGGGGAAAGCCTTCACTTCGAAGCGCCATGCGAGGTTTTCCGTCAGGTGCCAGTGGAACGTGTTGACCTTGAAGCGCGAGAGCAGGTCAATTTCATGTTTGAGCTCCTCGAAACTGATGAACGAGCGGCCCACGTCGTGCATAACGCCGCGCAGTTTGAAGGCTGGCCAATCTTCAATGCTCGCCGCCTCAAGTGTTGCCTCCTCTCCAGCCATTTGTGCAAGCGTTTGGGCGGCGCGGATAGTTCCCGCCCCGTTAAGCACCTTGATAGTGACCTTGTTTGGCGTGATGTCGAGCGCATAGCCCTCGCAGGAGAAGCCGTGCAGGGGGTAATCATAAACGTTGGGCAGGCGGTCCACGATTTCCACGTCAATGCGGGCCTTGGCCTGCGGCACGAGGCGGCATCCCGCCTTCGTCAGTACCTCCCGGAGAAGGGGCGTGGCGGTGGCGTCGGAGAGCACCACGGAGCGCTTCAGCTTGAAGGGCTTTTCCGCTTTGTGCGTTCTGACAATCTGCGGCTTCGGCAACACGTTTGCCAACTGCGCTTTCGCGTTCACTGCGCCCAAAAGACAGAGGGCAAGAACGAGGAATAGGTTCTTTTGCATAGAGTTGATGGAGGTGGCTCGTAGATAAATGATTAGGTAAGTAGGTGTTCAAAATTAGTTTATACAATCCATGTAGGGATAATCCAGTTTAATATTGCCTTGCCGCATTCTTTTGCCCCTACAACTGTCTTTCATCAGTCACGTAGCCCGCTACGCTCCTTCTTCAAGACAGCTGTAGGAACAAAATAATACGACAATTCAATATAAACTAATTATGAACACCTACTTAATCAAAGATTTCTTCCTACAAAAATAAGTACTTTTATTGAATGGGCCAAAGGGGCGTTGGAGTTATCGTTGTAAGTGGCGGTCCCCTCGGTTAGTAATGGTGGTACCATAATTTAGTCCAATCCCTTCATTCCGCTCCGCAGCGAATTGGCCACCACGCTCACGCTGCTTAGCGCCATCGCCGCTCCCGCCACCATCGGATTGAGCATGAAGCCGCAGAAGGGATAGAGAATGCCTGCGGCGACGGGCACACTGATGACGTTGTAGAAGAAGGCCCAAAAGAGGTTTTCGCGGATGGTCTGCATGGTGACAGACGAGAGGCGGAGCGCCTGCGGTAGGCGTAGGAGATCGGAGGAGAGCAGCGTTATCTGCGCCGTGTGCATGGCAATGTCGCTGCCGCTGCCCATCGCAATGCTGAGGTCGGCCTGTGCCAGTGCCGCACTGTCGTTGATGCCGTCGCCAACCATCGCCACCACGTGGCCTTCTTCCTGAAGAGACTTGACGATGGCGGCTTTGTCTTCTGGAAGGAGGCGGGCCTTCACTTCGTCGATGCCCAGAGATTTCCCGACGCGCATTGCCACCTGTTGGCTGTCGCCCGTCAGCATAATGGTGTGCAGTCCGCAACGCTTCAGACGCGCCACCGCCTCGGCCGATGTCGGTTTCATCGCATCGGTGATGGCAACCACGGCCACAACCGTCTCATCGCGCACCACGGCCACAACCGTGTAGGCCTGTTCTTCCCATTGGCGAATCTTTGCTCTCTGCTCGTCGCTGATGCCGACATCCTGCGTGACCACCCTTTCTGGCTGCCCCGCCACGTATCGGTGGCCGTTGACCGTGGCACACAGACCGCTGCCTGGCAGGTTCTTGAAGTCTGCCACTGGCAGGTCGGGCGCGTCATTTTCCTGCAAATCCCTCACGATGGCCTGCGCCAGAGGATGCGACGAGCGACGCTCCAAGGCACAGAGCGCGGCGGCGTCCCTCTGAATGTCGGTGAAGGAAGAAGCCACCACCGATGGACGGCCCGTGGTGAGCGTTCCCGTTTTGTCAAACACAATCGTGTCTGCGCGACGTGCCGTTTCAAGCGCCGCCGCGTCTTTTATCAGAATCCCCTTTTTGGCCCCGTGGCCGATGCCGACAATGAGCGCCGTCGGCGTGGCCAGTCCCAGCGAACAAGGGCAGGCGATGACCAACACCGACACCAGGGCAACCATGCCGTGGGTCAGTCCGTCGGTTGGCGAGCATAGCAGCCAAACGCCCAGAGAGAGCAGGGCGATAGCGATGATGGTCGGGACGAAGACGGCGGCAATGCGGTCGACGAGGGCTTGCACGGGGACTTTGCTGCTTTGCGCCTCCTGCACCATGCGGACGATGTGGGCCAACGTGGTGTCGGAGGCCACGCGGGTGGCGCGGTAGGAAAGCGTTCCGTTGCCGTTAATCGTGCCAGCACTCACTTGGCTGCCGACGGTTTTCTCCACGGGGATGGGTTCGCCCGTCAGCATACTTTCGTCCACCTGCGACGCTCCCGACACCACTTCCCCGTCCACCGCGATGCGGTCGCCGGCGCGGGCCAGTAATAAGTCGCCAACAGAAACCTGCGTGATGGCGCGGGGCGCGATACTTCCGTCAGCACCGACGGCCTGCACCATTGTCGGCTGCAAGCCCATCAAGGCGCGGATGGCCGATGTCGTGCGGTGTTTTGCCCGTTCCTCAAGGGCGCGGCCCAAGAGAATGAAGGCCGTGATGACGCCGGCGCTGTCGAAATAAAGGCGTGGCGTGAGGCCGTGGCTGATGAACCATTGCGGAAACAGCAGGTTGGCAACGCTGTATAGATAGGCAACGCCTGTGCTGAGCGCCACCAGTGTGTCCATATTAGATGTGCCATGACGCAGGAGCTTCCAGGCGTTGGCATAAAACACGCGGCCGAACGCGGCCAGCGATATGGTGGCAAGCAGCCAGACCGCCAGTCCTTGGCCCTCAAAGAGTCCTTCCGCCATGCTCAAGACCACCAGCGGAATGGCAACGGCAATTGCTCCAGCAGCGCGGCGCAGCATCGGGCCGTGTTTCGGTTTGCCCTCGCTGGCCGTTTCCGCCGCTTCCTGGGGCTCTTCGTTGTCCGCCGTCTTCGTTGCCGCGGTGTCTGAGGGCGTTTCCGTTGCCGCGGTGCTGGAGGGCGCGTCTGTCTTCGGAGCGTCAATGATTAGTTCAAACCCCATGTCGTCCACCGCCTTTTTTAAGTCGGCTGGTGAGCATTGCTGTTCGTCAAAATCCACCTGTGCTTGGTTCATCAACAGGTTGACGTTCACCTCTCTCACGCCATCCACTCTTCGTATGGCCTTGTCTACGTGCGCTGCGCAGGCCGCGCAACTCATACCGTTGACCGTAAAAATCTTGTTCATGTGCTTGTTGGTAATGTAAATCTGTTGCAAAGTTAGCAATTTGTAAGGAGAACAATTGTCTTAGCCATTTAATAAGTGGGTGTTCAAGTTCATTAAGCAACACGACAAGCAAACAATTTTCCGTCCGTTTTTAGGGGGAACGCTTTGCCTGCGAAAAATAAATTATTATTTTTGCTGCCGAAAACCATTATTGTATCATCCAAATGGACGACTATCACGCGGAAAATATTGATTAACAGACAGGGAAAGAGCATCAGGCAGGTTTCCCCGTCCTTTTAAACATGGGAGAAACTTGACATGCGAACCTACTGGAACATCGACCACACACTGCGTACTCTTGAGAATTGGCAGCCCAATTGCTGGGTGCAGGTGACTTGCCCAACGCCGGACGACGAAAATTTCCTTTTCAACGAACTGCACATCCCCGATTATTTTCTTGACGACATCCGAGATAAAGACGAGCGCTCACGTTATGACTACGATGAGGGCTGGTCGCTCATAATCTTGCGTATCCCTTATGTCAAGGAAGTCAGGTCGCGCACGCCCCACACCACGGTGCCGCTTGGCATCATCCTCAATAAAGGGGTTTGCGTAACGGTCTGCAATTACGAAACCAACATGATGATTGATTTCGTATCGTATCAGCAGAAGCGCAATTTGGGATTCACCGACTCCGTAGACCTTGTGTTCCGCCTCTTCCTTTCTTCGGCCGTTTGGTATCTGAAACGACTCAAGCAAATCAGCATTCTCATAGAGGAAGCCAAGCATAAGCTCGACAACAATATCAACAACGAAGACCTCGTGGGGCTCTCGCGACTGCAGGATAGCTTGACTTACTTCATTACGTCTATTCGTGGAAATGAGACACTGCTCTCAAAACTGAAGTTTAAACTGCCTGTCGATGAACTCGATGCCGACCTCATTGAAGACGTCACCATTGAGATGAACCAGGCGAGGGAGACAACGAATATCTACACCAACATCCTCGACTCGACGATGGAAACCTATGCCAACGTCATCAACAACAATATGTCGGGCTTGATGAAGAAGATGACGAGCCTCAATATCATCCTCATGATTCCGACGCTCGTGGCAAGTATCTTTGGTATGAACTTGATTTCGGGCATGGAAGAAGTGTGGTGGGGCTTCCCCATCACCATCGTCTTCACCATCGTGGTGACTTTCATCTGCTATGGTGTGTTCCGCAAGAAGGCTTGGATATAATTCACGCAGAGAATAATTCGTCCTTCGCAGAAAATAATTAACCCTCCGCAGAGGATAACCAAGGGATAAGTTGTGCCAAAAAGGCCCAGAGCGCCAGGGCTGACGAAAATTTGTTGGCAAACGTTTGGCTATCCCGATAAAAATAACTTCATTTGCAAACGAATAAGCCGTTTGCTGAGTCAGACGGCAAATTAACGTGTGCGGCATCAGAACGCCAAAGAGGCGATGGTGGCCGCGAAGTATCGAAACATTATTGTACTATTGTGAAGGTGGTGTCTTGTTAGCGCTGTGTCTCCCATGCAGAGAGACAACGCGAAGCAGAGCTCGACCTTTAAGAAGAAAAAAACTCCTATGAGCGAAGAGAAAATCAACGAATTGAACGCTGCAGAAGCTCCTGTGGAAGCTACGGAGCAAACGGCAAACATTGCTAATGAGGAAACGGTGGAGCAGGTGGCTGCTGCCGCTGAAAACACGTCTGCACGTGCATTGCCTACCACGAAGGAGGGCGTAATCGAGCGTCTGAAGGAAATCGTGGCCGAAGGACAAGACGTTGACCGCAATGAAATAGAACTGCTGAAGCAGACTTACTATAAACTCCACAATGCTTCAATCCTTGCCGCAAGAGAGGCTTTCTTGGCCAATGGCGGAAAGGTGGAAGAATTTATGCCGGCTCCTGATCCCGAAGAGGAAAACTTCAAGGCGCAGATGGTGCGCATTCGCGAAATGCGTGCGCAGGCCATTGAGGAACTTGAAAAGGAAAAGCAGGCCGGACTGGAAAGAAAACTCGCCATCATTGAGCGCATCAAGGAAATGTCGGCAACACCGGATGAGGCCGACAAGAATTATGATGAGTTTAAGAACTTGCAGGCTGAATGGAAGGAAATCAAACAGGTGCCAGCTGAACGTGCGACGGAACTGTGGAAAAACTACCAACTGTATGTTGAGCAGTTCTACGACCAATTGCGTCTGAACCACGAATTTCGCGCTTACGATTTCAAGAAGAATCTCGAAATCAAAACCGCTCTTTGCGAGGCCGCCGAGAAGTTGGCCGAGGTGGAAGACCCCGTGTCGGCTTTCCATCAGTTGCAGAAACTGCACCAGGAGTTCCGCGAGACGGGTCCTGTTGCCAAAGAGTTGCGCGAGGAAATCTGGAAGCGTTTCAAGGATGCTTCAACCGTTGTCAACAAACGCCATCAGGATCACTTCGAGGAACTGAAAAACCGCGAAGAGGAAAACCTCGTGAAGAAGACGGCGCTCTGTGAGAAGATAGAGGAAATCAATACGCAGTTTGAAACGCTCAAGAATGCTGCCGACTGGGAAGGCAAGACCAAGGAGGTGATTGCGCTTCAGGCAGAATGGAAAACCATCGGTTTCACGCCGAAGAAGATGAACGCGAAAATCTTTGAGCGCTTCCGCAGTGCTTGCGATGCGTTCTTCACGGCTAAGACCAACTACTATAAGGCCACGCGCGAAACGCTCCAGGCTAATCTCGCTCAGAAAAATGCGCTCTGCGAACAGGCTGAGGCATTGAAAGATAGCAAGGACTGGAACAACGTGACCAACAAGTTTGTTGAACTCCAGAAGGAATGGAAGAAGGTGGGTCCTGTGCCTCACAAGATTTCTGAAACCATTTGGAAGCGTTTCAACGATGCTTGCAACTATTTCTTCGAGCAGAAGAATGCCGCCACAGCCGGACAGCGCGAAGCTGAAGAGGCCAACATGGCGAAGAAGAATGAAATCATCGCCGCGCTGGAGGCTCTTTTGACCAATCCAGGAGAGAACGTGCAGCAGCAGGTGCGCGACTTGCAGGCACAGTGGAACGAAACGGGCCACGTGCCTTTCCGCAAGAAGGAAAAGATGTACAAGCGTTACCACGAGGCTTGCGACAAGGTGTATAAGGAATTGCACCTGAGCGCAGGGCGCCGTAATCTGGAGAGCTTCCGCAAGAATGTGGCTGAAAAGGGTGGCAACGAACTGACGCGCGAACGTGCCCGCTTGAACAATGCGCTTGAAGCCAAGAAACAGGAAATCAAGAACTACGAGACGAACCTTTCTTTCTTCTCTGTGAAGTCGAAGGGGGCCAACGCGCTCGTGGGAGAGGTTTCCAAAAAGATTGAACGCCTGAAAGAAGACCTCAAGCTCATCGAGGAGAAAATCAAGGCGGTCAACGAGAAAATCAAAGCAGAAAAATAATTGTGTTTCAAACGCCTGAGGCTTCCTCTGGTCGTTGAAGCAAAACCATTACTTAATGAAGGGCATGTTCTTAACGACGGAACATGCCCTCATTTGTAATAAGTTATGCGGTGGAATATCCTCTTTAAGTAATGTTGAAAGAATAAGTTCCGCAATTTTGTGCCTGCATTTTTGAGTTATTTTTGAGCTTATTCGAAGGAGCAATGCGAGCATTGTGACTGAGAATAAGTTCGAAAAGAGCCGAAAAGGCAGGTGACTAAATAAAATATTACTTGCCAACGGCAAAATAGTGGAAGTTATTTTTTCAACATTACTAAAAGTCCAGTGGTTCATAAGTGGGTATTCATCCCATCCAAATATCAAATATTTATCATGTCAACGGTTATCTATCCATCTCCCATCTTCGGTCCTGTCCACAGTCGCCGTCTGGGAGTTTCTTTGGGCATCAACCTCATGCCTGCCGACGGCAAGATTTGCACGTTCGATTGCATCTATTGCGAGTGTGGCTTCAATGCCGACCATCGGCCACGCCTCCATCGTCCGACGCGCGAAGAGGTGCGCGAAAAACTGGAGCAGCAGCTCGTTAAGATGGCGGGTGAAGGGCGTTTGCCAGATGTGCTGACATTTGCCGGCAATGGTGAACCGACGGCGCATCCCGATTTCAAAGCCATCATTGAAGACACCATACAGTTGCGCAACCGCCATTGCCCGGAGGCCCGTGTGAGCGTTTTGAGCAATGCCACGCTGGCCGCCAAACCAAGTGTGAGGGAGGCCTTGCTTATGGTGGACAATAATATCTTGAAACTCGACACGGTCAATGCGGAATACATTCGGCGCGTGAATGCCCCGACGGGACATTACGATGTCGGTGAAGTCGTTGAGGCTCTGAAGAGCTATCATGGTCACGTCATCATCCAAACGATGTTCATGAAAGGACGTGACATGCACGGCGTGAGCGTCGACAACACCGGCGAGGAATATGTCGGCCCCTGGATTGAGGCGGTCAAGGCCATTGCGCCGCAGAGCGTGATGGTTTACACCATCGACCGTGAGACCCCCGATCAGGCCCTTCTCAAAGCCACGCATGAAGAACTCGATGCCATTGTCGCCCGCGTGAAAGCATGCGGCATTCCGGCTTCCGCCTCTTATTGATTGCCTGTGATGACTCCAATGAAAGACGAATTGCTGGAGCTGGCGGGCCAGACCATCAAGCGGCAGCACCTCCTTCGCGAAGGCGACGGCTGTTTGGTGGCATTGAGCGGCGGCGTCGATTCGGTGTCGTTGCTCATCGTGTTGCAGGCGCTGGGCTTTCGCGTGGAGGCCGCGCATTGCAATTTCCATTTGCGGGGTAGCGAGAGCCTGCGCGACGAAATGTTCTGCCGAGATCTGTGCGAGCGCCTGCAGGTGCCGCTTCATGTTGTTGATTTCCAAACAAAGAAGGAGGCGCAGGCCAACGGCGAGAGCATCGAAATGGCCGCACGCCGCTTGCGCTACGCCTGGTTTGAAACGTTGCGAAAGGAACGCCAATTGGACAAAATCGCCGTTGGCCACCACCGTGACGACAACATCGAAACCCTCTTGCTCAACCTCGTGCGTGGCACGGGAATCCGCGGACTGACAGGTATGGCTTTTGAGCGCGACCGCATCATCCGCCCTTTCCTGAACGTCTCTCGCGAGACCTTGCTCCGCTTTTTGCAGCGCAGGAAACAGGATTATGTCACCGACAGCACGAATGTCGACACCAGCTATAAGCGCAATTTTGTGCGCAATCGTCTCCTGCCTTTGTTGAGGGAGATGAATCCTTCGGTGGAGCAGACCCTCGTTGGCGACATGAGAAAACTGCAATCGGCGGAAGAGGCTTATGAGGCCGTCATGGCGTCGACCTTCGACGCTCCTGCCCGCCCAACGCCGACGGGCTACGTCTTTCCTGTTTCGATGTTGCGCTTCCGCGCCAATTTCGATGCCATCGGAAGGCGTTTCGGTTTCACCGACGATGTCGTGTCTTTGCTCTCTCAGCCAGAACGTTGTGGCGAGCGTGCCCTCTTCCAGTCGGAAAATTTTCTCGCGGCCTATTATCGCGACCATCTTGAGGTGAGCCGTCGTCCAGCGAAATACCGCCCCGTCAGCCTTGCCGATGTCGTGCGGGCCACCTTGCCCGATGGTCGGACAATCAGTGTGCAATGGCTTCCCCGCGAAGCTTTGGCCGAGATTCCGCGTTGCGCCGACCAAGTGGCGCTTGATGCCGACAAAATTGTGGGAGATTTGATATTGCGCCGTCCGGAAAACGGGGAGCGCTTCACGCCCTTCGGTCTGCGCGGCAGCAAACTTGTGAGCGACTTCCTGACAAACAGACACGTCTCGCAGATACAGCGCCTATGGACGGCTGTCGTGGCCGATTCGCGCGGCATACTCTGGCTTGTGGGCCACCGTCCTGACCAGCGCGGGGCCATTTCTCCCGACACAAAGCGAGTGTTGCTCCTGAAACTTGAGGCATAATGCACTGTCGGGCAGTGTGGTTTGGCCAGAAATAATGCGAAACCTATAAAATGTATTACTCAATAAAAATGAAATTACATACCCTCCTTTATATCCTTCCCTCATTCATCCTCCTCTCAGCGTGCAACGGCGTAGACCGTTCTGGCGAGCAACCCTTTGCGCCGACGGTGGAAACTTTGGCGGCAGAGGCGGCGGGCGACGGTGTGCTTCTCAATGGCCGCGTGACAGACTCCCCCAACAGCGATGTGCTTGAGTGTGGTTTCCTTTATGGCAACGACACCTTGCGCGTGAAGCTTAAGAGTGAGGAAGTCTCTCTGCTTTTCTCGGCCTACGCCGACTCGCTGCAGAATGGAAACTACTACGCCGTGGCTTATGCTCGCAACGGGGTGGGGACGAGCTATGGCGACACGGTTCGTTTTCAAATCAATAAATGATGCGGCTTTTTGCCATCAGTTAATCCAGACCACCTGCTTGCAAAACAGAATAAAATGAAAGTCTTTAAGAATGTGGCCCTTGTCGGCCTGTGTCTTTTTGCTCTCTCGTTTACATCCTTGAGGGCACAAACCGTGATCGACCTTAAGCGTGGCGGTGTCGTGCGTGCCAAAACCATTGACGACTATCGCGAAGAAGCCAAGGTCAAGGAGCGGTTGGCAGCCGATTCCTTAGCTTACGTTGACCATCTGACGCGTGCACTCAATGCGTTGGGGCGTGATTCTTTGGCACAAGCAGAACAGCTTTTCAAGGAAGCACTGCGTGTTCGGCCGGAAGCTCCGTCGAATTACATCGTTAGGCATAATCTTGGAGAAATCTATCTCGCCCAAGGACGTTACCGGGAAGCCATCACGCGTTTCAGTGAGGTGCTGAAAGAGCATCCGGAAGTGGGCGAGGCGCGTTACGAACGCGCGGTAAGCTATTATGAGATGGGCAACCAGCAGGCGGCGCTTGAAGACTGTTCCGTGTTGCTGAATGGCAATCCGGCAACGCATCTGCGCGTGAAAGCCTTGTTCCTGCAAGCTGGCATACACATGAAAAGCCGTCAGCCTCATCTGGCAAAAACCGACGTGGAGGAAATCATACGTCTTGACCCCGACAACCAGAATGCGCATTTGCTCGAAGCTGGGGCGCTCGAAGCGCTCGGACAATCGCAAAATGCGCTCCACAAACTCGATGCCTTTGTGGAGGCCCATCCTGAGAATGTTGAAGGACGCTTGGCAAGAGCCGAACTCGAAATGCGCTTGACGGTGCCAGATTTGGCAGTGAAGGACTATGATGCTGCCATTCTTCTTGCGCCGGAAAATCCAGAACTCTTCATTGGCCGCGCCAAGGCCAATTTGCAACTCAAACGTTTTGTGGCTGCCCGAAAGGATTTGGATGCCGCAGTGGCGTTGGGCATTCCGCGCGGGATGCTCAATGCGTATTATCAGCAGTTGAAGAAATAATGGAAGGACAGGAGGAATGCCCTTTTAAAGTAGGTGTTCAAAATTAGTTTATATTGAATGATACTATAAAATAATTTTGAACACCTACTTAAGAAATAACTACCAGTTTATCACATGATAAGACACAATCTATATAGAAGCCAAATGCTGCGGGTGTTTTTCATGCTCGCTGTCTTTATGCTCCTTTCTGCATCGCAGGGTCTGGCGCAGATACTTGGCGAGCGCTTTGCGGGACGAGAATATCGTGCCGTTTGGCTGACAACGTTGAGCGGACTTGACTGGCCTTCGCGTCCGGTGAGTGTTTCTTCAGACACCCTGCGCCAACAGCAGGCGCTCCGTCAGACACTTGACCGCCTGCAGCAGGCTGGCATCAATACCGTGATTTTCCAAACGCGCATCCGGGCCACCGTGGCTTATCCCTCAAACATCGAACCGTGGGATGGCGCCTTTTCAGGAACGCCGGGGCGCGGTCCGGGTTACGACCCGTTGGCCTTTGCCCTCAGAGAATGTCATAAGCGCGGCATGGAACTGCACGCTTGGGTCGTGGCCTTTCCCATCTGCAATGTGACGTTGGCGCGGCGTCTTGGCGCGGAAGCTTTGCCAAAGAAACATCCCGAGCTCTGCCATCGCTGTGGCGATGCCTGGTTTATGGACCCTGGCGTTCCAGCCACGGCGCAATACGTTGCTGGCATCTGTCGGGAAATTGTGGAACGCTATGATGTGGACGGCATACATTTAGATTACATACGATATCCAGAAGAGTCTGTGGCTTGGAAAGACCAGGCCACCTATCGAAAATACGGCAACGGAAAGCGCCTGGGAGACTGGCGGCGCGAGAATGTTTCGCGCGTTGTTCGGGAGGTGCACGACGCCGTCAAGTCTGTGCGCCCTTGGGTGAAACTGAGTTGCTCGCCAGTTGGAAAACGTGCCGATCTGCCCCGTCAGAGTAGCTATGGCTGGAATGCGCGTGAGGCCGTTTATCAAGATGCCGCACAATGGTTGCAGCAGGGACTGATGGACGTGTTGTTTCCCATGATGTATTTCGATGGTAAGCACTTTTATCCCTTCGCACAAGACTGGACAGAACAGAGCGGAGGGCGCCCAGTCGTTCCTGGTTTGGGAATTTACTTCCTTTCTCCGCGCGAGAAAAATTGGTCTTTGTCGGTCATCGCGCGGCAGATGCATTTCGCGCGTCAGCTCAATATGGGAGGCACGGCCTTTTTTCGGAGCAAGTTTCTGACAGACAATACCAAGGGACTTTATGATTTTCTTCAGAAGGATTTCTATCGCCAGCCCGTTCTGACGCCGCCCATGAAGGTATCGGGCGTTGCAACTCCCGAGATGCCGCACGTCAGCATCAAAAGAGAAGGAAATACGTTGCACTTGTCGTGGAAGGCTGTCACCTCTGCCGTTCCAGTAACCTATAATATCTATCGCATTTCCAAAAGCGCGACAAGCGTCAGCCGTGTTTCCCCCCTTACTATTGGTGCACCTCTGTCTCCGAAGGACACGTTTGTGCTGAAAAAAACGTTGGAAGAACCGCGTCTGGTCGTTTCAAAAATCTCCGCGACACAATGGATTTATACCCCCTCTTTGCCTTCACTCTGCCACGATACCTATATCGTGCGGGCTATGGATGCCTATGGGCAGGAGAGTGGAGATGCTGATGGCGTAAATGTCGTGGCGATACAATAGTGACTCTTTGTCCGTTTTCCGCTTCGATTCACGTAATGGTCGCTGCTTGCGGATATTGAAAAAAAGGTATAGCAACAGTTTCTCTGGAACCCCAGACATGTTATCTACCTTCGGCCGTAGTTCGTGCTACTCGCGGCCGCAGGGCCGACGCATTACTCTATGGCATCAATTTAGCAAGGAAAGAACTGTCCCATCCTGCTCTCTTTCTTTTTGCCTTCATGCTGCCCTTAGTTTCATCTTGTTTTATCCTTGCTAAAGCAATCTTATTAA
>OKSM01000017.1_pt1 | contig 49679 bp, 74 predicted proteins | sample 1606281 | NCBI WGS metagenome assembly OKSM01 (sample SAMEA3879549, study PRJEB24766) | human gut metagenome | biome: human-associated habitat; feature: feces | place: USA | collected 1985/1987
GTGCTGACACGGCTGATGCCTCTGAAGCCTCTGCGCTCTCTTCGAAGAACGCGGCGGCATCGAGCGCGGCGGCGGCCAAGACTAGCGAGACGAATTCGAAGGCGAGCGAGGTTGCGGCCAAGGCTTCGCAGAACGCGGCTAAGGCCTCGGAGACGAATGCGAGTGCGTCGGAGACTAATGCCCTTGCGGCTAAGAACGCAGCGGCTACGAGCGCAAGCGCGGCTAAGACGTCAGAAGCGAAAGCCAAGACTTCTGAGACTAATGCGAAGACGTCTGAGACGAACGCGGCCTCATCGAAAACTGCGGCGGCATCCAGTGCGTCGGCCGCGAAGACTAGTGAGACGAATGCCGCATCGTCGAGTTCGGCCGCTGCTTCGTCTGCTTCTGCCGCGTCAACCTCTGCAACGAACGCTTCTAACTCGCAAAAGGCCGCCGCGTCTAGCGCTACCTCAGCCGCTAACGCGCAGAAGGCCGCAGAAGTCGCGCGCGATCTCGCTCAGCAATATGCGTCGCAGAATGCGCATGCTGTCGTTTATGACGCTCAGACGCTCACGACAACCCAGCAGGCGCAGGCGCGAAAGAACATTGGGGCGATTTCGGCGGCCGAGGCACCCGCACCCAACCTGACACCGTACCTCACGAAGGCCGACGCCGCCTCTACGTACTTGGGCATCAACGCCAAGGCGAAGACCGCAGGAACGGCGGATAAGGTGCCTTGGACGGGCGTGAGCGGTAAGCCCAATCTCGTTCGTAGTGTCAACGGAATTTCGCCGGGAACTGATGGGAATGTAACTATTCCTATTCCGGCACGGATGATGCCTAACTATGGATCGTGCGTTCAAATTGGTGCAGGGGATTACACTCCGAGCGAAGATGGTTGGCTGAGACTCGAAAATATGAATAGCGGTGACTATACGGGCGGGAAAGTCATACACAAAGCCAGCGGTGCCTTAATTCTTGAGTTCTATCAAAACAGATACCCTGGGATTGCGACAATGATGCTCCCTGTACGAGCCGGAGAAACATATACCGTTAGCAATCCAGGCAAGATTTATTTCCATAGAATGATGTGAATATTATGACCCAAAGATACAAGATTCAAAATGAGAACACCAAAGAGGTGCTTATTGCCATTGGTGAGGACATCGAGTGGTTCGAAGCAATGGGTTATACGGAAGTTGGAGAAGTAGAGCAAGCCTACGATGGACGCTATTACGTCGCGGGCTATGAGCCTGAGATTCCAGATGAAGAGTTGGAGGCAAGGCATCTCGCAGAAGCAAAGCGCGAGAGAGCTGAGCAGGTTGGCGCAATCCTCGTCGAGGTCGATGGGATGGTCTTTGATGGTGGAGAGCGTGCCCAAACTAGAATGGGGAACGCTATTCGCGCGGCTGAGATTTCAGGGCTCTCGTCTTTCGACTGGGTGTTGGCAAACGACGAGGTCGCGACAGTCACGCTTGAGCAACTGAAAGAGGCGTTTGCAAAGTCCGTAGGGACAATGTGTGAGCTCTGGCCTAGACCTTACGAGCGGGCATAACGGCGTTAACTATCGAGAAAGTTGGCACCCCCGCTCTAGGCGATAGGACGATCCTCAATCGTGCGTCAGCGTTAAAGAACGTTTCTTTTGGAACATCGTTGTAAGGCGATAGCCACCGGACTTGATGGCACGAAGCAAACGCACTTTTACGCTCGTCGGTAGGCGTCTGCGGCAGGCTCGGTCTCCGATGTTCGATGGGCCATCAAGCGTCCAGACGCAAGCCGAAAGCAATCTATGCGGAGGGAAACGTTTCGCGAAGTCGGAGTAAGGACAGAACAGCCAGTCGTCGACGGGAGCCGGTATCGGCATATAGGTAGCTAATGCGTAGGCAGCGGCTTCGCGATGAATCAGATACGCAAAGGTGCAAAGCGGTGTTGGCTGGATGATCCGAAACAATTCCGTGTCATGAACTGGATAGTTTTCTCCGACAGTGAACGTTTGACGGGACCCGTGGAGCTGGATGACGTGGACCCCTTGAGGAATCCAATCGGAAGAGGTAGCGAACAGCTTGAAGCGGGGCGATAGGACGATGTCGTCCTCCATGATCAAGCCCCATTCGCAGTTGCTTTTTACGAGCTTTTCCCAACAGGCTGCGTGCGATAGGAAGCATGCAATCTCAGTTGGCCACAGCGCTTTTCTGAAGACGAATTTCTCGGGGGCATCGTAGGGGGCCTCTAGCCGGGCGAGTTCCTCAGAACTCAATTTACGACCGTCTATAGCGTGGATGCGTTGGAAGGAGAGGCCCTGCGCGGAAAGTTGTTTTGAAATCGATTCTAGGCGCTCGGCCGAGCGATCAAGGTTAACCACTAAACGAAGAATGTTGGTTGGGGGGGTAACGTCTTGAAACATGTTTGATATGGGTGCAAAAAATGGCTCACGGTTGTTGGCTCACCCATGAGCATGGTACGTATACATAACTTTATCACACCGCCTTTAGGCGGTTTTTTTGTATGTGGGGTTTGATTGTCAAGGCGCTGAAGGAGGCGCTAAAGGAAAAGGTGTATGACATGACGAAAAACGAAGTGAAGGAATGGCTCGACAAGCTCGGCGTCAAGGTAGAGGAGGTAACGGACGATCTCATCGCCAAGGTGGAAGCCCAGAAGGCCTTGCTTGATGCGGAGACCCGTCGCAAGACGCGCCTCTTCTGGGGACCGGTCGGTCTTGTGATTGGCGCGGTCGTCGGCTATGCCTTCGCGGCCTTTTTCTGAGGCTTCCCGACGCGTCCATGAAGCGTCGACAACTCCCTTGATAATGCGTTGAGGGAGTTTTTTTATGCGCGTGTGCTTGAGGTCTCGTCAGAGACTCAAGGCATGCGGGAGGTTGCATGCCATACAGAGATTTGAGTGACGGGCAGATTCTGGCCGCTGCAACTGGTTTTGCGGCGATCTGCGGTTGGCTTTCGTACCTGCTGAAGGTACAGGAAGGAAAGGTTTTCACATGGCGAGAGTTTTTGCTTCATGGTGCGATCAGTGCTGTGTGCGGTTTGATCTGCTACGAGGTGCTTTTTTACGAAGGGTTTCCGCCGCAGTTGTGTGGGGCCTTGAGCGGCATGGCTGGGTGGGGCGGCACGCGGGTGATCCGTCTTCTTGAGGTCGTTCTGCAGAAGCGCCTTGGTCTGGATAAGGAGGATTTGAAGTGAAGAATTTTGGCGAGTATTCGGCGGAAGTCGCGATGGACTTCATCGAGGCTTGGGAGGGCTGCCGCCTGCAGGCGTACAAGTGCCCCGCCGACATTTGGACAATCGGCGTCGGTCACACGAAGGACGTGACGGAGCATGACGAGATCACCTACGAGCAGGCGAGGGAGCTGCTACGACAGGACGTCGAGGAGGTCAAGCGAGGGCTTGCGCCTTTCGTCAATGTTCACGTGACTGAAGGGCAGTTCGTGGCATTGGTGAGTCTGGCTTTTAACGTGGGCGTGAGCTACGTCGTTCACCAGTGTTCGCGCCTCATGCGTGCACTCAATGCTGGAGATGCGGAGGCGTGTGCTCACGAATTTCTCGATATCAACCGGGCAGGCGGCAAGGTGCTCGCGGGGCTGACCGAGCGCCGCCGCGCCGAGGCAAAGCTCTTTCTTTCGGAGGCCTAGACGATGATTTATCTGAAGTGGTTGGCACTCATGCCCGCGTCGTTTTTTATGGCAATCATTGGCCGCCTTCTCGCGCCCATCCTGCCCTTCTTCGTGGACAAGGAAACGCATCGTCTGCCGAGGTGGCTGTCGTGGTTTGCTACTGACGACAACGACGCGGATGGGGATGCGGGCCATTGGGAGCGATGGCCGGGCACTGATTGGTGGAGTACGTACAAAAGGCGCGTCGCCTGGCTCCTTAGAAATGTCTGCTATGGGTTCGACATTCAAGTGCTGGGCGTCCCCGTTCATACGTCTGATGACTGGGAGGTGACGGGCAATGAGGACGCGAGCGACACGAACGGCGTCTCGGGCACGTGCCGCAGGCGTTGCCGCCGCGACGGGAAGCTCATCGCCTTTCAACTCTATTACATCAAGCACTATCGCCTGTTCGGCAGGCCGTGCTGTGTAAGGCTCAACCTCGGCTGGAAACTGTGGGGATCCCGCGACAAATGTGCTCAGTACGTCGGGATCTATCTGAATCCCGTGAAGGGCTTCGAGTTATGAAGCACAAAAGGAAAAGCCGCTCGGTTGTGGCGACCGAACGGCTTTGGGGAGACCTTTTGAGACAGAGGTTCTATGGAGAGTATTTTATCAAACTTGATCGTCGCTTTGCGACTCGGAGAATTGATGATGGTCGAGAATTTGACGTGGCAGGCGATTGGGACTTACGCCGTGTTCTTTGGAATTGGTGGCGTGGCTATTGCATGGGGGCTTGCCAAAACGGTTAAGGCTTGGAAGGATGCCTTGAAATGAGTGTTCAAGTTTTGAAGGGAGTGGCGGTGCTTGCGATGAGTGCCGCCTTTTTCTTTGCCGGCTATCGCTATGCGGCCGCCTTGTATGGCGAGGACATTGCCGCACTGCGTGAGGACTACGCGATACGGGCGCAGTCTCTTGAGGTTAAGTACAGAGAGAAGGAGAGGGGCTATGCACAGAGTCTTGTTGATGCGTGGGAAGCCCGGGACAAGGCGCTTGCTCGCGCCGATGATCTTGGCGCTGATCTTGAGCGGGTGCGCAAGCAAGCAGCCGATGCTCGCCGTCGATTGTCCGCAGCCGCCGGCGGTACCTTCGAGTCTGAAAGAGAGCAGCTTGCCCGCTGCGCAGACTTACTCGAAAGAGGCACGGAGTTGGTTCGAAGAGGTGTCGAACTATCTGAGCGCACTGCGATAGACAAAGATGCTATGGCGATGATTGTGAGCCAGTGAAGTGCTAAACTCCCTGCAACAACACCGCGCAAGCCTAGCCCTTTGGGATGCTCACTCCGCGCGGTTTCCTATACGGGCTACGATAGTACCTGCGCTCGATCATGAGGAGCGCCGAGAAATCCTGCCCATGAAAAAGCCCCACTTACTATTGATCGGTAGGTGGGGCATTTTTTATAGCGCCATTATTGAGATATCGTATTGGTTAATCTCAAGATGACATTTGATAGCCGCTTAAATTGAGTGTCAAAGGCATTTCGACTTTCTTGCATTGTTTGCAAGGCAAAACCGAATTGCTTGGCATCAATGAGGTCTTGGTCAGTTAAAGCAAAAATAGGCTTCGATAGGTTTTGGCTAATCGCTATGAGAGAATTAAAATCGGCTATGTGGGACAGGTCGTATGCTTGTAGTTGCTCGCCATTTCTATCGGGGTAGTTTGACAAAATCTTCTGAACACTTTCCTTATCTAGGTCACAGCCAATCTGTTGCAATGCCGGCAAAAGAAGGGTGTCTACAGAAGATCTAATTTTTGAAATCCAACGTTCGAAAGACTTTGCGGGTTCTTGTTTGCGAATCCTGTAGCGTTGTTGAATTGTTCCAAGAAAAATAGGACGGTTTGTGAGAGCCGAACTCGATCTTGAGGGCATAGTTTGTTTGAAAGCATTGATTTCACGATGCCAGTTTTGAAGGTGTTCGGTTAGCGAAGAAATGGCTTGCCAACAGAAAAAATCCGGTGAAGTAGGAACGATAAAATAGTCACTTGACATGAGCATTACTTCGTTAAGACCGCCAACGTTGGGACTCATATCAAATAGAACAAAATCGAAGCCTTCCCTTTCTGCGAGGTCGCGAATAAATCTTGGCAATGCACCGGGTAAGTTTCTGGTTGCGGGAACGCCGACGGCGATTTTGAGGGCAATGCTAATCTGAGAGTCCATGTCTGAAATATTCAGACTTCCTGGCAACAGAAATAAATTCGGGTTCTGTGTCTGGAATAGGTTTCCAGATTCGTTGGATAGAATGCTATCGGAAGAAATGCCATCAATTAACTGTGAAACAACAGTCTTTAATGTGAGGTTAGTTCGGCTTTCATAAAAGCGGTCTAACCCTTCGTCAATTTTAGAGTACCCTAAAATGATTCCTGTAAGGTTGCATTGAGAGTCTAGATCGACAAGGAGAACTTTGTAGCCGGCGTCCGCTAACGCCCAACCTAAATTGAAGGTTGTCGTTGTTTTGCTGACCCCGCCTTTATGATTGAAGAGGGAAATTGTCGTGGCCATGATAGTGTGAGTTAAGCTACTGCCTTCCAGTAAGACGGAATAAGGATTCTCATATCTTACCCTGTTCCAGTCAGATGGAGAAGATTGTATGTCTAGCTTTGAGATGGCTGTAGTGCCTGAGTTGGTGTAATCCCTATGTTGCGTCTGCTAGGTAAAATGGGATGAGGCATGTTTATGTGTCTTAGCTCATTGGTAGAATCGCGTCTGCCCACTGCTGCATGACAGAACCCGTGCGCCGCAAGCCTCTCATTTCAATGGGAGGTAAGGCGCACAAAGTTTTCGAACGTGAAGTAACATTGCCTTATGCGCACCTCCACCTCTTCCTACATCGTCGAACTTCCGCTTCGTGTGAACGATCAGCAGAATCGTTTTCTCGAAAAGGCGTTTGAGTTCGGACGCACGCTCTACAATGCGACGCTCGGGACAGCTCTCGGACGTCTGCAGCGCATGCGTGAAACGCAGGAGTGGCGGGTGGCACGGGACATGCCCAAGGGGAAAGCACGCACGAAAGCGTTCAGTGCTGTTCACAAAGCCTTTGGACTAACCGAGTTCGGCCTTACGATCATTGCGAATAATCATCGCAAGGCGAGCGGTCGAAAAGACATTGGCGCTCATGAAGCGCAAAGCATTGGTAAAGCGGTCTGGAGGGCTCTACAGCGTCACATGTTCCAGAAAGCCGGCAGACCTCGCTTCAAATCCTTCAGGCGTGGACTCAATTCCATCGAAGGCACGAACAATCAGGAAATCATGTACAAGCCCGAGCGTGGAGCCATTGTCTGGCGCAAGCACGTGATGCCGTACATGAAGCCCGACACTGACTACATGAAGGAGGCGCTCGCCTTCGACCGGCGCGTGAAATACTGCCGAATCGTGCGCAGGACGCTCAACGACGTCAGGCGCTGGTTCGTGCAGCTCGTGGTCGAAGGTCTGCCGCCCGTTCGCAAGGTATATGCGCCCAAATGCGAGGTTGTCGGCATCGACCCGGGTCCAAGCCGGATTGCTTATTTTCATGAGTGTCAGGCGGCCATAGTCGAGGTTGCACCTCACGTGGATCTGAAAGAGCCGAAGATTCGCCTTCTGCAGCGCAGGATCGACCGTTCAAGACGAGCGAACAATCCCGACAACTACAATCCCGACGGAACCGTGAAAAAGGGTTCGTCGACTTGGAACACAAGCAATCGCGGACGCAGGACGGCGGCAAAGCTTGCCGAGCACCATCGGTGCCTGGCGGCCACCCGCAAGCGCGACCACGGTGAGCTTGTGAACGATCTGCTGCAGATCGGCGGCACGATCAAAATTGAGAAAAACAATTACCGATCTTTTCAACGCTGCTTCGGACGGTCGACAAACCGGAGGGGAATGGGTAAGTTTGTGGAGCATCTCAAACGCAAGGCTGAAAGCGCCGGCTGCGAGGTGATCGAACTCAATGCCTATAAGCTGAAGATGTCGCAGTACGATCCGCAAACGGATGCGTACCGCAAGAAGCCGTTGAAGGAAAGGTGGCACCGCTGGGGAAACACCGGCACGCTCGTGCAGCGAGACGCCATGAGTGCGTTTCTGGCGTGCCATGCAACTGAAAAAGGACACGACCGAGCCCTTCTCCTTGAGAAGTGGACGACTGCGGAAGCACTGTTGAGCGGCAGCGGTCTGTGTCGTCATGAACCTTGTAGCGACCCTGAAGTATCGAAAGACACTTCGGGGCTCACGAAGCCGAATTGCGGGAGCAAGGCGGAACGGGAAAGAGGTCTGCCGCGCACACTTTGTACGGACGGTGACGTTCAGGCGGCTTTGCCCCCTGAAAGAGCTGTCTGACGGTCAAAGTGAATCCTCTGTCTTCAGACAGGGGAGCTTCAAGTTATCGAAATACTCGTCATTGTCAAGCATGAGCCAGCTCCCATTTCTTGAGTTCGTCGCAAAGGGTGCGTGCGCTGAGCTGTACTCTGTTGAAAGCCTGCTTGCTGGCGCAGTTCTTGGCGATGGAAAGGTATGACGTGTAGGCCTTGATCGATCGAACGATGTCTGCCGTGTCCTTGTTGTCGATGAGTCGCTTTGCGAGGCCGAGGAGGTTGGCGACCGATTGATCGCGATAAGACCATCTGAGCTCGCGACGGATGTCCTGGACGACGATTTCTGTTTCTGTCATCCCTCGTCCTCCTTCTGTTTGACGAAGTACTCAGTCGGGAAGAGCGTTGGCGCAATCTTGCCCTTGACGGGGACGTGGAGGAGGTAGAAGCCACCTAGCGTACCTTGTGTATCGACTGGGTACAGGAACAACTCTCCGTCACACTCCGACTCGGCCTTGTGCATATCTTCCAGCGTCGCCCCGATCTGGCATGCAACCCGCTTGCGTATTTCCTTTTTCATCTTGACAGGCATTTCTCGTACCCCTCCATTTCTTCTACAAGTCGACGATCAAATTCAGCCACTCGAGCTAAAAAGTCCCCAGAGATCCACTCGCTTTTTTGATCATCAGGCCAACACTTGATGAGCGATTTGTACTTTGTTTCATGAAATCCACGGCAAAATGCGTACATGGGCTCTCCGCTTGGTCTTCTAAAATTCTCACCGTCGAAGTGGCCACGCAATCGTGCGATTTCTTTCCCTGATTCTTTTTCCTGAATCGAAAACATCAGGTCGACGTTTTTTGGGGATGTTCCAAGACTTCGTTGGGTTCCATTCGTTCGGACGAAACTCCGGGTTTTCCTTGACGTCTTCGGGGGTGAGATCGACAGAAAAGCGATTGCCGAATTTGACGGTCCTCGCTTCGCCAGTCCAAACTCTATTGAGTTCTTCCGACAGGCTCGGACCGTTGTACGTAGTGAGCATTGAGAGAATCTCATTAAGACGAAAGTCTTTCAGTTCAAAACGATTCGTTTTCATAGAAATGCCGCAAGGAAACATCTGACTTCAGTCAGGTGAGGAATTGCGGCCCATGCCTTTCACACTACCACGTGATAAAATTAAGGATATGGTGGAAATAGTATACAACCGAAATTGCGTTTACCAGATGGCATACCATGTGATATGGTGTCCGAAGTACCGCAAACGGATACTTAAAGGTGAAATAGCCAAGGCTTTGCGTCTTGCCATCACCGCGATCTGCATTGAGCGCGAGTGGCCGATTCTGAGCTAGGAAATCCAACCTGACCATATCCATTTGTTCGTAACCATCCCTCCGTCACAGGCTGTAGCCGATGCCGTAAAGATTTTGAAGGGTTCGACGGCCCGGAAGCTGTTTGTGGCTTTCCCGGCGTTGAAGGATCAGCTTTACGGCGGGCATTTGTGGTCTCCGTCCTATTACGTAGGTACGGCTGGCAATGTCAGTGCGGAAACCATCAGGCATTACATTGAAAGGACTGAACATATCAAAGGGCGCAGGTAAGCTCGTTCGACGCAAAGTCGACGTGCGTACCGTCTGCATTGCCTTGGAGGTCGATGCCGATGCTTCCGAAAAGATGCATCAGACCCGTCGCCTCTACGGGCAGGCCTGCAATTTGCTCGTCCCAATCGTCGTGTCCGATACAGATAGGAAAAAACGGCTCTGGCAACGGTACAACCTGCACAAGGCTGCTTATCCGATGGTTCGAACCAAAATGTCCGTTCTTGGTGCACAGCTCGCCTGCAACGTCATGCGTTCGGTATCGAGCATGTACCAGTCGTGGATCAGCAACCATCCGAACTTCTCGAAGGATAAGAAGATGGTGCTCCCGAGCATCAGCTTCAGGAATCCTGTTGTTCACCTGGACAAGAACACCATTCGCTTCTTCAACAACTACACCGAGGCGTCGGTCTATACGGTGAATGGGCGTGTCGGCGTTCGTCTTCGTCCGGGAAAGTTTCAGCTGAGCCAATTGGCCGGTTTTCTGGCTGAAGAGCTTGCCGGAACGTCGAAGGAGAATCGGATTTACAGGCTTGGCGAATGCAACCTCGTTTGGAAGTGCGGCATCAAAGGCACGCCTTCCAGATGGGAGCTGCACATTGCCATAGAGAAGAAACTCGAGGAAGTATCTCTCGACAACTTGTCTTTGAATCAAGTCATGGGCGTTGATGTTGGCGAAAACAACGCCGCCGCACTGTCTACCGGCCGAATCTTCAAAGCCGGGAAGATGAAGGACGACCGTGACAAATACCTGAGCAGTCGGGCTCGTTTCCAGCGCAATGGCTCCAGAAGCGCCAGACAGGCACTTCGAAAGGCTTCCGGCCGAGAGAAACGACATGTGGAACAAATCAACGACGAAATCAGCAAGTCCATTATTGAAGATGCGGCAGAACGCAATATTCGCCTGATCGTTCTTGAAGATCTTACGAACATCCGCGAGCGAATCAAGGCCGGGCAGAAGGTTCGCGCACGCCTGCACCGCTGGCCCTTCAGGGAGCTTCAGCAGAAGATAGTGGACAAAGCTTGTAGAGCGGGTATCGAAGTGATCTTCGTTGACCCTCGCTATACGTCGCAAACCTGTCCGCATTGCAATGCCATCGGAACACGGCAGAAGCACCGATTTGTTTGCAAGAACTGTGGTTACAGAGCGCACAGCGACCTCAATGGAGGTCGGAATCTGCAACGTCTGGGTTGTCTGCTGATAACCCAGGGGCTGGTGTAAACAAGCCCTATGTTGAGCCTGCTTTAGCAGGTGACAATAAAGCTTTCGACTTTAGTCGAGAGTTGTTTACGCTTTCACTCCTTGTTCTGCCATGCCAAAGGCGATGTCCTCGATCATCGATCGCTTAACCGTAGGAATTATCACGACCTTGGTCTCTGTCTTCTTCTCGGCTTTCTTCTCTGAGTTGTATGCACGGTACTCGTCAAGGGCGACTGCGGGGTCTGCGTACTTCTGGTCAGTCAGACTCACAAGCGTGTCATGATCGTCCGTGACGGACATAATCCCCGCGTTGACGAGCTTTTGCACCGTAGCCTTGAACGACGCTGCGACTTTCGTCCTTATCCCGAGCGCCTCGAGCAGCGCCGACATGCGCTGCGGGCCATTCTCGCCGATGATCGCGAGGGCCTTGTCGGCCCTCACGCCGATATATCCGTTGTGGCTCATCGGATGCTCACGCTTTCGCGCGCCTCCAAGTGGCAGCCGGGGACCTCGACGCCGTCGAGCAGTGCCTGCTTGATGGCGATCTTGTTCGGGCTTACGGTCGTCTTGACGGTCGTGTAGGCCTCGGGCAGGTTTGCGCCTTCAGAGACTTCGACGGCCTGCGTCGTGCGGATCGAGACGGTCACGCGGGCGGTCTTGACCTTCCCGGTCGCGTGCAGGGCATCGAGGAGCATGGACTTGAGGTAGTCGGAGCGCTTCTGCATTGACTTGACGCGGGCGAGCATGCGGTCGGCCTCTTCCTTGGCGGCCTTGGCCTCGGCATCGAGCTCGCGAAGGTAGAGCGCCGTGGCCTCGATCTTCTCGGCGGCCTGCGCTTCGACGGCGTGGAGCGCGTCGGAAGAGAGGATTTCCCCAGTCTCCTCGTCGACGACGATGTCATCCAGCGCAAAGCGCAGCGCCGGTGCGATTTCGTAGAGTTTCATTTTGCGTACCTATGAAAAAGCCCCGCCGGTTAGGGCAGGGCCGATTGAGAAAATGGTTGGATGATGACTATTGCTTAGCTAGCCGTCAGTGCGCGATAGCAGGACAACTGCTTCACGCTATAGCCGTTGCGCTCGAGCAGGGCCTCGATGGAGCCAATGTTTATGCTTGTCACGGCTTCGTAGAAGCGAGGCGCGAAAGGCGACTGGAGGAGACGCATCAGCTTGAGGACGGTCTCGAGGTCTTCGCGGAAGAGGTACCTCCAGTAGTAGACGAAAGTCCGCAGGTTCTCGGCCTCACGCGCGGAGAGGACGATCGAGCCTGTTGGAATGGGGTGCAGACCGCAGTGAGGGCAGCCGCCGTCGTCGGGGCGCGTGGTGTGCGGCACCTCGGGGACATCGAGCTCAACCTCTCTGATGAAATCGAGGCAGTCTTCTAGCTGAGTGCGCGGCAGTTGGTCGTAGCGGGCGATCTGGTAGCGTGCCTTGATGGCGCGGTAGATCGTCCGATAGTTTGACGCGGTCTTGTGTGCACGGATGGCCACTTCGCGCTGGATGGCTCGCTGCTCTGCGGGCGTGATCGTGGTCGGTGCCTCGAGCTCGTTCTTCATGCGTTCGAACTCATCGTAGAACGCGCACTTGAATTCGAGTGCCTTCGCGCCGGTGAATCCCATAGCGAGGATGCAGAAGCCTTTCTGATCCATCCAGTAGAGCGGGATCTTGCGTGTCGTTGCGCCGATTTTTTGCTCTTCTTCCGTGAGCGCAAAATTGCGCTTACGTTCTAGCTCAGGCGCGTCGGCGATCAAGTCGCGAATTGCACGAAGCGTGTCTTTGTGCTGTTTCCCAAAGTATTCGGCTACGATGCGGCTGGACGTGACAGGGCGACCTTCGATGACCGTGAAGGCGTTAGAGATAACGATTGACATTGCTGTCTCCAATGTAAGGTTGATAACCTCGTGCCATCCGCCAAGATGGTGGGCGAGGACTTGCGGGTTGGCGGACCAGTACATTGGAAACTGGCACATCTTTCGATGTCCCGCAAGCCCTACCCAGAATTGGAGACTTGCGGATGGGGTCGCGTTTTACGACCCCATCGCGGATAGCCAACAAAAATGCCGCTCCATCGAACGACAGGCGGCTATCCGCCAATGTATTCGGGCCGCCAAGCCCGCGTCGCACCATTGCGGTGTCGACACAGAAAGCATACCCGAAACAGAGGCGCGTTGTCAAAGCTAGTCCTTCCTTGTCCTTAATACATGCATTTCTTTCACGACCGCCCATCCTTTGTACTGCCGTTTTTTGATGTCGTTCAGTTCGAACTTTGTGCCGTCTGGAAGGTGCGGCTTGCAGTAGAAGATCTTGTCTCCCCTGGTGTGATCGAAGACCTTCACCCACTTTCCGTAGCATTCGTGATACGTAATTGAGTGATACCGGCTTGTGTCGCCTTCAAAGTAGCACCATCCTTTCCCTTCCGGATCGCCCTCGGTGCAGCAGTAGGCGCGAGGCAGAATCGCGTAGATACATCTGTTGTCGATATGTGTCATGAGACAGACGCAGACGGGGTCGTGCATATCTCCGACCTTTTCGCCTTTCCATTCAATCCAATTCATTGCTGATCCTTGAAAAAAAGCCCCCGGCTTTCGCCGAGGGCTAGTGATCATTTTCGTAGCGTCACGAAAATGGTCAGAACGGGTTGTCGTCAAGCGGAGCGTCGTCGTAGGGGTGCGCAACCGGAGCCGACGGCGTGACGGGCTTGGCTTCCTTGTCCTTCAGGTTCTTGAACTTAGCCTCGACTGCCTTGGCCTCGAGGTTGTTCAGGACTTCCTTCGCGTTCTGCCCGGTGACGGCGTGGAAAGGCGTGATGATGTTCATCTGGTAGGTCGTCTTGATCTGGCCTTCGTGCTCATACTCGCGATTCTCGCGCTGGAGGAGCAGGCCGATGGTCTGGCCCTCGAGCGCGCCGATGCGATAGCCCGGGCGCTTCGTGCCGTCGCGGTTAAAGACCTGCGCTTGCGTAGCCTCAACCTTATCGAGCTTGAGCACGGCAAGCAGCGCGTCCATGATGTCGGCCCCGAAGGTGCGGTCGCCGTTGCGAGAGGAGACGAAGAGGCGGATAAAGGCCATCTTCTCGCCGCGCTCTTCGGCGGCCTCACCGCACTCGGTCCAGCGAAGCGCCTTGAAGGCGAACTCAACGTAAGTCGCGCCCGCCTTGCTTTCGGCGACTTCGACCTGTGTGAGGGTGCCGACGTACTTGCCGGACTTGTCGATGCCGTTGAAGCCGGCAACCTTTTCCGCGGACTTGCGGTTCATGGTGAAGGTAGTGATCATTCTTCAGTTTCCTTGTGAGTTGATTTGTTGAATTTTCTGATTGGTGTAAACAGTGCCTTTTCTATTGGCCATCCGTATGTGTAGAAGCGGCTTCTGAATGTTGACTTTGTAAGCCCGAGGTTTTCGCACCATTCAGTAGCGCACTTGCCTTTGTAGAAAACGGTTCTGCTTTTGTTTCTCGCTTGTTGTGTGGCCGTTGCCCACCGACAGTTATCTGGTTCGTAGTTCCCATTAACGTCAATGCGATCAATCGTTAGGTCGTCGGCGTATCCGTGAGAGGTCGCCCAGTCTTTGAATGATTCAAAGCTTGACCTCCATTCATCGCAGACTCGTATTCCACGTCCGCCATAGATTGGATATTTGAGATTCCCTTTGTTGTAGCAGCGGGTTTTCATTCCTACCCACGTCTTATAGAGCCGCGTCCCAGCTAGACCGTGAGTTAAGTGCGAACGATTTTGTGCTTCAACTTTCAAGCATCCGCATGACTTCGTGTGTCCGGATCGCAAGTTTCCAATCTGAACGACAACCTCTGCGCCGCAATCACATCGACACAGCCATTGGCTCTGAGAGCCAGATGCGGGCATCTCTGAAATCACCAGTAGATGCCCGTATCTTTGCCCGCGAAGATCAAGTTTCCTCATTCGCTTGTTTTTCCTCTGCCTGAGGTATGCCCCAGTAATTGCAAGCAATCTCGTCGACAAGAGCCAGGTCGTTATCTATCTCAGCAGCCTCAAACATCCCGACGGGTGCTTTGACCGTATCGTGTCCGTCGTTTCTGGTGCTGAAATAAAACCGTCCTGCGGCAGGATCAACTTGCGCTCGTAGCACGGTGGTAAAGAACCCCTCAAGCACCACGACGCTGTCAAGCATCTTTCCGATGGTCTTAAGGTGGACGCGTCCGTAGTCGTCGGTGGTTGTATGGCCAAGGATGTAGACGCGTTTGTTGTTCTCTAGCTCCGACGCGGCACGTACCACGTCGTATCCAACTCCCGCAAGTTCTGAGAATTTCTCGTAAGACTTTTCAGAACGGCGGTTCATGTAGAGGCTGAGAAGGATGTACTGGAAGTCATCCACGACGATCACGTCAAACGGGCTCGCCTTCATGCAGTTGATGATTGCTTGCGGGTTCGAGCAGACGAGGATGTTGTTCCCGTCGCCCTTGGCTTTGATTTCCTTCCACCCGGTAGAGCGGAAGGGCAGCGGCTTGCGCACAGGCTGGATCAGAAGTGTGTTTTTAGGGTCGAGGTTTCTGAGTGAACAGGTTTTGCCCGTTCCGCTCTCGCCTAAGATGAGGCATGCATAGCTCATTGTGTTTCCTTAGAAAGGGATTTCGCCGTCGTCGCCGATGGCGTAGAAGTCTTCGAGTGACTTGTCGTAGATCGGCTCGGGACGCTTTGCCCGATCGCCGAACCACTGGACGCGCTCGAACTCGTCGCGCGTGGCGTACTCGGGGTACGGGTCGACCTCGATTTCGTCCTCTGGCTCGGGCATCGGAAGCTCGAGCGGCTCAAGTGAAGTGATCGTCATAGCTACTCCTCTGGGCATTTGAAGCCCGGTTCGGGGTCGAGGATGCAGTCGACGCGGTACGCGATCATATCCGTCGCGTCTAAGAGCGCGTCATCGAGCTCGTCGGTTATGGTGCCGATGCTCTTTGCGACCTCTTTTGCCGAGCTTGCGTTCTTCAGTCTCGTGAGCGCCCCAATGAGCCCGAGTGAAGCTTCGGGATTTGCGAGATACGCCGCAAGCACTTCTTCTTGCCAGTTTGTGACATAGCTCTTGCAGAGCTCGTCGATGTCGGCGTTCGGCGTCTGCTCCGCCTGGTGCGCGATCTGCCGCGCGATTCCTGTCAAAGTCTTCATTCGTTACTCCATGCTCCAGTAATGAGCGCTCCGGCGACGATTGCCAGCGCGCCGATGAAGCTGATGAGCGTCCAGACGCGGCCAGGGCGCTCGCATGAAAAAGGCTCAGGGGCTTTCGCCGGCTGAGCCTTGGTGTGTGCCTCCTTGCGGAGCTGTGCAGGCAGCTTGTATCGCCTGCGTTGGTGGTTTGCTTTCATGTCGAAGTCCCTTGGAATGTGTTCAATGATGTGGACCGGGTCGGAGAAGCTCATGCGGCCTCCTCCTCTTCACGCTCCTGCCAGAGCACGCGAAGCTCTTCGAGGCAGTCCTCCATGATGTCCTTGTCGAGCCCCGCGTCGTTGGCTGCTTCGGTGAACTCTTCGATTGTGACGAGCTCGCCTCCGGCTGTAAGCGTGTCGAGATCGAGCTCGTACCCGTCGACGAGAATCGGCTGCTCGTCGGGATACTCGTCGTACACCGACGGGACGCCGCCCATGCCGAAGTAAAAACCGTTGCTCATGCGAAGTACCTCAATGCGATGACCGTGAGACCGATTGCGACGATGCCGCCGATCGTAAAAAGGCGAAGGCCGAACACGATGGTGTCTTCGGACGTAGGCTCGTACTGGACGAGCTCGTCGGCGCTGCGTCCGGTGAAGAAATCGAGAAGAGACATAGCTTTCTCTCCGGTTGGGAAAATGAAAAAGGCATTCAGATGCCGCCGAAGGAGAGCGCCACGCGAGGTGGCCGGCGACACGTGAATGCCTTCTGTTGAAAGGGGCGAGGGAGCCGGGGTGAACGCAAAAGCCTCTCGTCTGCAGATGCCCCGGCTTTGGGAACTGAGGTTGCAAAAGAGACCGCAGTCCGCGCCATATCTGCGTCAGCGCGTTTGCCCTCGAAGTCGTCAAGGAAGTGCCTCTATGAAGCACCGGATGTTCTTCGCGACCGCCTCGTACTTGTCAGGCGTGCGCACTTTCGACAGTACATAGGGGTCTGTGAACATGTAGAAGCTGAGCGCAGCGGCGAACGCTCTGCACTCAACGCTGAGCCTGTAGATGTCCTCTGCGGTCGGCTTCTTAATGCCGAGTCCGAGGAAGTACCCGGCGGCGAAGGTCTCGAAGTCTTTGATTTTTTGCATGATGTTCAGGCAATAAAAAAGCCCCCGGCGTGTGCCGAGGGCTAGAAAAAGCAAAGCCCCGAAGGTTTTCACCGACGGGGCTGAAATGTCGCTACGGTCGATTGCAATCTCGGTTCCGTAGAGGCCTTCCCTAGGAAAGGACTTTAAACGAGTCTGGCGAACCAGACTGTGCCACTTCAGAAGCTATCACAGAATGTCCCTGAAGTCAAATACTTGGAAGGTGCCGTTTTCAACCTTTACTGAGCCTCTAAACAACCTCGCCACTGAAGTGGGAGGGTTTCGATACAGTCGAGGCTTTTCGCCTCGGGGTTACCCCCGATTTGCTGTCACTCCGACCACGAAATCCTTGCTGACGCAGCCCTTGTACGGTAAGGGACGGAATCCCCCGCCGTCGGAACCTCCCGAACTCGCGCTCGGTGATCCCTTCTCGGGCTTGAATGACTACGACACCGGCGTCAAGCCAGGCTGTTACTCCGGCTAGAACGGCCTCACGGATCCGTTCCGGGGCGTAGGTTTGTTTTTCAAGATCTGCGTACAACAGATTCAGACAAGCCGCCGCATCGCGGTCGATCCAGCGATCGTCGTCATCGTTGCCCAATCGTACGCGGCGCTCCCAAAGTTCGTGCTTGACAAATTGGCCCGTCAGCAGATTGTGCTGCGTGGGCTTGAGCTTCTTTGGCGATACGACTTCCACCAACAAACCGGCGCTTTCAGCCTTGTTCGTCAGTTGTGCGTATAACGCTGCCGGCGCATGTCGCCCGATGGTCTTGCCGAACCGTCCCCTCTGGAACGCCTTATAACTATTGTCCTCCACAATGATGCTGCCCGCATGGCCGAGAAGCCAGTTGCAGACCTCGCCGTGCTCGCGCTTGCGAGTTGCGGCCGAAAGACGAAAAATCTCCGCTAGTTCTGCCCGCAGACTTTCATAGCGCTTCGAGAAGCGCCATTGAAGCCTGCCGGACTTCACCTTGAAGGACTTCTTCTTTTTGCCGTGACGAACAACGTCAACAGCTTCGTAGTTGTCGGGATTCATCGCACGGCGGCTTCGCTCCATCGCACGCTGGATTCGGCGTATGGCACGGTGATCCGTGTCCGCGCTCGGCGCAATCTGCACTTTGGCAATTGTCCCGTCCTCAGTCGCATAGGTGAGCGAACCGAGTCCCGGATCAATGGCCATGCGCAGATCCTTGCCGGCGTAGGCGTGCTTCAGAGGGCTTGTTCCTTCGGCAACAAGTTGCAGGAGAAAGCGCTCCTTGCCCTTGCGCATTTCACGCACGATCCGACAGTACTTCACTTTTCTGGGCTTTGTGGGATCCGTCGGATCCTGCAAAGCTCGGGTGAGCCAGTCGTCGCGCTTGTCAACGCGAACACGGTACACGTGCTTGCAGACGGTTACGCACTGCTGATCTGCTTTCCAGATGATGCCGGTGCGATTGGTCTTCCCTTCGATCGAATGCAGTCCGCGTCGAGAACTGATGAACCTCGGAGAGCCGCCGTTGTAGAGGTGGCGTTCCACCGAGATCCACGCTCTCGAAGCGAGCTTTTGACATTCGTTGATGCCGAGTAAGTGGCCGCGTCCCGAAGCCTTGCGGTGCTTGGCGACGTCGGCATGAAAGTCGTACTCGCTCAAGCGGAACCGCACGCGAAGATCGCGGAAAGCCTTGGTTCTTTCTCTGCCTTTCGGCATGGCCCTTGTGGCCTGCCACTCAGCTGTGGCACGCATCTGCAGCACACGATCCCATCCACCGCCCATGACGGCGTTCTGAAGGTTGCAGCCGAAGCTGAAGCTCTTCCGCAGCCGACGGCGGTCTTGATCTCCGGTGATGATCGGTAGATTGATGATGAAGGATTTCGTGCTCATGGGAGTACCTTAGCACAGGGGGTGGAAAGACACACGCCTTTCATCGGGGACAACCAAATAGATCGGAAGAGAGAGGTTTGCCGCATTCCTCCATCCGAATGAATTCGGAGGCTTCCTGCGGCTGTTTCTGTGAAGATTTCGCACATGGTACCGGCGGGCAAAGTCAGATAGTTGTATTCGCGCTTCCCATCCTCGCCATCTTTGCATAGAAGCGGAAGTGAAAGGCGCTTGTAGCTCAGCGTGTAAAGCATGTCACACTTGGCCCAGCACTTTAAGTCTTGGTACGCTGGAGAAATCGGCGTACAAAGATTGATCTCAACGCTGTACGGTCGTTTTACCATGGGTTCTGTTGTGCTCAATGGAACTACCGTGGTGTATCCGAAGCGATTCCTGTCCTTGGGTGAAATGCACACCACGGGGCGTCGCTTGACCATTTCGGGCTTTTCCAAATCCTTCGGGAAATCGCAGATCAAGATTTGACCGACTGCCGGCTGAAAACGGATAGGCATGCAAATTTGTCCTTGGCAAAGTGAGATGCAATCAATTGCACGTGAAAGCCCATTCAGGTGCCCTCGATTTGGTGGCCATTTGTCGTTCCGTCACTTCTCGTGATCTTGACCGCGTTGAGGCAACTCTGATTCAGCGGTACCGTCCTCGTTGCAACGAAGTGGTTCCCCGCTAACGGGACAAATTACTGCATCGAACGCCGTCCACGCTGCGGCGATTGCGTAAATCAAACGCACGTCGTCGTACGTGGTTGGCGTTACCACCAGGCGCTTGTCGATTATTTCTACACCCATTGTTATCTCCTTTCGAAAACCCACCTAAGCCCTCTCGGTGGAAAGGGCTTAGATCGGCTTTCGATCAGGTCGCGGCTGCGCATCGTCTGCGCTCAGGCCGCTCGGGGCTAACATGCCCTCTGTCCGAAGACTGATCCTGATCTAGCTCGTGGGGCGAGCTTGCGTCGCTTTCAGGTGGTCCCCATCCCAACCGCACTGGAAGATGCCCTCCAGCCGTCCGCTCACTTTTCATGCGCGACCTTTGCGACTACCGGTCTGAGCTGTACTGCGCGTCGCTAGACCCTTCTAGCCAACGGCGCAGCCGCTTCTCAGGCGGTCCCCGACGCGCTGCAGTCCCTTTCTCTCGCTCCGTGCCGCCGCTTGAGTCCATGTCAAGGTGAGGCGGGGTTTCGTCCGCGGGAGGGGGCGCTGTAGCGCGCCGAGATTCGATGCCCTTCCCATCGATGCCTTGCCTTGCGGCTTGGGTAGCAAGCGCTAAAGGTTGTTTAGCTAACCTGTTAAAGAGATATTAACACAATTGAGCATGAAGTGCTAGTTTTTGTTTAGCGCGCGTTTTGCGGCTAGTTCAAGTTTTGTTAACAGAGATCAAACAGACGCAAAAAAAGGCGCAAAAAAAGGCCGAGCGTGCAGCTCGACCTTTTGTGTGGGAGGTATGGGGTATTACAACCGCTTGATGCAAAGACCGACGTAAGCGCGGCCGATTACTTCAATGCTTTCTGGCGTTGTGTTGATGGGCTCGTAAAACTTGTTGTCGGAAAGAAGGCGCAAGCCTTCTGGGGTTACTTGTACGCGCTTGACGAACAAGCCTTCGCCGATACGGACGACATACATGCCATCTCTAACGATCTTCTTTTCTGAGATGTCAACAATGACAGCGTCTCCTTCGTGAAGAGTTGGCTCCATTGAATCCCCGAACGCCGCCATTATCTGAAGAGAACGAACGTTGGCAGATGGGCAGTACCTGCGGATAAATCCCTGAGAGACTCGCACAAAACGGATGAGTTCCAGTTCATCGGTATTCAGAAAGCCGTGGCCACAGGAAACCTCAGCATTGACGTGCGGGATAGAAACAATGCCGTCCTCAACCAGGGTTTGGACGGGTGAGGTGGCATCGCCAAACATAACATAGGCGGGTGTCACTCCAAATATCTCGCAAAGCGCTTCCAGCCCTTCTCGGTTTGGTTCGCTGTGGCCGATAGCCCAGTTGCGGACGGTGACGTTTGAAACGCCTACTTTCTTTGCGAGGCTTCAATACGAAAGCCCCGACTGCTCGATTAGAGCTTTGATGCGTTCGCTTACAGCTGACATAACAGCCTCCTTTGTCTACCTCGCATAGTAAATGAGAATTTAACACCTTGCGTTTAGCGCTAATGCTAAATCTGCTTTATAATGTGTTAACGGTAATTTAACTACCTAGGAGGATACATGAAGCAAGCTACGACGGTGTCGCTCGCGCTCGAGCGATACGGCCAAAAGCGCGGCATCACCTACGGTGTTCATAGCCAGTTGGCTAGGGAGCTTGGCGTTTGCCGCCAAACCGTGTGGGGATGGTGCAAGCGCAACAGCGTGACGCCGAAGTATTTGGAACAGTTTGCTCAGCTTACTGGCGTTAAAGCGTCCGAGCTGAACAAGCTGACTCGGCGCGTCTGTGAGGACTGACTATGAGTTACGCCGCGATCGATTGGGCAATGCCAAAAGTCATAAAAGACGTGAACGCAAAATCTTGCCTTGTTGTGCTGGCATATCACCACAACAAGGAAACAGGTTTGTGTTGCCCGAGCATTTCTACGATTGCGGATGAGATGGGCGTCCGATCGTTGAACACCGTCCGAAAGGCCATCGGAGTTCTCGTAGAAATGAATCTACTCACGATGTCTCGTGAATTTGGTGATCGTGGAGAAATCCTGAGCACGAGATACACCCTCAATCTCCAGTCTGAAGCGTTCAAACCCGTGAGAAAAAAGAAAGGGGTGGTTCACGACGTGAAGGAGGGTCATGAGGTGAAGGAGGTTCACGACGTGAAGGAGGGTGGTTCACCAAATGAAGGAGGGGTGGTTCATCTCGTGCAGGGGGGTGGTTCATCTCATGAAGGAGGGGTGGTTCACGTGGTGAACCCTAACAAGGAAGTAGAACAGGGAAAGGAACAGATAACTGGAACAGAGAAGGAAACAGGGAATAGCTTGCCCGCGCAAGCGCCGTGGGAAACCGACCATCTTACCAACGACGGTAAAAAGATCGAAAAGCCGAAGACGACAAGAGCCAAGCCAAAGACAAGCTGCCCTTTCTCTCCTGACGATCCCATCCCGCCTGAATACCTTGAGTACGCACAAGCAAAGCATCCAAGCATCAACGCTCAGACGGAGTTCACCAAGTTCGTCAACTTCCACATCTCGAAGGACAACAAGTTCAGCAATTGGCTGGCCGCCTGGAGAACGTGGGCGACGAAAGCAGAAGAGTTCGCCAAGAGCAGGCCGCAGAGCCAGTCATACACACCACGCAACAACAAGCCGCTCATCTTTGATGAAGCCTACTACGGAGACGGGAGTTTCTGATGAACGATGTAGTAAAGATTTTTAGGGAGACGGGGGTCCGAAAGGTGACGCTGACCTGTCCGAAGCACGGTCAGTACACGGTCGAGCAGGCGATCGTAGGCGGAAAGGTTGCTCATACGCCTGAATGTCCGATGTGCGCTGAGGAGCGTTGGAACTCCCCTGAAGAAAAGGCCGAGCGTGAGCGCTTCAAGGCAGAAGCTGAGGCACTCGAGAAAAAGCGTGCAGAGGAGGCTGCGAAGGCTGCTCACGACACCGCTGTGCGACGCGCACGCATCCCCGACGAGTTCGTGGGCAAGACGCTCAATGACTTCCGCGAGACGAATGCTCAGCTCCATGAGGCGCTTCGTCAGGCCCGGCTCTACGTCGACCACTTCGAGAAGATCGCTCCAAAGGGCGTCGGCTTCTGCCTCTACGGCCAGTGCGGCACCGGCAAGACGATGATGGCATGCGCGATTCTGCAGGAGCTTCTCGGCAAGGTGCAGGGGCTCTACGTGCCGATGTGGGACGTGCTCCGCGCCATTCGCAAGGCAGATGCCTTCAAGGCCGACACGGCAGACTATGACGCCCTCGTAAAGGCACCGCTCCTCGTCATCGATGAGATCGGCGTTCAGAACGGTTCAGCTTTCGAGGAGTCACAACTGATGTCCTTGCTGGACGTGCGCTACAGCAAGCACCTTCCGACTATCTACGTCACAAATCTTCTGCCGGACGTGAAGCCCGACACGAAGGAAATCAATCCCAACACGCTGAAGGCGAAGTTGGGCGAACGCATCTTTAACCGCATTTATGGTTCGAGCGTCTTCCTGTACTTCAAGGGTGAAAGTCAACGAAAGCGAATCATGAGCATTGAGGAGTTGATCTGATGTCACTTCCGGTTGTTGTGCATTTCAATCAGCGCTTTTGTTTGTTCTTCAACACCGATCGTTTGCTCAACGATCAGGTTCAACAGGTTCGACATTTGAACAACGATGTCATACGTCGCGTCCTTGGGGTAATAAATGAACCCCTCATGAACGCCATCGTTACCAAGATGTCGGCAAGCATGGGCCGCAGCGGTAATTCGTTCAGGAAGTCCGAGGGCGTTGATACGGCTAGCCAAGGATCCTGTCGTAATACCCCGGTATTCACAGAACCTCTCAAGGGCGTGACGAAGCAATCCGGCGGCCGCCGCAGGCGATTTTATTGCAATGCTTTGCGCCTCATCCCAAACGTCCTTAACAGGCTCGGGCATGTACTTGGAAGCAGGAACTGGATCGGGTTCAGGCCAAACGAGCTTTCCGTCATTTCTGGCAGTTAACACATTGTTTGACACAAACCACTGCCATTGGAAAGAACGTGGCAAGCATTTCAACACTGATTTTTCTATCGAAGTGATGTTCTCGGAAAAAGTCTTCGTTGTTTTGCGGTTCCTTGATGCTTTGTGGAATCGGAATGGGAATTTGCTGAGCAACGACGTTGCATCTGGGGCACTTACACGATTCAACCTTTCTAAGACTATCTAAAGCGTGAAGAAAAGGAATTTCATATGAGTCAGACATTTTTAACCGCCGAATGGATGAATGAAAGAAACAAGGCCTTGACTAAGGCCGGTGAGGGTATTGTCGCCGCTCGCAAGAGCCTCGATCAACTCGAGGAAGCCCTGAGAGGAACCGTCTCGGGCAAGTTTCCCGACATCGGCCAAGTGGCAGACACGACGCACAGGCTTCGTGAAGAGATCGACCAGATTCTGATCGGCCTGGTTGAGTCGAGCATGGTCAAGTCAGAAAGGAGGCTCTGATGAGCGAATTCTTCAGCTGGCTATTCACAACCGATCACCTACAGGATTTCTCAATCCTAACGCTCTGCTTCTGCATCGTCATGTCCGGCAGGGCAATAGATCGACACAGCCGTCAGATTTCCAAGCTGCAGAGAGAAGTGAGGGAGCTCACTCGCCGATGTAATGAGTTCGCTCATAGTCACAACTCGCCCGAAGAGCGGGGCGCAAGTAGGAGAACGGAATGACAACCTCGAGCGTACCGCTCTCTGCAATTGTCGGCTTCACCAAGAACCTCAGGGTCTTCGATTCGTTGGGGCGAAGCGAGATGGCGAGTTGCTTCTTGCCTGCCGAGAGGTCGGCTGTCGGCACTAACTCGCCGCCCTTCTTCACAAACGTGGGAAAGATCGCATCTTTGACTTCTATCGATCTGAGCACGACCGGCATCGTCGCCGCTTGGATCGTGACGGTCATGGCGAAAAAGCCGTCCCTCTGCAGCTGTTCACCACGTGAACCGCGACGGGTGCTGTTCGGAACGTCATCGATGCAAACGTCGATGGTAGGGCGTGAGGCTAGGAAGTTTGGATACATGAAAACGGCTGTGGCCGCCGTAGCGACCGCGGCAATGACAGAAAACGGATCAAACACGATTTCCTCCGTGGGGTGGTTGATGAATGTGTTGGGGAACACGCCTCAATCATCTCACGGGGGGCCAGAGAGGTAACGAGAATGACAGGGTTTTGGACTTACATGTGCGTGCTCACGGTCGTTGTTGGCATAGTCGCAATCGCATGGATTTTTCGCGACTGGAGGTGATAAGAGATGAACTTTGCGCAACTCTTCTTTTCGATCTTGGCCTTCGGCGTGCTCACGCTCGGAATCTTTTGGGCTTTTCAGGAGGCAGCTTATCGGGCACAGGTCTTGGGTGATTCGATTACGCCGCCATTTCTGCGAGGCATATCGGCAATGATTGCGGCCGTGTACGCGGCTTCCGCCGTTGTTTCATCGCTGTATTGGCTAAGGAGCGTGCTCACATGACGGACGAAATCGAATGCCTTATAGGGATCGTCCTGCTTTTCGTCATGTACGTTGCATGGATTTTTGAGAGCGATGACTGGGACGAATGAGCAAAAGCATATTGACCACAGGAGGACGTTATGAGGTGGAACATCAAGGGCTTCGACCAGTACGAAGTCGACGAGGCAGGGCAAGTCTGGGCCAAGCCGCAAAAGCGCCGATTCGGCAACAGCTGTCGCCTGATCCCCGAAAAGCCACTCAAGCTCGAAAAGGCGGGCACGTGGCAGATGCGGAAGGCGGGGCTGCCGCAACGTCTACGCCCCGACGAAATTGAACAACTCAAAATCGCAAAAGGAGAAACCGATGCAACTCACTCGTAGCCTTCGCATGTCCGAAATCAAGGACGAGGACTTTGAGCCGATCGAGAAGGACGGGAAGCTCAATGCCCCTAAAATCGGCGAGCGATGCCTTTTCCTGCTCAGAGCCTGGCACGGGCGTCCGGTCAATGGCTTCAGGGTCTTCGGATATCGGGAGGACGACGCGCTCATCTACGTACCTCTCTACAAGCAAAGCCTGTCGCTCCTGAACGTCAAGGGCTGGATCCTCGCTGGCGGTGAGCCGTTCTACAACGGACGATTCGGAGGTGCGAAATGACCAGCCTCTTCACACCTGACGAACTACCGCGCATGGCTAAAACGCTCAAGACGCTCGAGACGACCATCGACGCGATCGTCTGCGCAGATGAAAGCCAGCACGTGAGAAATCACTCATGGGATCGCTTAGACAACCGCAAGCGCGTCAAGCAAGCACTCCGCGCAGCAAAGCATCAGGCAGATTCCATGCTGCGACTGATGGAACGCACCGACCTCGAGAGACTCGCACATGAATAGAAAAGTCTTCGCGCTCGGGCGCATGAAGTCCGGACAGATGAACCGCACAGAGGCGGCTTATGCAACCACGCTAGAAGCCGCCAGGAACGCGCATGAGATCGTCTGGTATGCCTTTGAAGGTGTCACCCTTAGGCTCGCCGACGGATGCCGCTACACGCCTGATTTTGCCGTCCTACGGGCTGACGGCGTTATGGAGATGCATGAGGTCAAGAGCTACTGGATCGGAGATGCCAAAACAAAGATCAAGGTGGCAGCCGAGAAGTTTCCGTTTGTCTTCAAAGCCGTCTATAAGCAAGCAAAGAAAGACGGCGGCGGCTGGCGCATTGAGGAGTTTTAATGATCGATAAGTACACCGAGGCGCGACTGGAGAACTGGGCGCGAGCTAATCGAGAAAACCTACACCAAGCATCAAAATGTCCGACTCAGGTTTTCTGTGAAAGCCTGCGGTATCTCTACGGCATGCCAGAAGAGGAGGAGGGACAAGCATGCAAAACACCTCAAGATGTAAAGGTTGTCGACCTGAAGGACGCAGAGAAGCTTAACCAGGCATACCGCTCTGAACTTCTCCCGAATGTCTACAAGTCATTGCTTCGCATGTACTATGTGAATCGCGTCAATCCAAGATCAATAGAACGCAGGCTCTGCTTGGCTCACAAGACCTTTTCCCTGTGCCAAGAAACGGCTGTACGAGCACTCATGGCAATAGTCTCGGAGAATGAGGAGCGCAAGCATAACTGCTCAAGTTCTGATAAAATATAAACGTCTGTTAAAGGTAACCGGCTCGAAAGAGTGACGAAGTAGGCTTCCCGATGGGAAGCTTCGGCGTACCTAAAAGAAACGAACCCGCAAGCGAAAGCAAGCGTTTCAGAGCTGACGCTAGCTTGAGTTAAGCTGTAATTGAGCCCGTGGTGAAGAACTGCGGGCTTTTTTCGTTTACAACACCGCGCACGCCTCTCAACGATGCGCAACCCGCGCGGTTTCCATTCGCTACCTTAGGTCAGTTTGCTCTAAGGCCTGGGTGGGGAGAAATCCTCGCCCTCTCTAATTCCTTGGGTTACCTATGAAGAAAGCTATTGTGGCGGCCATTGCGGTCGCCTTTTTCGTTTCTACAGCCGCTGATGCACGTGGCGGTCGAGGCTTCAGCGGCGGTCGATCTTTCTCCCGTCCTGCTCCCACGAAGAGCTATGCACCGAAGCGCACGACCGTTGTGAAGAAGAACACGACCGTCATCAACCAGACGGTTAACAGCTCCGCCACGTCAAGCGGCGGCGGGTTCTGGTCTAGCGTCATGGGTTCGGCTGTCGGCTCGACGGCGGGTTCTATGGCGGGCAATGCCATTTACGACTCCATGACGAAGGACGACGAACCGAAGCAACCCGCACAGGCTCCTCAGCCGCAGGTCATTTACGTCCCTGTCGGCTCTGACGGAAAGCCCGTTCAGCAGGCTCAATAAAACGAAAGCCGCAAGTGCTACCAACACTCGCGGCTTTTTTGTGCAACTTCAACGTAAAGAGCAAGTTGCGTATGAGTATTTTACCGCAATTCGATCTTGGAGCTTTTATGAGCAATCCAGATTTGCCGCTCTACGGTCAGGTCTTTGCCTACGGGATCGGCCTTGCCGGGCTCGGGTTTGGTTTCAGGCAGCTGATTGCCGCATTGGCGGAGTTAATCAGGTTGCTACGGCGCAAAGACGATAAATAAACGAAAGCCGCAAGGGAGGCAACCCATGCGGCTTTCTTCATGTCCACCAACCGGAACTTGGTGAATTGATGAAAGATATTTTAACAGGTATCGGCGCGTATTTCGCGATGACCAAGGTTTTCAAAATGCTTACCGATCCCTTGAATCAAGTGCCGGGCGACTGGCCGTTCTAACTCTCGAAAGGAGGTGCTATGGCATCAAAACCGAACGCCTCCAAGGGCGGAAGACCATCAACCTATACGCCGGAGCTTGCGGAGAGAATCTGTGATTTGATTCGTGAAGGCAAGTCAGAGCGTCAGATTTGCAAGATGCCTGGCATGCCGGATGCGGTAACTCTTCGCAGATGGAAAGACAACAATCCTGAGTTTTGCACTCAGTCCGCGCGCGCGCGCGAAGCAAGCGCCGAGAAGTTCAACGACGAGCTACTGGAGCTTCAGGAGAACCTGAACAACGAGCTGACAACACGCCTGCTCAACGGGGAGGACTTCCCGCGAGGCGCGATTGAGGCGTACCGCGTGTTGATGCAGGAGAAGGCGCGACAAGTGTCTTGGCGTGACGATTCCCGCTTCGGCGATCGCAAGACCGTGAAGATTCAGAGCGACACGCCTGATCTTTCCACGATCGACATGGAAAAGCTCAAGGCCGCAAGAGAGTTGCTGTATGACGAGACTCCCGACACTGATCGAACTTGATCAGGAGATTGCGCGGCGCAGCCTGTCTGAGTTCTGCAAGATGGCATGGCACGTGCTCGAGCCTGCTACACCGATCAAGTGGGGATGGGCGCTCGATGCGATGTGCGAACATCTCGAGGCCGTGCACAACGGCCAGATCAAGCGCCTTTTGATGAACGTTCCGCCGGGCATGATGAAATCACTGCTCACTGGCGTCTTCTTTCCTGCTTGGGAATGGGGCGCAGGCGGACAGCCTTCAATGCGCTATCTGACGACCGCACATAAGGAAGACCTCGCAATCCGAGACAACCTGAAGTGCCGACGCTTGATCTCCTCTGACTGGTATCAGGAGCGATGGGGCGTTGAGCTGTGTGGCGACCAGAACGCAAAGAAGAAGTTCGAGAACACGGCTACTGGCTTTCGTGAGTCAATGGCTTTCCGAAGCCTTACTGGCTCTCGAGGCGATCGCATCATCATCGACGACCCGTTGTCCGTTGACGATGCGTTCTCTCAGGCCGCGCTTGATGCCGCACAACAGACCTTCCTCGAGGCTGTGCCGTCCCGCGTGAACAACGAGCAATCGGCGATCATCGTCATTATGCAGAGGCTCCACGAGCGCGATACGTCAGGCGTGATCCTCGCGAAGGAACTGGGCTATGACCACTTGATGTTGCCGATGCGCTTCGAGGAAAGTCGCAGGTGCAAGACCAGCATCGGCTTCACCGACCCTCGCCAGAAAGAAGGTGAGCTGCTCTTTCCCGAGCGCTTTACCGCCACTCAGGTGGATGAAATGGAGAAGGTCATGGGTGGCTATGCTGTCGCAGGTCAGTTCCAACAACGCCCGGTGCCTCGAGGCGGCGGGCTTTTCAAGAGTGACTGGGTGCAGTACTGGGACACTTTGCCCGAGCGCTTCGATGCGAGTGTGATCTCGTGGGACATGACTTTCAAAGACTCGAAAGCGTCCGACTTCGTTGTCGGGCAGGTTTGGGGCAGAAAGGGCAGCTCTTTCTATCTCATCGACCAATTCCGCGGTCAGTGGGACTTCGTTAAGACGCTCGAGCAGTTCGTCGCGGCGGCAAACAAGTACCCGCGCGTGACTCGCAAGCTCGTGGAAGACAAAGCGAACGGGTCGGCGATCATCGCGACGCTCAAGAAAAAAGTGTCGGGCATCATCCCGATCACACCAAAAGAAAGCAAGGAGGCGCGCGCGTCGGCCGTAACACCATTATGGGAGGCCAGGAACGTGTACTTGCCTCCACCTGAGCGGTTCCCGTGGGTCGAGCGCGATCTGGTGCCTGAGCTCCTCGCATTTCCGTCAGGTGCTCACGATGACACCATCGACGCGATGAGCCAGGCATTGACGGATCTAAATAAGCACAGCGGCTTGCATATCGATCCGACAAATCTAGCTTACCTACTGGGACGGTAGGCCCCGCTACTCATGCAATCTGAATTGACGATGTGCGGTGGCAGGCCGCAAGGCGCCGCGTTTTTTGCCGCTTCCTGAGCGAGTGGCGCAAAGTGGAGATTAAGCATTGTGAGCAAGAAGAAAAGAAAGACGGCGAAAGCCCAAGCGCCTAACGGCAATCTCCTCGCGCAGGCAAAGCGCATCGCCGCGCTTGAGGAGATCGACCGCACGCTACGCACGCCGCCGCAAGCCACTCAGCTCTTCGAGACGGTCGAGAAGGTGAGGGAGCGTTTCGCCCCTCCGGTGACTCTCGGGGTGTCTGAAAAAGAGCGCCTAGCGCAAGATGAGGCACTTTCTGACGCGGGCTTTTATGGCGCCATTCATCGCAGCCTTCAACAGCACGGCTACGAGCTCGGGCAGTACCCAGTGACTTCTTTCGTCGGTTACGGCGCGCTTCAGCAGATCGCGCAGAACGGCATGATCCGTGCCTGCGTGCAGACCGTTGCGGATGATATTACCCGCGAGTGGATTACGATCACGGGCGATGACGCGGAGGCTGTTGAGGAGATTCAGACACTTCAAGAGAAGAAGTACCACCTACGCACGCTCTTTCATGAGGCCGCAACACTAACCGGATACATGGGCGGGGCTTTTATCTACGTCGACACCGGCACGGAAAATCCCGAGTTGCCCCTGCGCTACTCAAACGAAAGCGCAGAGCTACAGCCGGGTACGAAGCTCCGGTTTGTCGTGGTCGATCCTGTGAACGTATCGCCGGGCGACTACAACGCCATCGACCCGCTCAAGCCCGACTACCTCAAGCCCCGCTACTTCTGGGTGTTGGGAACGAAGGTGCATGAGTCGCGCATGCTTAGGCTTTTTGACAACCCGCCGCCGACGCTTCTGCGACCGGCATACAACTTCCTCGGCATTCCGCAGGCTCAGATCCTCTGGGACTACGTGATGCACTGGAATCAGTGCCGGGTCTATACGGCCGACTTGGTGCGCAAGGTGTCGCTTCTCGTTTTCCAAACGAGCACGGATGACATCTTCAATTCGCCTAACGGGGTGCAGTTGTTCGACATCCGCATGAAGGCGCTTCAGCGCTATCGCGATAACAACGCCGTGTTCGTCTGCGACAAGGAAGGCGAAAGCGTGATGAACGTGCAAACGTCAATCGCGGGCTGTACGGACGTCGTGCGGCAGTCGCTTGAGATGATTGCGTCTATCAACCGCACGCCTGCCGTGAAGCTCTTGGGCATCAGTCCTAGCGGCTTCAACGCAACGGGCGAAAGCGACATTCGCAACTACTACGATTACATTCGCTCCAAGCAAGAGCTACGCCGCGAAGCCATCTACACGTGCTTAAATGCAATTGAACTGGTCGAAACGGGGAAGGTTAATCCGAACATCTCCTTCGACTTCAACGAATTGAGCAAGGAAGATGAAGCCAGCGCGGCTATGACTGCTCAGACGCGTGCGGGTGCTCTTGCAACGCTTGCTCAAGTTCAGGCCATCAGCGCTGAGGAAATGCGCGAAGCGGTCAAGAATGAGCCGGCGATGCACTTGGGCTTTTTGAGCGATGAGGCGCCCGAAGGCGAGCCTGAGGACATCGAGGGGTTGCTCGGCACGCTTCATCAGGCTACGGCCGCAGTGGCAGAGCCTGCTCCTGCGTCGAATCCGCCAGACGAATCTCGGCAATTGCTTCAGTCCCTAGGTGGCTTGAATGGCTAAACGCATCAAGACGATCCCCGCGATTGAGCCGAACGCTGGGCTCAAGGCGGCCTTGCAAAAGCGGCTGATTGCTCTCATTGAGAAGCAGACGCGCGAGGCAACGGCCGAGCTCCTGCGCGACCTGATCGATTCGGGCTACTTCACGCTGCCTGCCGAGACGGTTGCACAGGACGCCGCGCTGTGGGGACGCAAGGAGAAAAAGATCATAGATGAGGCGATACGCGCTTTCAAAGCGTCTAACCCCGCCGATGCCGCTCGAAAGCTTGACATGAGTCTCGCTGAGAAGATGGCGCGGTGGATGATTCACGCGGGAGAAAGCGCAAAGCTCGTCTCGGGATGGTTTGTCCGCGCAATGGCGCAAAACGTGACAGCGAGCCAGCGACGTGCGCTGATACGCGCGGGCATCACTCCTACTCTGCTCAAAGAAAAATGGACGATCCCTATCGTCAAGAATCGATACATGGCGCCGAGCACAGCAAAAGCGTTGCCGGGGCTTGTGGACGGCATGACGGGGCTCATCACCAAAATGCAGGCGGATGACCTCGCCAGAGTGCGAGAGACGATTACACGCGGCCTCTACGAGGGTCAGAGTCTGGGAGAGATCGAAAGCGTGCTGAAAGCCTCTAGGGGCTTCACGGAGGCCCGTGCCAAGCGAGTTGCGCTTGATCAGTCGATCAAAGTCAGTCAGGGCATCCAACGCGGCAACGCCGAGGCATTGGGCATCAAGCACGCGGTATGGGTTCACGTCCCGGGGCGGTATTCATCACGCGAGACGCATATCGCAATGGACGGCAAACGCTTCGACCTTTCCGAGGGGCTTTACGACCCGGCTGTAGGCCAGAACGTAACGCCCGGGTTGTTGCCGTTTTGCCGATGCATTTTCCGTCTAGATATATCGGACATATTGAAATGAACAACGACCGCTATTTACTTGCCCTAGATGCCGAGAGCGTGAGGAGGTATGACAAGAACGGGAACCTCCATGTCACCGTCTCGCACTTGACCAAAGCGCAGGTGCGACCGTACTACGGGCATGAGGTGCCTGACTGGGAGCGTCTGAGGCTCGATCCGCAGAAGATCTATCGCGGATACTGCCCGCCAGAGGAGCTGAGCAAGCCCGAGACGATCGAGAGCACGAACGGCATCCCGATTCAGCTCAACCATCATCCAGACTACGCAGACGCGCCGCAGATCAAAACGCGCGTCGGCTCCACTGGGACAGACGGCGCATTTAGAGCGCCATACCTAGACAACTCGCTGCACTTCACTGTTGAGGATGCAATCAAGCGCATCGTCGATGGGTCGATGCGTGAGTTGTCTCTTTCGTACAGATATACCCCTGACTTCATCCCTGGCAAGACGCCGGACGGCGAAGACTATGACTTCGTTATGCGTGACATTACCGCCAACCATGTTGCGCTGGTGGAGCAGGGCCGCGCGGGGCGCGATGTGTTGGTGCAAGACAGTCACTTAAGAGAGGCTCAACCTATGGACGTGACGGAAAAGAACGCGGCTCCCGTAGCCGCAGCTGACGGCGATCCTGCCGTCGAGAAGAAGGAGGTGGCACTTGCTGACGCAATCGCCGCTGCCGCCGATGGGATCAAAGACCTGCATGAGCAGGACGAGGAGGGGAATGTGGTCGACAAGCCCGCTGAAGAGGCGCAAGCCGCTGACGAGGACAAGGACGCAGCCATCAAGCGAATCATCGCCGAAATGGTTTCCAAGGGCATGAAGCCTGAGGATGCCGAAGGCTTTGCCGATGCGCTCAAGGGGCTCGCCTATGCCGAAGCCGAGGCCGAAGATGAGGACATCAACATCGGTGAAGAGGCCGAAAAGCCTGCCGAAGATGAGGACGAGTGCGCTCAGCTCATCCAGGACGGCCTGAAGGCCTGCGGCTACGACGAGGAGCCTGAAGAGTTCCAGAAGGCGTTTGCCGAGGGTGTGCGCTATGGCGAACGAAAGGAAAAGACCGAGCCTGAAAAGCTCGATCGTGAGCATGAATCCGAAGGCGAAGAACGCGCACTGGGGCAGGACGCCGCGCTTAAGCGTGTCGAACGCCGCATCGCTCGACGCTTTACGGCAATGGATGAGTGCGCTCAGACGCTCGGTCGCGTCCGCTTCAATGCCTACGACTCTGCCGAAAGCGTCTATTTGGCCGCGCTGGAGCAGGAGGGTGTGAGCATCAAGGGCGTTCGTCCCGAAGCCGCCCGCACCGCTTATCTCGCCTTCATGGCCGGCAAGAAGGTCTCTGCCAAGCGCTCGCTCGCTCAGGACGCCCAGCTCAAGACGGGCAAGGCCGACTCCATTCTCTCCACTAAGCTTTCTCAAATCAAGAAGGGGTATTAATCATGGGTTTTCAGGCAGTTGTTAAGACTGATCCTGCCGTCGGCATTGCTGGTCAGGAAGTGAATCCGAAGCAGGCCGTTTACACGGCCTTCAACTACGTCTCCGACGGCACCGTTCAGGCAGGTACTTTCTGCTTTGCTACGGCGCTCAAGGGCAACGTTACGGGTGAAACGAACATCGTCTCCCTCAAGGGCACGTCCGGTGCCAAGCCCGTCGGTTTTGTCGAACGTGACGTCATCGCTACGATTCCGACGCTCACTGCTGACGCATCGCAGGTCTATCCGCAGGGCGCCTGCCCGCCGATCGCCATTCGCGGCCAGTTCTATGCTGTCGCTACGGGCGCGGTTACGGAAGGCCAGTCCGTCCTGTGCGATCCGGCCACGGGTGCCATTACGTATGGTGCCGCCGGCACTACGAACGACACGGGTTGGCGAGTGATTTTCCCCCGCGGCGTCAAGAGCGCCGCCAAGGATGATGTCGTGATTTATCAGAACTTTGGCGTTACGGTTGCGACCGGCGCAATGGCCGTCGCTCTCGCTGACTCTGCAAAGGTTGACGAGGCCTCCGCGGGCTAAGGAGGTTGGGCTTATGACTTACTCTCCTACGTTGTGGAAACGCGGCGACATCATCACCGCCGAGAAGCTAAACAAGGTCGAGACGGGACTGCAGGCCGCTGCCAGCGTTGACATTCAGTCTGCGCAGGCAACGACGCTCGCCGCCGGGGCTCCTGCAACTGCTGTCATCGAGGGTGGCGTTCTGAAGCTCGGTATCCCTCGCGGTCAGACGGGCGCGCAGGGTGCCGCCGGTGCTCAGGGTGCCAAGGGCGACACTGGTGCACAGGGCGCTAAGGGTGAAACGGGCGCTACGCCTACGATTACCGCTACGGCCACTGTTGACGCCACCGTCGGCACGCCCAAGGTCACGGTAAGCAAGGGCGGCACGACGACCGCGCCGACGTTTACCTTCGCTTTCACGGGGCTCAAAGGCGCAACGGGTGCTCAGGGTGTCGCGGGTGCGACTGGGGCTAAAGGCGAAACGGGGGCTGCGGGCGCCAAGGGCGACCAAGGCGAACGAGGCGCGGCTGGGGCGGCGGGCAAGAATGGCTCTTGCTTCCGTGTCTCTGCAACCGCTCTCGCTGATAGCCAGACGGGCATTGCCGCAACGGCGCTCACGCCTACCAACGCGCAACTTCCCTACGCCGTCGGCGACATCGTGCTGGACGCTACGACGAAAAAGCTTTACGCGGTCACGGCGGCGAGTGGTGGAACGTGCTCTATCGGCACCGCGCTTGCAACGCTTCCCTAAACAAACTATTTGGAGGAGTGGCCTTTGTGATGAGCAAAGGCCATGAATATTCATATGGATCAAAACTTTCTGAATGCCAAGGCGCGCGGCATCGAGGCTCCGTACGCCGTCGGCTTTATGCCGTTCGATGAAAAGGACGGTCGCATCGTTCTCAAGAACATCAACCGCGACCAGCTCGCACAGGATGCCGCGCTTTCCACGCAGCCGAACGTCGGCGCGCCTGCGGCTCTCTACACGTACGTCGACCCGCGCATCATTGATGTGCTCTTCGGTGTCACGAATGCCACGAAGTTCTTTGACAAGACGCTCGTTGGCTCCTTTACGCAGGACTACGCGACCTTCAGCGTGGAAGAAGTGGCCGGTCAGGTCTCGCCGTACAACGACTTCGCGAACGGCACGAGCACTGATGTCAACTACAACTTCCCGGTTCGCCAGAACTTCCGTTATCAGACGACGATTAAGTACGGCGATCTCGAAACGGCGAAGCTCGCCGAGGCGAATGTCAACCTCCCTGCTCGCAAGCAGAACGCGGCCGCGCAGATCATTGCCCGAGCTGAAAACAAGTTCCAGCTCTACGGCGTTGCGGGCATGGAAATCTACGGCATGCTCAATGATCCGAACATCCCGGAATCGATTTCTCCGGTGTCGGTCAATAGCAAATCTACGTGGGCTGAAAAGATCGCGGCCGACCCGAACAACGCGGCCACGCTCGTGTTCAATGACGTGAACAAGCTGTGGCAGGAACTGACTGCTAACAATGGCGGTCATCTTGACGTGAACGCCCCGATTGTTCTGGGCATCTCCAACAAGATGATTGGCTACCTGACTCAGCCGAACCAGTTTGGCAAGACGGCCAAGGTCATGCTGCAGGAAAACTATCCGAACATCGAAATCGTTCAGCTTCCCGAGCTCTCCACGGCCGCCGGCGAAATGCTCTACATGACGGTCAAGGAAGTGTATGGCGACGAGACGGGCTTCTCCGCCTTCTCCCGCGCCTTCGGCCTCGGTCGCCTGATCGCGCATGAATCCAGCTTCACGCAGAAGGCAACTGCTGGCACGTGGGGTTGCGTGATTCGTAGGCCAAGTTTGGTCTGTACCATGACCGGTGTATAAAACCACTATGGCCGGTAACTAAGGTAAAATTACATAGTATTGGATTCTTGGAGAAATCAATGCCTCATGGAGTTTTTACCGATCTTACCGGCCAGCGGTTTGGACGCCTTACCGTCATAGGGTTGGAGAGTAAAGGAAGTGGGCGTGCCAGATGGAGATGCCTGTGCGATTGTGGAAATCAATGCGTCTGCAGAACGGATGCTTTCAAAACGCAGCGTTCTTGTGGATGCATAAGGCAGGAAAAGAATATCAAACGTTTTTTCCGGCATGGGGATTCGTTTAATCCTCTGTATAAGGTTCACACAAGGCTAAAACAAGCAACATCCAACCCGAACTATTGGAACTATTCGAATTACGGTGGCAAGGGTGTAAAACTCGCGGAAGAGTGGAAAGATTGGAGAACATTCAAAAGTTGGGCTATAGAGCACGGATACCAAAAGGGTATGCATCTTCATAGGAAAGATTTCAATGGTGATTACACCCCTGATAATTGTGTCTGGCTCACCGTTCATGAACACCAAAAAATTCATGGACGGAAAGCGACAAAAATCATCGAACAGCTAGATGATGACGGGAATGTTGTTGCTCGCTTTAATGGATACCATGAAATAACCGAAAAGTTGGGAATCAATACAGGAAGCGTCCGTCGATCTATGCGCGAAGGATGTCGTTGCAACGGTTATAGATGGCGTCTCGCAACTGCATAATATAAGGAATACAAAAGAGCCGCAATCGCGGCTTTTTTCTTGTCTGGCGGGGCAGGCTTCGTTCTGCCCGATTAAAGGATTGAAAAATGGCTCGCACTACTCGTACTCGTAAGGCTTCTGCTCTCGGCACCACGGGCATCATTGCCGACACCGCTGAGCAGGAAGCAAAGAAGGTTTCTGACATCGCAGGCGATGAGATCATTTACATTGCCTGCGGCATGCCCCTCGGGCTCAAGTTTGATGACGTTGACAATGGCAATGGTGGCGCGAAAACCGTTGTTTTCCCGGGGGTTAATCACGCGCTAAGGGGGCAGGCCAAGGGCGTTCTCCTCGGCGCAGGGAATGCCGTCCTGGTGGGCGTAGCACGCCGAGACTGGGAGGACATTAAGCGCAAACATGGTGGCGAGCGCGCCTTCACCGCCATGCCCCCGCTCCTCTGGGAGATGAGGAGCGAGAAGGAATTCAAGGCGCGCCGCGATGAGATTGCCGAGATGCGCACGGGCGTCGAGCCTGTCGATCCGGCTTCGGTCGGCGTTGAGAAGGTAAAAGACATCGAGGCCTAAAAATGGACGTAGCGCTTGATATTGAAGAATTCCGCTCATGGTTCCCGGGGCTGACGGAGGCCGTCATCAATGATGTGCTCTTGGGTGTGCTGTGGGATCAGGTGGGGGCGATTGTCGGCACGACTGACGCAGATAGCTTTGCCCCGTTCGATCCTGATGCGACGCCCCCAGTGCTCGAGCGTAAAGTGCTTCTCTATTACGCGCTGTGTCATATGGCCACGCTCTCTACGCGCGGCGATCAGCCCGGTCGCGTGGCCAGTGCATCAGAAGGCTCGGTGTCGTCATCCTTCGATCTCATCAAGAGCAACTCGCAGTCCGCGCAGTGGTGGAATCAGACGCCCTGTGGGTCTACGTATTGGATGATGACGGGCAAATACCGTCTCGGAGGACGCCTGTACGTCTCTGACAACTATCACCCGTGGGGGTAATGATGGGCATCAAGGTTGACGCAGGCAAGGTGACGCAAAGGCTTGAGGGACTCGCCAAACAGTACGGGAATCGCGCCGCGAAAGTGGTCGAGGTGGGGGTGACTGACGCAAGCATTGCCGAATACGCGCAGTACGTTGAGTTCGGCTGGGTGCAACGCGTCACGCCGAAGCAATCGCTTTTCCTGAGTGGTGCCATTGGACGTCCGGTGCCCCTAAGTGATCGGGGACGCCCGGACTTCAGCAAGGCGGCCATCAAGCCTGGAGCGGCATTAGTAAACCCGCCCCGCCCGTTCCTGCGGGGGACGCTCGTTGCCGAGCAGGAAAAGTGGAAGGGCGTGCTGAAGAAGGCGCTCGAGGGGCTGAAGGATCCTGCGTCGGCGCTTACGGTACTGGGCACTGTGGCCGCGCAGGATGTGCAGGCAACCATTGCAAGTGGCGGGACGACAAAGGAAAAGTTCCAAGAGCGCGCGCCGCTCACGATGGAGCTTTACGCCGCGCAGTCTGCAGGGCGTAAGACTGGGGGAAAAAATCACTCGTCGAAAGCCAGCTCCGCCACGACGCAACCGATGGTTTTGTCGGGGGCGTTGCTTCACTCAATCGCCTTTGAGGTCAAGTGAACATGAGCTTCACGGTTGAGAATCAGGGAGTTGTATGGGGCTGAATTTACATGCAGTGGTACGCGGATCGATCAATGCGATCCACCCGGATGAGGAGGTTCAGCTACTTCACTCAACGGGCTCCGTGCCAGATGAAAATGGCTTTGCCGCGCCGCAGTACGAGCGCACTATGGGCGTTATGGCGCAGGTGCAGAGCGAGGGCGATGCGGCACTGTTTCATGCCGACATGGCGGGGGCTAATTCGATCGTGCGTAAGTTCTACCTATTCGCCCCGAAGGACTTTGCAAAACAGACCGCAGGCATCTTTCGTCCGCTCTCCCGCGCAGGGGATTACATCCTGCGCAAGGACGGGACTGTATGGGCTGTAGATGCGGTTCTAGAAAACTTTTCAGGCGTCAACTGGTTGAGTGTGCGCGCTACGCTTCAGCTAAGCCCGCCGCAGGGGATTGTATGGTTATGATGCAAAGCCCTCCTACGCGCTCTACGATCGTCTCCGATGAGACGGTCTACAAGGCCGTCAAAGACTTCGAGTTGCTGATGATGTCCGGCCTTGAGGCTACGCACGTCATCGCGGGAAATCAAAACAACCTTTCTCTGCCGGACTCGCGCGATTACGTCGTTAATACGATCATCGCGCACCGTGAGATCGGGACGCCCGTCGAGGCCTATGAGTGGGACACGGCGACTCAGAAAATGGACGCCGTGGTCTCTAGATTGGTCGAGATGAGCGTTCAAATCGACGTCTATAGCGATCATCCGGAAACGGCCCGTATGCGCGCAGAATCGGTCGCGACGGTGGCCAGAACGGTGTCAGGCTGCGACTTCTTTCAGAAGTACGGCCTATCCAGTCTCTACGCTGATGACGTTCGCAATACAACCGTGGTGGTAGATGAAAATCAGTTCGTTCAGCGATGGACGACGACGCTCCACATCACCTACACGCACGTCGTCAGGCTTGATGTTGAAAGCACTGATGCCGTGCATGTCGGCGTGCATAACGTCGATGTGCGATTCCCGCCGCGCTGATGTGCATTGTCTTAATTAACTTATCCAAGAGCGCCCCTCAAAGGCGTTTTTTTTATTGGAGGATATCCATATGTCTTTGCCCGCATCCCGCATCGTTGCGGTCTCCCCGCGCGTAATCAGCGGCGGTGGTAGCGATCTAGAAACCAACGGGCTCCTGCTCACGAAGAACACTGTCCTGCCCGCCAGTACGCCCGCGGTGGCCTTTTCGTCGACGGCGGATGTGTCCGCCATGTTCGGAGCCGAAGCCGAAGAGACGGCTTTTGCTCAGCAGTATTTCAGCGGCGTGCAGAACCAGCAGAGCGCGCCGAAGTCTCTTGTGATCGCACGCCGTGTCACCGAGGCTGACGGCGCTTGGATTCGCGGCGGCGAGCTTTCCGTTACGCTCGAAGCCCTGAAGAAAATCACTGACGGCTCTTTCAAGATTAGCGTCGGCGGTCAGGACAAGAAGGCCGCTTCGATCAATCTCTCCTCTGCTGCCTCGCTCTCTGATGCCGCGACGAAGATTGCTACGGCGATTTCAGGCGTTAAGGGCACGTACGACAGCAACCTCAACGCCTTCACGTTTACGACGGACACGAAGGGCAAGGCTGCAACGATTGGCTACGCCTCTAAGTCCGACAGCGGCACCGACCTCAGCGAAATGCTCGGCCTGACGCAGGCCGCAGGCGCAGTCGTCTCTCAGGGTGTTGATGCCATGACCGAGGCGGCCAATATGGAGGCGATCTGCGCCGTCACGCGGAACTGGGTCGGCTTTACGACGCTCTGGGAGGCCGAGCTTGAAGAAATTGAAGCCCTTGCCGCATGGGCGGACATCTACGATGATTTCGTTTACTTCCCGTGGTCTAGCGACAAGAATCTTGAAAGCACGTTGACGGCTTCGAATGGCGCGCTTGCAAAGATTGTTGATAAGTACGACGTCGTAGCCCCGATCTACTTCCCGACGTGGGGGCTTTCTGCAATGGCTATGGCCTGCGGTGCTTCTATCGCTTGGAACCGCACGCAGGGCATGAAGACTTGGTTTGCCAAGTACGCCTCCGGCCTTTCCCCGAACGTTCTCGAGGAATCCGTTGCGAACGCGCTTGAGGGCAACCGCATCAACTTTATCGGCCAGTACGCTACGCGAAATGATCAGTTCCAGTTCTTCAACCGAGGGACGCTCTCTAGCGACTTCTATGGCTTCGTTGACGTGCTCTATGGCTCGATCTACCTGCGCTCCGCGATCCAGACGAGTTGCATGTCGGGCTTCAAGAACGTCAACCGAGTGCCGTACAACGCCGCAGGCGAGGCACTGATTCGCGCGTGGTGCCAGGATCCGATTAACCGCTGCATCAATAACGGCGTGATTGACGCCGGTCTCGCGCTCAATGAATCGCAGAAGGCGCAGATCATGCAGGAGACGGGCGACGACGGCGAGGACGTGATTCGAGCGATCACCTCCAAGGGCTATTGGCTCGGCATCACCCTGCCCGATGCCGCAGGTCGTGCGAACCGCGAAGCGCCTTCCGTGACAATCTTCTACGCGTATGCGGGAAGCGTTCAGGCTCTTTCCGCAGAAGTGATTGCAGTTATCTAGTGAACATCATCGGCCCTGACGGTTTGACCGTTGGGGCCTCTTTTTAGGGGCATAAAATGGCCAGCTCTAATTTTGACGTCACGTCCGCGAACGCTCAGCTCGTGCTTACTGTAGATGAGCTTTACCCGTCCGGCATTCAGCTTCAGCAGTTCAGCGCCGACGGCATTTTCTCCAGCGACTCGATCGAGATGGCGGAAACGCGTCGCTCTGTCGATGGATACATGGTGGCAGGCGTGATCAAGAACATTTCGTCTGTGACGCTCACGCTTGAAGCTTCCTCGCCGTCCGCCTCTGCACTTGAGTATGTGCGCGACTGCATGGAGGCGAACAACAAGCCGTACGAATGTACTCTGACGTGCTACATCCCTGCGCTGGGGGTTACGCGCACGTTCGTGAAGGGCGTCCTCAAGAGTGCCCCTCCGATGTCGGCGGCGTCTCGCACGATGCAGCCGACGCAGTGGGGCTTTGACTTTGAGCGCGTGCTTTAAGGAGCGAACATGGACGTCTCTAAGATTGAAGTACAAGACGGCACGACGCTGAAGAGCTTCACGATCGCGCCCATGTCGGCTTACAAGGCCGAGCAGTGGATGTACCGCGCGGCTTTTGCCATGGGGCGTAACGTTGACGACATTCAGCAGGTTTTCAGCGACAAGCCCGCGGATTTGTTGAAGACCATCCTCACGATTCCCTACGACGAGGCACGCCCTCTGCTTGACGATCTCCTTTCGTGCTGCACGCTTGTGCAGGGTAATGCGCTGCGCCGCCTCGAAGGAGAGTCCGCGTGCGCCGTCATCGAGAGCCCGTTGACGCTCACGAAGCTCAGGATTGAATCGCTTCGTCGGAATTTCGGTTTTTTCTTCGATGGCGACGTCTTGAAGTCCCTTATGCCGCAAAGTACCGAAACGCCTGCCTAAAAGTAAAGGGCGTGGCGTCCTTTGCGAATGTTCCCAAGATCTGCGGCGCGATTGTCGCCGCAGGTTTGGCCAGCATGGTCGAGCTCAAAGAAAAGTTGACGCTTGAGGAGGCCTATGAGCTCCTTGAGGTTCTAGAGCTCCGTAACTACCATTCGTGGCTCGCACAACAAAGGTTAGAGAAAGAAAATGGCTAGTGTAGTAGACAGACTCGTAATCGCCCTCGGCCTCGACAGCGAGGAACTGAACAAAGGGCTCGAGAATGCGTCCAAGGCCGTCTCTGACCTCGGCAAGCGGATGGAGGTGAGCGGCGCCAAAATCGACCAGATGGCAGCCAGAGCGTCCAAGTCGACGCTTATGCTCGGCGGAGTCTCTGATGAGGTGGCCGAGCGCGTCATGGCGATCGGTACGGCTGGGCAGAAGGCCTCGCTCATCACCGGGCGAGCCATGGATGAACTGGCCGGACGCATGGGAAAGCTCGGCACGCTTTTCAAGGAGGTAGTTGCGCCATTCGCCTCGGTCTTTGCGGGCCACCAGCTCTTTCAGAATCTTTCTCAGGTGGGCGAGAGTCTCGACATTCTGAGCGAGAGAACGGGCGTTGCCACAGACAAGATCGACGCGTGGGCGAAGGCTAATCGTGATGCCGGCGGTAGCGAGGAGGCATTCAAAAGCGCACTTGAGTCGTGGACGGTAGACAAACGCCGCTCAGCGGATGAGTTTTTCCGCATGGGCGAGGCCGTCAAGGGCATGACCGATCAGCAGGCATCGCACTTTTTGAATGCGATGGGGCTGAGTCAGGATGCGGCCGCAGTCTTTACTAAGTTCAAGGACAGCGCGACCGATGCGGCCGAGGCATACAAGGGCGTCGCCTTCACCCCGGAACAGGCAAAAGCCGCGCGCGAGATGAACATCCGTTGGCGGCAGTTCACGGATCAGGCGCAGGCTCTCGCCAACGCGCTCGCCGTTACCGTGCTCCCGGTCGTGAACAAAGTGCTAAAGGTGATCGGCGACGGCGTTGCCTTCATCAGAGAGCACAGCCGCGCAGTCAAGCTCGTTTTGGCGGGGGTCGGGACTGTTTTGGCCGCTACTTATGGGCGGTCGATCATTCAGGCAATCACGGCCTCGTCGACGTTTTTCAAGGTGCTCAAGAGCGGTCAGGGCATCATGGCAGCGCTCAACGCGACGATGCTCGCGAACCCCGTGGCCGTCGTAACGGCTGCTGTGGTTGCTCTCGCGCTGGCTTTCGATGATCTCTTCGCTTTCATTCGGGGCGGGAACTCGATTCTCGGCCGCTTCCTGAGCTTTATCGGCGTATCTGATGAAAGGATTCAGGCGATCCGCGAGACCTGTCAGGAATGGCTTGACGCCCTCATCAATCTCCCGGCTGAAGCCGTCAAGGCTCTCGGCGAATTGTGGGACGCGATCAAGTCAATCGGCAGCTCCTTCAAAGAAGGCGTGGCGGATTTCTTCGGCGGTGTCGGTGAGTTCTTCGCCTCCCTGCCGGATCGCGTAGCCGGTTCGATCGAGCAAACGATTGAGGCTGTTGGCGCACTGGGTGACGCTATAGGAGACGCAATTGAACGCGGGATACAGTCTGCCATTGACTGGGCGATGAGCTCGTTCAAGGCGTTGGTCGACCAACTTAGCGCGTGGATTTTTGATGCTCTCGATATTGGCGGGAAGATCAAGGGCGCGGCATCAGGCGTCGTGGACTCTGCCAAGGGCGTCATCAAGGATACTTTCGGCGGCATTGCGGACTTTTTCTCGGGGAACGATAGCGACGAGAAGGGGGCGGAAGCTCCAGTTCGAGTAAACGATCCGAAGATCGTTCGTGTCAAGTACGATGCTCCGGTTGCCTACGCCGGCATGCCATCGCAGGAAAGCTCTTCCGACACGCTCGCTCGCTTAGGTGATGCGCTTTCGGGCTTCTTCAGCGAGACGCCTATGCAGGCAACTGTCGGGAGCTTTGCAGCGGCTAAGTCTGCAATCGCAGGCCCGGGCGTGACGAACGACATGCAGATTCAGGTGACAAACAACATTCAGACGAATGGCAACCCTGAGGCCGTCGGGCAGGCCGTTGGCGGCGCGATGGACAATGCGTTGAGCCGTCGAAATCGCATGCTTGTGGCAGCGCAGTCTGGCGTAATTTCAAAGTGAGGAAATGATGGCCGAAGTTTGGGCAATCGTTGACGAGAATGCGCGGCCGTTCTGCGGCTACACGGCACTTGATGGATTCGAGGACAACTCGACAGCCAATGTTCCGACGGAGCCGCAGGAAAACGGGGCGTTATACGCTTATGACAAAGTGCCTCAGCCGTCCGAGTGTTCTGTCAGCCTCCTTTTCTCTGGCGACTATCAGGCACAGCAGGAAGCCGTTTCCAGGCTCGAGTCCTACCGGTGCGGTGTGCAGCTCTTTCGCATCCTAACGCCCTCTAAGGTGTATAGCCGCATGGCTGTCGTGTCGTACGGCTATACACGCTCGGCAACGAACGGAGCTAACGCGCTTGAAATCCATGTTGATTTCCGAGAGGTGCAATCGGCAAAGGTCGGCGGGGCGTCTGTTGCGTGGGCACCCAAGAGCGCCAATGCAGCGAACAAGGTGCAGACGGGGCAGGCGCAAGGGGGCCTCGTTGCCGATCTCTTTTCGTGAGGAAGATGATGATACGCATACCACTGCAGACGCTTCCTAATCAGGAGTTTTCCATCGTCCTTGATGGGCAAAACTGCGTTATAAATCTGCGGCAGATGGGCGGCTTTTTGTATCTCACGCTAACGGCTGATGAGGTCAAGATTTGCGACAGCCACGTGTGCCGCACGATGTCGCCTATCCCCGTGTGGAATACGCCTGATTTCGCAGGCAGGCTTTTCTTTCTTGACAGCGGTGGAAAATCCGCATCGCCTCAATACGATGCACTGGGCGACCGCTTTACGCTCAACTACGCGACGGAAGAAGAATGGCGAGCACTTACAGCTTAAAGGACATCCGAGTAACAATCACTCTTGACAAGAGCGGTGTGAACAACCAGCACACCTTCCAAGGCTTTGCCACGAATGTAGCAATCTCAAAGACGGGGGGCGTGGATTTCGCGACGGCGCAGGTTGAGATTTACGGCCTGTCGCTCGACACCATGGGGCAATTGACGACACTCGCCTTCAAGCCTCTCGGTCGTAGGTGGAATGCGATAGAGATCGCGGCCGGTGAGCAGGGGCAGGAGTTGCCTGTGATTTTTCGCGGGTGCGTCACGGTTGCATACGCCGATCTCAACGGTTCGAGCCCCGTGCTCAAGATAGAAGCGCAGGTTGGCGCATACCCGCTCCTCGAGCCCGCGTCGACTGTGAGCGTGCAGGGGTCTCAGGACGTCGGGGACTTTATCAAGTCTCAGAGTGCGCAGGCGGGGTTCGAGTATCAAAACGACGGTGTGCAGGCAACGGTTTCTGACATGACGGTCTACGGAGACCCGATCACAAAGATGAAAACGGTTGCGAATGCCGCAGGCGCGGACATCATCTTTGATGACGACAAGACGATCGTTGTGCCGAAGGACGGCGTAAGGCGTGCAGAAGGCGGCGTGCCCGTTGTCTCTGCTGACACAGGGATGATTGGGTATCCGACGTTTACGAATACGGGCATCCAGTGCAGGACGTTTTTCCGTCCAGAGCTACGAGTGGCGGCGGCGGTGAGTGTGCAGACGATCGTCCCTCATGCTTCAGGCGTATGGAAGATCACTCAGCTTCAACATTCTTTGAGCGCGCACAACCCTGGGGCGAGTTCTTGGGAAACGTCCTTTGATGGCATGTGGTTAGGAGAATGAAATGTCAGAGTACGCACAGCCGCAGAACGCGTTTACATCGGGCTCACAAATCAACGTCCTGGATTTTCTGATTCGCTCGGTCATCAAGGGCATGGTCAATACCGCGATTCCCGTGCGAGTGGACACGATCACGCGTCCCGGTGATGGTGCGGGCGCTGGATACCTGAGCGCGACGCCGCTAGTCAAAATGCGAAGTGCATCGGGGGAGGCGCTGGAGCCCGTGTCAATCCCCAAGCTCAGGTGGTTTCGCCTACAGCATGGCACAGCCGCGCTGATTTGTGACCCGAAGCCCGGCGACGTCGGCCTAGCCGTCTTCGCACAGCAGGACGTATCCACGCTCACAGGCGGGAATGACGCAGTTCAGCCCGGCAGCTTCCGTTGCTACGACATGAGCGACGGTTTTTACTTGGGCGGCTTTTGGGGGCAGACGCCGACGACGTTCGTGCGAATTGAAGACACTGGGGACATCACGATTACGGCGCCGAAGACCGTGACGATCAACACGAACGTGGAGACGATCAACGCGAAATCGTCGTGCACTGTCAACACGGCTACGGCGACGATCAATGCGAGCTCCAATTGCAAGATCGACACTCCCGCGACCCACATTACGGGCACGCTGAAGGTTAATGGAAAGATTACGGGCTCGGGTGGCCTTGCGGTATCGGGCGGCGGCGGGGCCACGGTTTCGGGTGATGTGGTGGCGGACGGAATCAGCCTAAAGGGTCACGTTCACACCTGCCCTGATGGCACAACCAGCGCGCCGCAGTAAAACGCAATTGAAGAAAAAACAAACCCCGTCCGAGCGGAAATCGGGCGGGGCTTTTTTATGGAAAGAAGACGCTTTCACAAGAGAATTATATGGGAAAAGGAAAACGTATGCGAAAAATGGAGCGCGAAAGTCAGTTTTGGAAAGGCGTCAAGGCGTGCGCAGTGTGGCTAGGTGGCACGCTCCTCGGCACTGCGGCCTTCCTTTACTACGTCCTAGAAATCGTTGAAAAGTTGCGATAGGTGCGGCCTGATGTTCATGTCAAACAAAGATCTACCGCCTTACGGGAAAGTATTTGCGTGGGCGGTTTGTGCCGCCGCGTGGCTATGCGTGATCGTCGCGGCTGTCGCGGCTTTTCGCGGGCTCTTCCAGTGACCACAGATGGCAACTCCTTAATTTTCCTTAGAGGTTCGCATATGACGCATACGGCCTACACAGCAGAGCTTTCGTCAGAGTGGGACTTACAGCTTGACGGAAACGGGAATGTGGCGATGCTTCGTGAAGCCCCGGCGATCTTGCAAAACGTCTGCAACGAGGGGCGGCTTTTCTACCACGATGCCGTCTTTCGGTGGGATCAAGGGATCAATTGGTTTTCGGACCAAATCGCTCAGCCGATACAGGAAGCCATTACAACGGAAGATTTGCGTTCGGCGGCATTGAGTGTGCCAGGCGTGCTTACGGTTGAGTCGGTTCAGCTAAAGGCGCTTGATACAACAACACGTGTTTTGAGCGCTGAGGTACAGGTAACAACAGAGGGCGGCAGTTATGGCACAGCTAGAATTTAACGCGGATACTGGGGTGGTCGTCCCGACCGTTAAGGAGGTGCGAGACGACGTTGCCTCGGGCTTTCAGGAGGCCTTTAAAGTCAGTGACTCCGACCCGCTCCTAAACGTGGATTCGGCATCGCCCATGGGCCAGGTCGTGGACTTGGTGACGACTGAAGTTGCGGCTAAAAATCGTGAGGTGGCTTTCCTTGCGAACCAGCTCAATCCGAAGACCGCAACGGGTGTTTTCCTCGATGCCCTAGCCGCGCTCTATGGGCTCACACGCAAGATTTCGGAGCCGACGGTCGTCGTCTGTACATGTACTGGTTTGAAAGGCACTGCCATTCCTTACGGCGCGATTGTGCAGGATACGCAGGGCAATCAGCTCCGACACGCCGTGGCTGGCGGGGTGATGATCCCGGATTCCGGCAGCGTCGACACTCAGTTTTCCTGCGTTGAGCACGGTGCCATTGAGATCGGCGCAAAGACCGTGACGCAGATCGTGACGGTGATCGCGGGGTGGGATTCGGTGACGAACGCTGCCGCGGGGAACACCGGGCGAGACGAGGAGCCGGACGGCGAGCTACTCAATCGCATGAAGCAGAGCTATGCGATCAATGCGAACGGGACGGTTGAGAACATGCAGTCCAATTTGTCCGCACTTGAAGGCGTTCTCGACTGTGTGGTCTTGGAAAACTATACGAACGAAACCCAAACTCAGTACGGGATATCGATCAAGGGCCACAGCGTGGCGGTCTGCATTGTCGGCGGGGATGATGACGATATTGCCCGCACGATCTTTGAGCGCAAGAGCGCGGGGTGCGGGACGGTGGGTGACGCTCAGGTGACTTTCATTGACACCGAGCACTTCAACGCTTCCTATGTCTACAACATTGTCCGTCCCACGGCCGTTAATTTCACTGTCAAAGTGACGTTCTTCAGCGGCGACATGGACGCTGCGACGCAAGCCAATGTCAAAGCAGCGATCATCTCTGACTTCCTTGGGGAGCTCAAAAACGCCCGAGTGAAGCTCGCTACGACGGTTTACGCAAGCCGATTCTATAAGTGCATTCAGGACGTGACGGATGCCCCAATCAAAGAAATCGTCATCGGCATCTCTGGGGGCTCACAGTCCTCTAGCGTTGACGTGCCTGCGAACAAAAGCCCGACGTTGTCGGAAAAGTCAATCACGCTTGCTTTCGGGGGCTGATGATGGCAGAAACACAGACGTGGGAGGACATCCTGAGCGTTGACTGCGTTCAGAACATGGCCGACTTTGCCGACATGTCGACGGACGCGATTCAGTCCCAGTACTCGCACGCGACGCGCATCCGGCAGAGTGCATCGATGCTCAGGGACAAGATCGATGCTACAGAGTTACTCGAAAGCCTCCAGCAAACGATTGCTGACATGCGAACGGCTAAGGGGGGGTACCTTGACTGGTGGGGCACGCGCGTAGGCGTCAGCCGCTTACTGAAAGTCGGCTCGGATTTCACGCGGTTTGATGACGACTACTACCGATTCCTGTTGTTTTATCGTGCGAGGTGCAATCTTTCGAACGCAACTGCCGCAACGATGAACAACATGCTCAGTCAGTTGACGGATACCAAGGTGTTTGTGGTTGATTACCAAAATATGACTATCAATTCGATTGTCATCATTGGGAGCATTAGTGAATTGCAGGCTCAAATCCTTGAGGTATATGGGCTTTTGAACCGTCCATCGGGCGTGCTGACGAATTTTTTGATCATTTACCCAGACGAGCAGATTTTTGGGTTTGAGGGAAGCGGCTTGCTTCCCTTTGACCAAGGCGTGTTCAATCCTGGGCGAACGATTGGCACATGAGCCAATTCCAAAAGAAACGAAACCCCACAGGGCTGCAACCTTGTGGGGTTTTTCTATGGACACCTAAAAGGGACTCAGGTGCTCAATGACTGACATTTTACTTCAATTGGTGGAGGCATTGCGTATGGCTAGCGAACTCCCGATTGTTGCAGCGATCCCTCTCTATGGCATTGCGTACTGTGGTTTTGCCTACGTTCTTATTGTTGTGTTGGCACGGTTACGTCGGCTGATCAAAGAGTGGTGAATTGTATGACGAAGAATGAACCAAACGTCGAATTCAATATTGGGTTTCGGATTTTCCGTATTGTTGCGTGGATAACCGCTACTACAGGGTGTTTGGCATTAATGGTGTGGCTTGTCGCGTTTGCGTGGTCTGAAGTTAGAAGGCTTTTTTAGGATGAGAAAATGAGCAATTATCCTCAAACTTTACTTTCGTGCCCCATTGCCCAAGACGGTGACAGGAGCGCAGTTCCGGTGACGGCGCTTGAGGCAGGAACAGGTAGGCTATCGCAGGAAGAGGGGTGGGGCAAATGGAACTCCTTGCCG
>OKSM01000018.1_pt1 | contig 49613 bp, 29 predicted proteins | sample 1606281 | NCBI WGS metagenome assembly OKSM01 (sample SAMEA3879549, study PRJEB24766) | human gut metagenome | biome: human-associated habitat; feature: feces | place: USA | collected 1985/1987
CGGAATCGTTCAACGCCAAGGTGAAAGCGTTCAGAAGCCAATTCAGAGGTGTTGCAGATATTCCTTTTTTCCTTTTCAGATTAACAAAACTGTGTGCATAGGTTTGTCGCTTGCAACCGAGTTTTCGGACTGACCCATTTTTTCCATCAAAAGTTTTAGTCTGTATTCTCTTAATTCTTGAAAATTAGAATATTTATTTTTTATAGAAGGGTTTCCTAAAGGGGTGTTTCCTGCAAAAAGCATCCTCTTTTCTTTTCCAAAGAACAGAGGATAAAATTTTTCCACGAAAAATGATTGAGCATCATAGTTGGAGCCATATTTTTTATTGTAGGCATTCAGAAACATTCTTCCTATTGTAGCTGCTATCATAAGTATTATAATATTTCGAATGATTGATAGTGTTCTGTTTTGCAGAGATTGTAGTCCAAACCAAGTTCCAAAGAGTAGGCTTTGGCTGGTACAACAAATGGGTGCATACCTATGTTAAGTTGCTCAGAACATTGGTGAGCAATGGAATGATAATTAGCGGGAATTTCGAGGCTGGCCCTTTCTACAGCATTCCCTTTGCGGTAGGCTTCTTTGTCATCTTCTGTAATACAGACAATAGAATTGATGTCTAAGCTATCAAGCAGTGCTGCCTTTGCGTAATGGCACAATTGTTTAAGTTGCCACTTTCCATCTACAAATATAGTTCCAGAATAATCTATATTCATAAATTTATTTTTAGGATAAACAGCATCAATCATACGCTGGACTTCGTTTTCGTTTAAGATGTTTCCACTATCAGGTAATACTTCAAATGTGCATGCCAATACATCTGGTGTATATGGCAATGCTTCTTTTTCTTCTTTGTAGGGAGCAATTACAAAAACAGGTTTATAATGTCCTATTGTATCAATTGTACGTTTGCGATTAATACGACCAAAACGTTGGATTAAGGCATCAATTGGTGCGCACTCTGTAATCATAACATCAAAGCTGATGTCTAGACTAACTTCTACTACCTGAGTTGATACCACGATGCAAGGGGCATTATCCATGACATTGAAAGTATATTTCAATTTATGTTCTAGCTTGGTCCGGTCCTCCCTTTTATACCTGCTATGAATCAGCATTCGTGGAATGTTAGGATAACGATCTGATAGCAGGCTATATATGGATTGTGCATGTTTAACTTGATTACAGACTATTAGTAATTTCTGCTTCTTGTTGACGGCCTCAGATATTATGGAAGTTATATCATCAGGATTGTTCAGTTTATACACCCTGTGTCGATTAAATCCATCCAATACCTCTCGTGAAAGACGGACTTCATAGACGTTTCTCTTTCCTCCTAGAAGTTCCAGTATTTTTTCATAAAGTATACTCGGCATTGTGGCTGTTCCTACATGTATTCGGCATCCTAATGCTACCAGTACTTCAATAATACGTAGTACGATGGCTTGTATCGTGTTTGAATATGTGTGAATTTCATCAAGAATTACATCGCAGTTACTCAAATCTAGAGCCATAGCTTCGTATCCTTTGATGCCAAACACGATTGAAGCCATTTGATGTGGTGTCATCACCTTTATGGACGCGCCGACAAGGCGTTGCATAATACACTCCTCAATTTTACCGCTATCTTTATCTGTTTTTAGTTCAGAAGCAGCATGAAGTAGCACCACTAATGCATTTGTGTCATGTAGGTCTTGCCTTATACGATCGTACATGGCATTTATGGAAGCTTGGAATGGCAGAGTGTAGAATACACGTCCTTTGCATCTGCGTAAAAGAAAATCTGTTTTTCCAGCCCCAGTTGGAGCTGTAACGATTGTATGCTTTTTATGGCTATCTGTACTAATTTCTGACAAGGGGAATAATGAGTTCGTTCGACTATAAAAGCGTAAATCGGGAGAGACAAAGATTCGATTTAAAGAAATCTTTCCTTCTGATTCCATCGCTGAAGCCATATGGTCTGCTGCCATCAGCAAACCACGCCATTGAGAACAGCCTGGCTTTTTTCGTGAACAAAAATCTAAGGCATAATAATAGCTATTTTCTGCTTCCTCCATGGAAATAGGACGGATATTTGATAGTCCTAAAGATTGAAGGATGTCAAGGGCTTTTTGACTCCATATATCAAAATCTTTAATGTGGTCTGCCAAGCAATTTTCATCGTTTACATATAGATCCAAAAAACCTCTGTCGCTAACATCATTATAGACCGATTTGTGATGGGCTATAATCATTTCGATTACATCATCGCGATGATCTTCTTCTATTAATGGCAAAAAGAAAATCGACGCTATCTCATGCCTGAAAACAAAGCCTGGTCTTGGGGGTAATTTACTTCTCAACGAATTTTGAAATATGGGGCTCGCTTTACCTATGTCGTGAAGCCATGCCCCCTCCATAGCGGTCTGTAAGTTCATATTCTTATGACGGGCTATGACCGTAGCTATTTCGGCAACATCGTGTAAATGCTGATAGAGTGAGGTGCAACCGTTTTGTTCTCCTTTGGCTAATATGTTGTCATGCGTTTTATTCATTTGTTAATGATTGTCCGTTTATTTCCAACCACCCATTCATGGGTTGACATTTTTGGTACCTATTAAAGCCCACCATGAAAGATTGGATCGTTTTACCAATGCGAAATTCAAAACCTTTGAGCTGGTTGAACTCTGTTTCACTTATTTCTAATACATTGGGTAATGGTAAGAGTATGTCCTCGTTCCTGCAAAGGCAGATATGCTGTTTGGCAGCATGTTCGGCATCTTCGGCAGATGTAAAAGCTAATATTAATGAAGGGTTGAGCAAAACATTGCGCTTAAGAATAGAGGTCTCTCTCGTAAAACCTTTCTGTTTTTCGATGTGAATCTCTTTTAGGGATGTATCATGAGGTGCTACAGCTTTTCTGATTTGTATGGATTTCCATCCGCGGCTTTGGGTCACTTCTTGCTGTAAATCCATACAGTCATAACTTAATTTATGCCTGAGAATCTTGTGAATTCCCACTTCTTTCAACATTTCAGGGAATAGCTTTTTTTCTATCCCTTCGATGATAGAGGGGGTTAGGAACTGTTGACTGAAAGTCTCTCCATCACGTACGGCTGTCCATGGTTTAATAAAAGCGAATCGCCCTTTGTAAGTAACTATGTACATTTTTTAGCTAATTTAAATTAGTAAATGGCACCCAAACCAATTCCAGTGCTATTTCCAATGCCTACGTTCCACGCAAACAATTTGGTTTCGATTTTTCCCTTAATGCGAACAGGACATAGGCTTGCTTTATTGCCTATATTGTGGTAGTGGACAAGTTTCAGTTTTTTCTTGGAATAGGATATGTCAAATTGTATATCCAAAGTCTCATCATCTTCCAACCCTGCTTGACGCATTTTGTTTATCAAAGTTTCTTTCAAAAGTTCACCAGCATTTGCATCATTAAAATTATACTGGCGTATAGAACCATTTGCAAGTTTACGCTTGATAAGAATTGGACTGGCACAAAAAAATAATTCTCTATTTTTTAAGTCGTCAGGAGAATTTACCAATACGATATCCGTGACGCACATTCCGCAAAACATTTCGGGGCTGTTAAGAATCGACCGTATTATCTGCTTTATCCATTTCTCATGATGAAAACTAATAAACATTTCTGAACCATGTGTAAAATCAAGGGCGTTATTTTTCAGACAGCCGCCTTGTAACCATGAATATGAATAAAGCGAAATCTTATCATGGATTTCGTTTTCTCCAATCCATTTGTGAAGTGTACCGACCAGTTTCTCTTGATAATTAAATGGGACGGGAATGGTATTAGGTGTAGTAATTAATTTAATTCTCATTTGTAGTTATATTTATATTCTGCATTGCAAAGACAGTAAATAATTTATTAAATATCAAAGTAAAATTAAGAGGCGTAAATGCGTTAATAGTAATAGGGCTGTCATCTTTTTATTTCTGTGTGTTATACGGGGTATTTCACTTCCCCCTAGCTAACTAGCTAAGGGGAAGTTCCCTCTAGAATAGCAGTCTTTTGAACTCCACTAAACTCAGTGTGCAGGTTCTTGTTCGCTCATGATTTTTTCAGAGCTCCTTACTAAAAAGGAAATTCCATTTCCACGAAAGATCAGATGGGTATATGTATACCCGAAAATGCATTTCAGGTACACAACAGCAGTCCCATTTGTTCTAAACGGAAGTTTTCAAGGTTCGCCACCCTCTTTTGCCGCCACTCACCACCGCAAAACTTGGCTTGAGATTAACGAAGCCACCCCGCCCTTCATCCCCACACCGCCATTTTGCCAACCAGACAAAGATAAAAAATGTAATAATGGGGGAGGTTTAGTGAAAATGTAAGTAATTTTAGCTGATTATTGACATAATGTCGTATCTTTGCTTTTGGAGCTTTCAAAAGTAAAGATACGACATTATGATATACGACATTAAGCAAATTAAGGAATTCTACGCAAGCTATCAGGAGAAAGTGGGACGGGTGCGGGCATTGCTCGCCCGTCCGCTCACGTATGCCGAGAAGGTGCTGCTGGCACACGAACAGCCGCAGGAACAGGGATATGACCATCGGCGCGGCGCGGACTATGCCCTCTATCATCCCAACCGCGTGTGTATGCAGGACGCCACGGCCCAAATGGCCATCCTCCAGTTTATGAACGCTGGGAAGACGCAGACGGCGGTGCCGAGCACTGTTCATTGCGACCACCTCATCAGGGCACAGCGCGGCGCGGCCGACGACCTGGCGGCGGCGCGGGAGACCAATGCTGAGGTCTATACCTTCTTGCAGTCGGCCGCCAAGCGCTTCGGCATGGGCTTCTGGCCCGCCGGCGCGGGCATCATCCATCAGGTGGTGCTCGAAAATTATGCCTTCCCAGGCGGCATGATGGTGGGGACGGACTCCCATACGCCCAATGCGGGCGGACTGGGCATGGCGGCCATCGGCGTCGGCGGCGCTGATGCCGTCGACGTGATGGTGGGGGCGCCGTGGGAACTGAAAGTGCCGAAGCTCATCGGCGTGAAACTCCTCGGACAACTCTCGGGATGGGCCTCCCCCAAGGATGTCATCCTCTATCTGGCAGGACGCCTCACGACGAAGGGGGCCACGAATGCCATCATTGAATATTACGGGCCAGGGGCTGCCACGTTGCCTGCAACGGGTAAGGCCACCATCTGCAATATGGGTGCCGAGGTGGGCGCCACCACTTCCATGTTCCCCTACGATGCGCAGATGGAGGCTTATCTCCGTCGCACGGGGCGCGGCGAGGTGGCCGACATGGCCAACGCCGTGGCCGCCGACCTCAGGGCTGATGCGGAGGTGGAAGCCGCGCCGGAGAAGTTTTTCGACGAATGTATTACCATCAACCTCGACGAACTCACCCCGTATGTCAACGGTCCCTTCACGCCCGACGCGGCATGTCAGGTCTCGGAGATGCCTGCCAAGGTCGTGCGCGAAGAGTTGCCAGAGAACATCGACGTTTGTCTCATCGGTTCCTGCACCAATTCCTCCTACCAGGACCTTGCGCGTGCCGCTTCGGTTGTTGAGGCCATGCAGGAGGCTGGCCATTCGCTGAAATCGCAGTTGATTGTCTGCCCCGGTTCCGAACTGGTGCGTGCCACGGCGGAGCGTGATGGCATCCTCGACGTCTTCCTCCGTGTGGGCGCCACCATTATGACCAACGCCTGCGGACCTTGCATCGGACAATGGCAGCGCGAGAATCCGCATCCCGAACGCCCCAACAGCATCGTGACGAGTTTCAACCGCAATTTCGCCAAGCGTGCCGACGGCAATCCCAATACTTACGCTTTCGTGGCGTCGCCCGAAACGGCCGTTGGCTATGCTTTCACGGGGCGGCTGACGGCGCATCCGGCCTTCTCTCCAGAATATTCCTGCCGCCAGCCACAGGGCGAGGCTCTGCCGCCGCGTGGATATGACGAGGAGGGAGAGGGCGTAAGGGCCGTCAAACCAGCGTATGACATACAGCCCGATCCGAAAGCGGAGGTGGTGATTTCCCCCGACAGCGAGCGCCTTCAGCGCCTGATGCCGTTCCCAGCATGGAATGGTGAGGACTTCTCGCGCTTGCCGCTGCTCATGAAAGTGAAGGGCAAATGCACCACCGACCATATCTCGATGGCGGGCCCGTGGTTGCGCTATCGCGGACATCTTCAAAACATCTCGCGCAACCTTCTCCTTGGGGCCGTTAACGCCTTCACCGGCGAGACGGGCCGCGTGAAAGACGCCGTGAGCGGTGAGGAAGGCGAGGTGTGGCAGGTGGCTGCCCACTATCGCGATGCCCTCGGCGGCAGTGTGGTCGTGGTGGAGGACAACTATGGCGAAGGCTCCAGCCGTGAGCATGCCGCTATGGAGCCGCGCTACCTCGGCGTGAAAGTGGTCTTGGCCAAGAGTTTTGCCCGCATCCACGAAACCAATCTCAAGAAGCAGGGACTGCTGGCGCTGACCTTTGCCAATGCTGCCGACTACGACAAGGTGAAGGAGGGCGATTGCTTCAATGTGGCGTGCAGCACGCTGGCGGTGGGGCAGCCAGTGGAAATCACGGTGTGTCACACCGACGGCACGCAGGAGCGTATCATGGCCAACCACACCTACAACGAGACCCAGATCAAATGGTTTAAGGCCGGTTCGGCCTTGGCCGTGAAATGACGGGAGAGGGCCGCCATTATGTCGCCCCAGGATGCCAAGCAAGTCATCGATTCGCGGCCGCCGTTCGTGCTACTCGTGGCCGCGAGTAGCGCTATCTTCGGCCGCGAGTAGCATTACCTTCGGCCGCGAGTCGATGACTTAGCATAGATAGCGTCCCTTTCAGGGGCAATCCCGCAACCTTCGCCGCGAGCGCCCTGAAAGGGCAGTTAGTCCTCAGCCCAGGGCAACGCCCTGGGTATCAGCGCATAAATGCTAACGCCCTGTAAGGGCAAAAGTATGGGCGAATGGTTGATTTTTACTTTTGCCCTTACAGGGCGTAGGGAATGGGGACATGGTACCCAGGGCGTTGCCCTGGGCTGTGAACTTGTTGGGCTTTCAGCCCGCGCTGGGCCGCAGATAGGGCTTTTCCCACACAATCTCCACCTACTTAATATTTCAATTTTGAACACCCTACCTTACAGGGGCAGTGGCGCTGCAATCAACCTGCGCCGAAGATAGTTTCAACAGAAAAGACAATATGGAAAAAACAATATCAACCTCCTCTGCCTGCCAGCCCTTTGCGGCCGACACGGTGACCGTTCCCTTCATCACGGGCGACGGCATCGGCGTGGAAATCACGCCTGCCATGCAGCAGGTCATTGACAAAGCCGTGGCTGAGGCTTACGGCGGAAAGAAAAACATCCGTTGGATGGAAGTGCAGGCCGGACAGCGTGCCTACGACACGCTCGGCACCTATCTGCCGGAAGAAACCCTCAAGGCCTTCGCCGACCACCACGTCGGCATCAAAGGACCGCTCACCACGCCTGTCGGCGGCGGCATCCGCTCGCTCAACGTGGCCATGCGCCAGGGACTCGACCTCTATGTCTGTCTGCGCCCCGTGCGTTATTTCAAGGGCATCGCCTCTCCCGTGAAACATCCCGAAAACGTCGACATGGTGGTGTTTCGCGAGAACACCGAAGACATCTACGCTGGCATCGAATGGAAGGCCACTTCGGCTGCCGCCCGCCGTTTCTATGAGTTTCTCCACGACGAGATGGGCGTTGACAAAGTGCGCTTCCCCGAGACATCGGCCTTCGGTGTCAAGCCCGTGTCGAGCGAAGGTTCGAAGCGCCTCGTGAAAGCCGCCTGCCAGTATGCGCAGCGCCAGGGCAGCAACCATGTCACGTTGGTTCACAAAGGCAACATCATGAAATTCACAGAGGGCGGCTTCAAGACGTGGGGCTATGAGGTCAACGAGGAAGACTTCGGCGGAAAGGTGCGCATGGACGACTGCATCTGCGACGCGTTTCTCCAAAACGCCCTCATCAAGCCCGAAGCCTACGACGTGATTGCCACGCTCAACCTCAACGGCGACTATATCTCCGACATGCTGGCCGCACAGGTGGGGGGCATCGGCATCTCTCCAGGTGCCAACATCAACTACGAGCAGAACCGTGCCGTTTTTGAAGCCACCCATGGAACGGCGCCCGACATCGCTGGCACCAACCGTGCCAACCCGTGCTCGCTCATCCTCTCGGCGGTGATGATGCTGGAGCATTTCGGATGGGACGAAGCGGCGCAGCGCGTGACGGCATCGCTCGAAACGCTCTTCGGAAAGGGCTTCGCCACGGAAGACCTGGCACGCTTTATGGAAAACGGGAAGCCGCTCGGCACGCGCGAGTTTGCTGCAGCCCTCTGTGACTTGATATAAGATATAACGCATACGCCTATGACACTCAACAGCAAAAAAGAAGAATACTTGATTTACAAGTTGGCCGACAATATGAAAAACTGCATCAAGATAGATGCAGACCTCTTCCGCAAACTCGACGTCAAGCGCGGCTTGCGCAACGAAGACGGCACTGGCGTGTTGGTGGGACTCACCAATATCGGCAATGTGGTGGGCTATGAACGCACCGAAAACGGTTTGAAACCCATCGAAGGCAAACTCTATTTCCGGGGCTATGAGATTTCCGACCTCGTGCATGCCGTGCTCAACGAGCAGCGTTTTGGATTTGAAGAAATCGCCTATCTGCTTCTCTCTGGCGGTCTGCCCGACGCGGAGGAACTCGAGCAATTCCGCCACCTGTTGGTTGGCAACATGCCGCTTATGTCGAAAACCATGCTCAACATCGTGGAGCTTGAAGGCACCGACATCATGAATATCTTGGCACGCAGTGTGCTCGAACTCTACACCTACGACAACACGCCCGACGATATCTCGCGCGAAAACCTCATGCGGCAGAGCGTGGAACTCATCTCGAAGTTTCCCACCATCATCGCCTATGCCTACAACATGCTGCGCCACAAAACCTTCGGGCGCTCGCTCCACATCCGCCATCCGAAGGAAAACTTCTCTCTGGCGGAGAATTTCCTCTACATGCTCTTGGGCAACAACTATACGCCGCTCGATGCCCGCACGCTCGACCTCCTGCTCATCTTGCAGGCCGAACACGGCGGCGGTAACAACTCCACGTTCACCGTGCGTGTCACTTCGTCGACCTGCACCGACACCTATTCCTCCATCGCCGCCGGCATCGGTTCGCTCAAGGGTCCGAAGCATGGCGGTGCGAACATCCGCGTGCATCACATGATTGAACACCTCAAGCAAAACATCCGCCATTGGGAAGACGAGGCAGAGGTGAGTCGCTACCTCCACAAGATAGTGAAGAAGGAGGCCTACGACCGCACGGGTCTCATCTACGGCATCGGTCATGCCGTTTACACGCTTTCCGACCCGCGTGCCGTGCTCCTCAAGGAGATGGCGCGGAAGTTGGCAGAAGAGAAAGGCCGCATGGAGGAATTTGAATTTATGGAGCGCATCGAAAAACTCGCCGTTGAAGCCGTTTACGACATCAAAGGCACGTCGAAGAAACTCTGTGCCAACGTCGATTTCTATTCTGGCTTCGTCTACGACCTCATCGGCCTCCCCATAGAAATCTATACGCCGCTCTTCGCCATGTCGCGCATCGTTGGCTGGTGTGCCCACCGCAACGAAGAACTCGGCTTCGTTGGCCGCCGCATCATCCGTCCGGCCTACCGCTGTGTGGCCGACCTGCAGGATTATACACCGGTGGGGGAGCGGTGAAGCGAGGCAAAGAAACAGTGGGGTGTCCTGAAACTAATTTCAGGACACCCCACTGTTTTCAGTTGTCGAATCCGAATTTGTTCCATGCTTCGAGAACGAGGCGCTTGGTGCGGTATTCGCCGTATTGGCGCACCTCGTTGTCTTTCAGCACACGGAAGGTTTCGTTGATGCAGCCTTTGCCACAGACATCTTCTGGGTCTAAGATGTAAAGGAGGTCTTCTGTGTTGAGGCCATAGAGGTGGGCGAAGATGGCGTCGAGCTCGGCTTGAAGGACGGCTCTGCGTTCTGGATTGTAAATCCAAGGTTGCTGTGCTCCCAACTGTGGCAGTGCCGCTCTCTGTTCCTCGCTCATTTCTTCCCATAACTCTGAAGCCCAACCGTCCATGTCGTGATTGAAATAGCATAACTCGGCTACGCGTTTCACAATCTGCCATTGTGTGGTTGAGGGGATTTGGTCGGGGTGAGGATGGGGAATTGTTTAAAGAAGAAATGACTTAAATTTGTACCTCCAACTTTCTGTCTAACCGTATAGTCTGCAACAAGAGAAGAGAGCATGGCTTGAAGCAAGATTCCGGGGATAGTACCACGCTCCACGCAGAGGAGCGTGGTACTATGCCCGGCACCAAAGGTGCCGGGCATAGTCGAAATTACCAATGTCCTTTCGTTGGTTGCATTAGTCAATTTACGAAATGCTATAATCCAATCATGTTTCCATGACCAGATTTCTTTGCCATCATAATCTCTTTTTGTTTGATTCTCTATTACTAATTCTACAGGAACCCAATACCAAGGCATTATGCTATAATTGGGATTTTGCATGTGTATGAGTTCTGGGCTATCTATGGAATTAGGTCTGTCTCCATTTGTCGGCCATGAACCATAGTGGTGGTTGTATATCCAAAACATTTTACCTTCGTAAAGAGGAACATAACTCCCTGATTCAAGTTCAAATATGTTGCCTCTGAGTTTACCGCCTTTTTCAAGAAGGCTCTCATATGTTTCAAATATTTGGGAATCAGAAGCCATATTAAACGTACTTCCAAATTTTATTTCCCATGGATTTGAATTTGTATTTTCATTGAAGATAATGGTTGAATTTCTGTAAATCTTAGCATTAAGTTCAGCATCACGGCTTGTTCTAAATACAGGACAAGTTTTTGTGTTCGGATTAAAACGAGCAAAATCATCCGTCCTCAACGTATAGATACGTCGAGGGTCAAGCAGGTGGTCTATACGTGTAAGGTAAAATCCACCACTTACAGTACGAGGCTCTGTCTGGGCTTTGCCTGCTGTCATAAGGCAGAACTTGAAACGACTGTCTATTTCAAAAAGCTTCTCTCTATTCTCGAAGTCATATAATGAAACCAGTCTGTTTTCATCAATCAACTCAGAGAAGAAATTCTTGTTGCTATCATTTACAGCGATACCAGTTGGCAGTACAAGTCCCCATGCCTCTTTTGAGAAAGAAAGGCATAGTTCTGCAAATAATGATGAAAGTTCAAGTTTCCCTACTGCTGTCAGAGGGAAGCGTCCTGAGTTCTTTACAAAGTTGCTTTGGCTTGTTAAGGCATTACATGCTATTGTGAATTCCTCATATAATTTAGGGGCAGATGTTTGGAGCTTGGCGATTCTCTCCTTACGCTCTGCTTGGTTGGCTGCTTTTACAATATCCTCATCCTTACCTGCAAACCATTTCTCTTCCTCCATCTGGAGTTTATCCCACGGCGGATTACCGCACATCACATCAAATCCCTTGTTGGCAGCGAACACCTCTGGGAACTCCACGCACCAATGGAAGAAGCGCTGTTCATCAGCCATACGGCTTACTTCGGTCTTGAAGTCGGCAGAGAGCTGACGATAGTATGTAGGCAGTGGCTCGCCTTTCTCAAGATGCTCCATCGCCTCAATTTCCTGCAGCGCACGCATCACGGTCTTTGTGTATGGCACTTCAGCTTCCAAGTCCAACTCCTTGTTTGTGCCGTCCTTGTCTTTGTACAGCTCATCCGCTTTTACGGTATGATAGAAAGCATAGGCATAGATGTCGCAAGCACGGCGCAGACAGTCAACGCGTGCCGACGTCATGAGATCTTTCCATCGTTCCTGCTTGATGATTTCCTCTTCCAGCGTGTTTTCCGGCAGGTGGTTGATGAAGCGGACCTTGTCGGCCAATCCTATTTGGGATGCAGTCATCTTCTCTATGCCGAATGTGTTCTCCAAACCGAGAGACGGCTCGTTGCCAGAATTGCCACTTACTGCTTTTATGGCTTCTTGGTTCATCTTCTTCAATGCCTTCAGTGTGTCCTTGTCCTCAGCGGTCAACGCCTTGTCGGGTACACCGTCTATCAGCATTTGCAGGTCGGAAACGCCCAGCACCGAGTTGCCGCAGCGAATGTGATGGTCGAGAAAAGAAAGCGGCTTGCCTGCGCAATAGCCTTCAATCCACAACACCACCTTGCAGAGTTCCGCAGCATCAGGATTGTAGTCAACGGCATAGACACAACGAGAGATGACCTCACGAAGCGCCTGACGATAATCCAATGAAGCTGGGTTATCCTCACCAGTGCGTAGCGTGCAGACATACCAAGCGATGGTGCGGGCCATTGCCAAAACGATGTGTCCCGACCCGCTTGCCGCATCGCAGACCTTCATGTTGAGCAACGCCTTCACCTTTTCTTCGGTGGTGGCATACTGGGCCATTTTTTCCATGATGACAGGTTCGAGCGTGGTTTTGATGAGATTCTGCACCAAGTCGGGGCGGGTGTAATATGAAGATGTGCTCTTGCGGTCGAGTCCGCCAACGAAGCCGAAATGCCAGTCGGAAGCCGCAAGGGCTGGCTGAACAAACGGGCGCATTTCGAGAATACCCTCATACACAGAGCCAAACTCCTCAACGTCGAGCGAGGAATAGTTGATTTTTACTCGCTGCTGGCGCTCGTCAGTGAACTCGTTGAGAGCCGAGAAGGCGGCCAGCAAGTCTTTATTGCTCACCTTGCATTGCTTCAGCCAGTGGAGCGTCTGCGCTCCGAAGAGCACGCCACCTAATGGCTTAATGCCTAATTTCTCACCAAAATTATCTGGCTCGAAAAGGTGGAAAGTATCCATCAGTCCCTGCCACAGGTCAGAATACTGGCGTTGCTTCAGGTATGACAATTCAGAGAGACGGCGCAGACGGCTTGCTGCATAATACTTCTTATAGATGTCCTGCCACTGGCATTGTTGCTTGTAGTCGGGCGCATCAATGGAGTCGGGAATCTGATAAACCAGTCCTCTCTCCTCGATGATGAAGAGGAAAAGCAAGCGATAGATGAAGTGGATAAGCTCCTTGTTGAGTTGGGCGGCATTCATAGTGCCGTCGATGAAAGCACGGCGCAAAGCGTCGTTGCTCTCCCCTTCAGATGTCAGCAGCGCGTTGCCGATGGTTTCCATCGTGGTCTGCACGGCACGCGACAAGCCATTACGAATGCGGTTGCCCGATTCGATGCTCATGTTGAACCAACGCTCCATGACGCAAGGCTCGTCGTCGCTGGCGCGGAAGCGGGAGGCATGGAGCAAGCGGAACATCAGGCAGAACTCGGTGTATTTGTCTTCCTCCAACATGCGACGGAGGTCGAATTCAATGTAGGTGAGTTTCACCAGCTGCCCAGAGTTGCGAATCAGGCGCACAATCTGGCCGTTGCTGATGACACCGTACACGTTTTCCGTGGCATTGAGATATTCGAGCATGGTGGCGTGGGCCGATTTCTTGCGCATGGCACCCTTGGCGCGATGGTCGAGCGAGCATTTGTCCAGCGTGTTGATGCTTCCGTCGGCACTGGCGTTTTCTCCGATAACGACAAACGGCATGTTGCCCAGTTCAGGGCAGGTGTAGCTGATGTCGTAGCCTGTGCCGGCCACTGTGATGTTTGAGTTTTGGCGATTGAGCTTATAGCCCATGGTTTGCAGCATACGCTCCATGAGGTCACGGGAACGGCGGGTGCCGTATGGGTCTTTGACCGTCAGGCGCTCGTTGTCGGCACGTTCCTTATAGAAGTTCCAGTCGTTGCGGAGGCAGCTCCATGCGTAGTCAATGGCCGAAGACACGGAGATGTCCATTCCGAAATCCTGGTCGCGGTTGCCAATGAGCGTGTTGTCGCGCTCTATGTTGTGCAGGATGTCATCAGAGAGAAGATGACCGTATATATGAATACTTGTATAGTCCATAAAATGTTATTCAGTTACATGCCAGTTACCTGCTTAAGGCACTGATATAAAGGGCTCTTGAACTGTATCTTGGCAAATTGGGGGCGTTCAGTTACATGCCAGTTACATGCCCATTGGAGTTTTTTATGCCCAGTATGGGACATAATTGTGGCGTTTGTTTCCATCTGCATTTTCTTCTTTTATCATCTTAGCCTCTAAGGCATCTTTTATGATTCGGGAAGCCATCGGATAGTTCTTGTCCTCAATGCCCAAACGGCCTCGAAGAGATTGATTGTTCATCTTCTCGTTTGAAACATATCTGAGACAAGCGTGCTGGTAGCACGCCATAACCCTTTCTGATTTGTCCAGATTGGCAAATTTGCGATAAGCGAATATGGTTGTTTCGGTTCGTGTTTCCTGAAGTTGTATGCGGATGGGGGGGAGCTGGTATAGCTCAATACTAAAAATGGCCTTGTCCATACCACTTCCCTTTTCTTCGCAAATACCTATTCTACGCATTATATCGGCGAGGGAATCATTTCTTGATTGGTATTCATCTATGAATCGTTCCACACTAATAAGAGGTTGGCCCGGATTGGAGAATGATATGCGGTCGGAATATATTTCAATCATCGGGAATCCCTGCTCGGAAAAATCCTGATGGATAATCATGTTTGCACTCAACTCACGAATCGCAATCTCTGGATACATGCGTGTGTCCTTTCTTAGAGCCAAGCCGATTTCTTCATTGGCAGGGAGCTGACTGTTAATCCATGCAACCATTTCCTTGAAACCAATCGCATATCCCTTATCGAAAGATTGTTCGCGGATGGTGTCAATCTTGTTCTTGCCCTTATAGACTATGACTCTTACCATTTTTCTTTTTAATCCGTCGAAGTCGGAAAGGCGTTTGGCAAATAGAATGGCGCCAAGCTCGGTTATACCATATCCCACTTCGTCTTTTACGATTAAGTTTTCAGACAAGAATCTGTCTAAGATACCGTTTGTGTCTTGTGGCAGCGGCAAGTGCATCATGTCAAAGTAGGTTTCTGCACTGAGAAAAGAGAATACCTCTTGTCCTGACAATCCTTTCTTTAAGACAATCTTTTCCAAAGGCTTCTGCCCTCCCTTCCATATCTTGGCTTCCTTTGCTGGGAAATCTTTCAGCTTGCGCGTTATAGTACCTACTCTGACGTATGCTACATGCAAGAAACTTACAGGACGATTTGTGGTGGCAGGTATCTTGAAGATACAGATATGACCTAAATCTTCATAATCATAGTCGTCGATTATCTCGAAGTCAATACGAGGATTCAGGCGTGTTGACAACCAAGACTCAAGTTCTTCATTGCCTATCATTTTCTGTTTAGCATATAAGTCTGTGCCTATCACGTCATGGCTTTCATCGTCGATGCCAAATACAATGTATCCAAAAGGCATATTGCTTAAATAGGCACTATTTGATAAGGCGGAGATTCTTTCCCCAATCTCTTCCTTTGAATGAAAGTTATGTTTGAACTCCAACCATTCAGTTTCTTTAGGCTTAGCTGTCAGAGCATCTATTAATCTTTTGAAATCTATATATTCCATCTTGGATTAAATGTTTATTTGTGGAACAAACAGATAGGCTGCTATCACATCCATAGGCAATACTGGTTCTACCACCTGATATTCAGACGCCTTTAGATAGGTGCGGTATTTTGCGAAAGCATCCACCAAATGTGAAGCCCTTTCGAGGGCAATGTTGTCTGTGTGCTCTCGAAGTTCCGTCTCACTATCAATCCAGCGGATTGAGTTGGAGAGAAGCGTCTTTTGTGTGGCCATATCCATATTGCCGGATGGCATTGAATTAAGAAACAGGTGTTTGGCTTCCTCCTGTGTGAGAAAATCGTGGTTGTCAATCTTGCCACGGTAGCCAACGAAAATCATTTCCTCGCCAACCAACTCACGATTCTCTATCTTCTTGTCTCTGATGACACTGCGCACACGCATAAGCAGGATGGTGGTGCGTTTTTGCACTTCGGCGGTGGCCATTACCAATGCACGACAAGCGCCAAGTTCGCCACTGTTGACAGAGTCATTGACTACGGCACGGCTCAAGTCCTCTACGAACGTATGGTTGCGACCTATGTACATATAGTGCTTGGGAGTGGGAGAGGCGAAGGAGATGCGCACTACGCCTTTGCTTGTTGCTTTGTTGGCGAAGTAATGGCGCAGCTTTTCTGGCAATTCCAAGCGTTGGAAGCTGTAGCAAAGGGGCGCCTCGTCTGTATGCACGCTGACACCAACATGCATAAGCAGTTCAACCACGAAATCGCGCGTGTCTTCTACACCACCTATGACAGACTTCGCCTCTTTCAACGAGGCGGTAAGTCGGGTTGGATCCATCTGCTTGTTGTTGTGTGCAAAGTAAGTGTGTGAGATTTTCTCATTCTCCTCCATTTTCTTGAGCTGTATTTCCAACTCCTCATCCTGCTGCCGCATCCATTCTGGGTTTTCGTCGAATAAGGACAACTGCATGTTGTCGGTCTTCGTCGGTACCTTTGCGTCGAAGATACGCTGCATGATGGCCTCCATGAGCGAAGCGTCGTTGTCGGCAATCGGGAGGTAAACGCCCAGCTTTTTGCGGATTTCCTTTTGCTTCTTGTAGAGCACGTTGAGTACGATGTCGTCAACAAGATTGTTTTTGGCATGGAGCGTGGAGATGAGCACCGATTGGGCTGTTTGGCCGAAACGGTCGATGCGTCCGTTTCGCTGCTCCATGCGGTTGGGATTCCAAGGGAGGTCGTAATGGATGACAGCCTCAAATCCCTGCTGCAGGTTGACACCTTCAGAGAGGCAGTCGGTGCAGACCAGCACGTGGCGCTCTTCCTGCGACAAGGCATCAATCTTCATCTTGCGCTCTTCATCAGCCAAGCGGCTGGTGACAATGCCAACCACGGCTTTCTTGTATTTCTTGTTGGCAGCCAGTTGCTTTGTGATGTATTGTCCAACATATTCTGCCGTTTGTATGTACTGGCAAAACACGATGGGGTTCCTATTGTCGTCGAGCGCGAACTTGACAATGTCGAGCGCCTGTTTGACTTTTTCGTCGGCATCGGTTTGCTTGATATGCTCCAATTGCTTGATGAAGTTGTTGAATTCCTTCTTGTCTGCGGAGTTGGTGGTTTCCAATGCTTCAGGCACGATGTCGTCAGCATTCAATAGGTCCTTCAGGGGGTCGTTGAACACATATACTTGTTCGGAGTTGTCATCGGTGTTTTTGGCAGACGTGTCTTCGCGCTTGTTGATTTTGTTTTGCAACATGCTGATGCCAGCATCCGGACTTGACATCACTCCACGCATCAAAGCCAGCAGGTCCCAATAAATGTAGCGCTGCTTGCGCTTGTCGGCTCCAGATGCTTTCTTGATGCCATTCTTTACAAATACAATGAGGTGGTTCAGCAAGTTGCAATAGTCGGTTGCGAAAGCATATTCTTCTTTGTCGATCTGCACACGTTCCGGGAAAACCATTTTTTTGCCCAAATATTGCTTGATGTCGGCGCGACGCCGTTGCACGAAGTAATGTGACAGCGCTTCGCGTTCAGCCGGCGTTTGCAGCTGGAAATTTTCAAACTCTGGATTCAGCAGGCCGATGAGCGACTGAAATTCTTCGCTTTGTCCGCTGTGTGGGGTGGCGGTCAGCAACACCAGATGCTTCTTTGGCTTGTCAGACAAGTCCTTCAATAAGCGGTAGCGTTGCTGTTGGTATTTGTTGGCACCAGTGGGTTTTGCACAGGTGTGCGCCTCGTCGACAATCACGAAGTCGGGACAATGGTCGAGGAAGATGTTGCGCTTGTTGTCTTGCTTCACATAGTCAATGGAAATCACCTGGTAGGGAATGTCGCGAAATACGTTTTGGTCGGGACGCAGTTTTTTCTCCAAGCGGCTGATGGTGGAAGAACGGATGATTTCAGCTTCCAAGCCAAACTTGTCCTTGATTTCATTCTGCCATTGTTCGCAAAGATGGGGCAGGCATACCACCGCAAAGCGATTGATTTCATGACGGTCGAGCAGTTCTTTGGCAATCAGCAGCGACTCCAAGGTTTTTCCAATCCCCACGTCGTCAGAGATGAGCAGACGAATTCGTTCTTGCTTGAGCGCGAGAATCAGCGGCACCATTTGGTATGGGCGCGGTTCGAAAGAAAGCTTTCCCAGGCATTGGAAAGGTCCTGCAATGTCGCGGAACGACAGGCGGCATGCGTTGTAAAGCACCTTTGCAGATGCCTTATAACTGTTTTTGCCGATGTCGTCGGCGGAAGGACGGCGAAAATTGTAGGAACGAATTTGCAACTCATCCCCATAGAGGGGAAGATAGAGGCCGATGGTCTCGGCATCAGTTCCTCCCAGTGGCTTTATAATCATAAGATGGTCTTCGCCCGATTGCTGGACAACCCAAGGGCGATTCCTGAATTCTATCAATGTGCCTGTCTTATAGTTCATTTCGTTTATTTTACAGGAGTGAAAATGTCTGGATATTTACCGATGAAGTCTGCCAGTGGCGTTGCATAGTGCCAAACCAAAACCGCGTAGCCTGCATCTTCAAGCGCTTCGCGTTTTTTCTTGTCGTCTTGCTGAACCTCGGGGCGGTCGTGGGGCGTGCCGTCGCAGAAGACAACAATGCGGTCGCCATACATGAAATCCGGTTGTACGTAATATTCATCAGTGAACATCGGCTGTGCCTTGTCTGGTAGACGCAGATGGTGGTCATGAAGATACTTCAAAAACTCATATTCGGTGGAGCTGTTATGGTCACGTGCTGCTTCCAGTGCGGCATATTGCTCATCGTAGCTTAATGTTTGTCCTGCATGGTGTAGCTCCACTTTCGCTTCTTGCATCAACTTAAAGGTGCGGTATATCAGACGAATGTCTATTTGCTGATGATAGGGCTGGTTGTAGTAGTTAAGCAGGTTGGAATAGTCGGCAGGAGACAATTCGTTTATCTCGTCCTGCGTCAGCTCTGGTTTGTTGAAGCAAATGTCGTATGCTCTTTGCACAACATCCCGGTAAGCCTCTGGCTCATGCACAAACCGACTGAGCACGCCCAAGGAACCTTCAGCATTCTCATAAATAAGAATGTTTGGCGTTGCTCCTTCTCCCATGATTTCAGCCCCCATTTCGCTTCCTTCTATTTGGAAGACATCTTCTATGGCTTGCTTGAAGGCATAAAGGAATGTACGGACGGCCTCTTGCTTTTTCAATAGCAAGGCAGTCAATGGCTGTATGTATATGGCGTTGGCTGTGGTCTCGGTGAAGAGTTTTACGAACTTCATTCTCTCGGCTTCTTCCGGATTATTGTCGGTTTTTTCTTGAATGCGTGACAGACGCTCGTTGCTGATCCATTCACCCGTCTTGGTGTCGAAAGCAAAGCCGTTGCCGTTGTTGTCGTTGCGCGACTCCAAAATGTAGGTGAGGCGGCAAGACGGTATGTAGCGAATGTTTGCCAAATGCTGACCATGAAATGTCAGCAATTTGCACTCGCTGATGGTTCTCGGGTCGTCGCTGGAAAAGTAAGTCTTTGTCTGGTAATATTTTCGAGAGCGTTCCTCTTCCTGACAAGTGATTTTCTCGGTTTCGATGGCAATCATATCCTGTGCCTCTATGCACATGCCAGGGATGAGCGCACCATTGAAGGATTCTCCCGTGATGATGTCTATGTGGCGAGTGGCGTTTTCCTCGTCTTTGTATACGACACCAGTCTTTGGATTGTAGATGAATCTGTGGGGGATGATTTCAGACAGTATCTCCATGCGGCTGATGCGGAACTTTCCACCATCATTATATATGATGTTTTGCGGGCCAAACTCACTCAGAGCAAGACGCTTTGGACGACTAAGATATTCAAGCTTGGTTGACTTGTATTGTAATTGCGCGCGTAGTGGCAACTTCGTGAAATTGTAGTCAGGCAGGAATCCTTCGCTTGCAAGATAGCGGTAAGGATAGAACTCGTTTTCGTTATTGTTCTTTCCTTGCTTGACCCCCAACAGCATGTCACGAAGATTCTCTCCACGCAACTGCTTGATATGTGCAGCGCGCTTCTCCTTGGAATTCTCGCCATAGATGCGGTTGTTGATGACAATACTTGCTTCTTCTATCTGTGTCTGGGCTTGCTTGTATAGCGAACGCCAACGATCAAGCGCTTTATCGAAATCGTGTTCATAGCAGGAGAGGATATTGTCCAGCCAATGTTCTGTAAACCAGATGGGGCGTTCGGAGTCCATACGATTCTTCAAGAACGAGTCGTTCATTATTTGCCTGAACACTTCTTTTACTTGCTCCTTGCGCTCAGGCGTGAGTTGAAGGGCAACACGAACCTCTTCCTTTAACGTGATATTGTTGATGTCGCTATAATCAACCAAATCCTTAATGCCATCTGAAAGTTCTTTGATTGGACACAGAGACAGAATCGTGGAGTGGAGGTGGGTGCGGAACAGTTCTTCGTTGACAAGTTCCATACGAGGCGCCTTCACTTCACCTTTGACCATTTTTTCGGGGTGACTCAAGTAGTGGTTCTCGTGTGAGTTGCGTTGACGGCAATATGTATAGACCAATGCCGCCTGCCCACTACGACCTGCTCGTCCTGCACGCTGTGTGTAGTTGGCTGGCGTCGGTGGTACGTTGCGCATGCCCACAATTGACAAATCCTTGATGTCAATGCCTAACTCCATTGTGGGAGAACAATAGAGCACAGGAAATTTCCCCTCACGAAAACTTTGTTCACGCTCTTCGCGGATTTCTTTGGGAACCTGACCAGTATGGTCATTCGCCTCTAAGCATACGTCTTTAAGAGGTATGTTTTGATAGAACTGTTGGAAATAACGGTTGGGTTCCTTATCCATCCAATCTCCCCCTTCCAAGGTGCGGAAGCGTACCAAGTCACGGCGAACGTGCGCTTTGTCTCCTGCTTGCCATAAGATGCAGCCATAGTCAAGTTGATAGGTGCCATTATCGCATATTATGTAGTTGGACAAGGCTTTAAAGAGTCCTGTCATATACTTAATGTACTCTTCTTCATTGGCGATGGTGCGTTTCGCATTCTTTTCTATGTAGTCACGAACGAACACACCAAGCTTGCTCCTAAAACCACCGCTTTCCATATTATAGGCATTACGTCTGCGGGGATTTACAATGAACAATTTTTTAGATTCTTCTATGTTTTCGCTATCGCCAAGAGTCCAGGGAGCTTTGAGGCTTTCCTTTACTGCTTTTGCTGTGTCCTTGACAGCCTGAATGGTTCTTTCGCTGCTGTAAATGCAGAGCTTATGGCGCATGTAGTCGAGAATCTGTGTGATGAACTCTTCTTTTTGTCCTTTATTCAAACCTTCCAGTTCGGGTATGTTATACAGGTATTCCGAATTGTTTTCGCCCGTGATTTCATCGTGCAGATATTTATAGCCGATATTCAATAGAGCACAGTCTTCGAGATTGGGCATGATGACAGTCCAGTTGCCGGCAAGGTCGTCATATATGATGGTGGATAGATAACGCTCCATGATGTTTTTAACTTCATTGGCACGTCTACCACGAAGATCTTGGCGGTCTGAGAAATCATTAAATTCGAGATGAAGATTCTCCAGTACCAGCCTTGCGATTTTGGTATTGTCAATCGGTTCGGCTGCATCTTTTATGGCATTCCAAATTGCTGAGCGGATTTTACCGATACGAATGAAGTCGTTGAAGTGGCCAGCCTGCAAGGCGGCATCCTGTCGGGCATCGACAAACGTCAACACCTTTCTGTCGCTTTGCTCTATTCCCATTTGCTGCATGAGGATGATGTCCTCGTATGACAACACAGTGGTGGCGGTGCTTCTTCCTTCGCCGCCGATTTTTGACAACTTTGAATATTCTGATTGCTTCCCTTTATAGACAATACGGGCTGTTGGGTCGTACATAAGAGGTGAGGGCACAAAGACGGCCTCCATGTAAGTCTGGGCATCAATAGGCTTTGTAGTGCTATATGCTCCTGCCTGGTTGACATATACCTTTTGTGGTATACGTGCCAGATAGGTCTTCTTTAATTTACGTTCGCCTTTTTTGTTGATGGTATACCAGTCAGACGGGATGTCATCAGAATCCACGTCTAACATATAGTTGTCTGCGTCTTCTCCGTTATGAGGTAATATGATGTAGCCGTCATTGATGTCGTTGTCTCTATCCCCCGTTGTATAGCCGTCGAAATTTCTTGGCATAACACGGCTTCCTTCAACCTTGACAACATAGAATTCATGACCACTGAAGCGGCTGAATACAACAGGGAAATACATAATCTTTATGTCCCCATGCGACAGCCCCTTACAGTAAAGTTCTTCCTTCACTGTGATTTGACGGTTGGATTGCTCTCCTATCGTAAGGTAAACGCTGCCAGTTTGAGGGATAAACTGATGGATTTTGTACGGAAGAATCGAAACGCCTTCCTGTTGGTTTAGGAGATTGCACCAATTAAGTACTTCTATAATATGCTTTTGGCATTTCTCCGTGTCTTCCCCTGTTTGCAGGCAAAGCTGTTTTGCCATGTCTTTTATAGAGATTGGCTTCCCTCGGAAATACTTACCTTCTTTTTCCTTGTAATCGAGGGCTATGCTTTGTTCTATCCAAATGGCAGTTGGATATTTTTTTGCGTCATTTGGGTCTGTGGAGTCGGGAACGGGATTGTTGATGCAACTGTGTAATCCGTCGTCTGATAGATCTTCATCTGATAATCCAATTGCAAGCGTTTCGTCAATCACTTGTTCTTTGGTGTATGCACTTCCGAAAATGCACGACGCGACCTCTGCAACTTTTTCTCGTTGTTGGTCATAGCTCATTGTGTCGTCTGCCACCATTGTTGCAGATGTTCCAAAGCAGAGCACTTGCCCCTTTGCCAATGCTTTTATTCTGCGTATAAGGAACGAAACATCGCTCCCTTGCATTCCGCGATAAGTATGCAACTCATCGAATACAAGGAAGTGTAGGTTTTCCAAGAAACATTTGCGTAAATCCTCTTCTTTTCCGGCACGAGTCATTAGCAGCTCCAGCATCATATAGTTGGTTAATATGATGTTGGGAGGAGTTTGCTGCATTAGGGCGCGTGTCTCATCGTTCTCTTGTCCTGTGTATTTGCCAAACGTGAAAGGACAAGAACGTCCCGTGGCCACTTCAAACTCCGACTTGTAACGCTCCAATTCTTCTGCTTGCGAGTTGATAAGAGCATTCATCGGATAGACGATAATGGCTATGGTCTTGTCTTTGCAGGCAACTTCATTGAGGAGAATATGGTTAAAGATTGTTGCCATGAAGGTGCGAGACTTTCCGGAACCTGTTCCAGAAGTTACAATGAATTCCTTGTCTTGACATCCCAACTCAATGGCTTCTTGCTGATGCTTATAGAAGGGCTTGTCGAAGAAAAATTCTAAGTCCTTATGGATGGGAAGTCCTTTGGCAATCAGCTCTTTTACACCGATTCCCTTAGCAAAGTTGGGATTGAACTGAATCAATGCTTCGGGCCATAGTTCCTCGTTTTTTATAGAGTCGTTGACCTTGTCTTTGATTCGCTTGTCCTTTATGGTTATAAAACTTTCGAGGTAGCGTTTGTAGCTGCTCTTCAAGTTCTCGTATAATTCAATAATATTCATATACTTGGTCTTTTAAGTAGGCGGCCAATGCTTTTTTAATACCTACTTATTGTTCTACTCGGATGTAGATGGGGCGCTTTTCAATTTTGGTCGGTTGAATGAGTTCCCGTATGTCAACATCCAGTTTTTCTGCTATTATAGATAGGGGCTCAAGGCTTGGCTGTGCAGTGTTGGTACACCATTTGGAAATTGTTGCAGGATCCTTTCCTATTTCTCCAGCCAGCCATTTGGCTGTTTTCTTCTGTTCAACAAGAACAAGTTTAAGACGGTTCAGGTCTTTGTTTGCCATTTGATATATATTTGGTTGTTACAAATGTAATGCTTTTTCTTTGGTCAGAACAATAAAAGACCTGGGAAAGTATATATGTTTGCGATTTAGTTCAATTTTTAAGGCGATTAGATAAAGTAAAGGCAATGGATGTTGTGACGGGATATGTGTAGGCTTTCTTCGCCGGCCGCCGTATCATCCGTCCGACCTACCGCTGTTTGGCCGACCTTCAGGATTATACGCCGGTGGGGAAGCGGTGAAGTAAGGGGAATAAGTAAACGCGGCGGAAAATAGGAATAATGTGGCGGTTATGGCGCTGGGGCGCCAGCATTGTCGCCCCGGTTGCATATATAGCCTGCGCCCTGCAGGGATAAAGGTAAGAATCAATGGTTCGTTCATACTTTTTTCCTTGCAGGGCGCAGGCGTTTATGTACTGATACCCAGAGGGCTGTGGCGTGGAGGCGCTATCCTTTCAGGGCACGGTGGCATCATTTCTTGTGTGAAACCGTGTAGAGCACCTTGCCCTCTTTGTCGATCATGTGGAGATTGAGTTGACTGGCTGTGGCAGAGATGATGGAGAAGCCTGGTTCGGGAGAGCAGAACTGCGTGCCGTCGGTGGGCGTCACTTTGCGGGAGAGCGAGGCAGAAGAGTTGACCACGTAGTCGATGTTGTCGGCCTTTTTGCGGATGTGCTGGAAATTGTGGATGTGTCCGCAGGCATAGATGGCCACATTCTTATATTTGTGGAGAATCGGCATCACCTTCTTCTGCATGTCGTTACGCTCATCTTCAGGCTTGGTGGTCTGGGCGTAGATGGGGTGGTGGCCCACCACGATGACCCAGTCTTCGTGGGCGTTGCGCAATGTTTCGTCCAGCCATTGCAGCTGTTCGTTTTCATTCTGTTTGCAGGCATCGGGATAGACGTCGGCATCCGTGCGGTAGCGGTTGATGAGCGGCGTGGTGTCGATGAACACCACACGCAGAGAGAGGCCCTTCTTCTTGAACACCTTAGAGAAATAGCGCGAAGGCATCATCCAGCGGCGGCTGATTTGGTGGTAGTCGAGCACGGCCTGCGTGTTTCCTCGGTATTCGTGGTTGCCAAGGACGGGAAACCAGTCAATCATCAGTTCTGGATGGGAATAGATGTTCTCATAGTTGGTGGTCCAAAGCGGGTCGTTGACAGAGGCGACACCGTTGAAATGATGGATGTCGCCAGCGGCAATCACACATTTCGGCCCCACCGTTCCCGCCATCTCCCCCATCAGTTCCGCGATGGGCTTCTGTTCGTAATAGCCGTTGCGGCCGAGGTCGTTGGCCATGTAGAGCGTGATGTCGCCCTTCAGCGTTTTCCATTGTTCTGGTGTCTGGGCAAAGAGGTTGACGGTTGTGCAGCAAAGGAAAAGCAGTGCTGCCAGTTTCTGAAGAATGTTGTGTTTCATTTTTATGGTGTATTTGAGGGGGAATAGGATTGAAATGTCTGGATTCCCCGTTGTTTTTTTGTATGGAAAAAACGCAGTTGCAAGCAGCGTCTTGATGGTAGTTGGGTTATCTAATCAAAGTAGCGCTTTAACCATCTTAGGGGCTACGTTGCAGACTGCGGAGAGTTTTATCCCTTTAAGTAATGGTGAATCACTTCGGCAGGATACAAGGGATGTTAGAGATTGATTTTGATACCAGCGTTGACCTTCACGCCGTAGTATTCCACCTGCATGGTGCGGTTTTTCTCGCCCTGATAGTAGCGGAGCGGCTGGTTGAGAAGGTTGTTGGCGTTGGCATAGACCGTGTATTTCGTTTTCTTTCCCCACGTGTAGCTGGCGTTGAGGTCAAGATAGTTCACCTTGTCGTAATAGCGGTCGAGCTGGCGGCTGGTGCTCATTTCGTCGATGAATGCCGAGGCAAAGTTGTATGACAGGCGGACGCTGGCTCCCCATTTTTCAAAGAAGAGAGAGGCGTTGGCCGTGTGTTCCGGCGATCCAGCCACTTTGATGTCTTCCCCTTGCTGTACATTCAGGCGCTCGTTGAAATTGTGTGTGCTGCTGTGTGTGTAAGTATAAGTTGCATAGAATCCGAGGCATTTCAAGGCCGGGTCTATAAAGCCGAAGTCACGTTGATAGGCCGCTTCCACGCCCAGCACGCGGGCATCGTAAGCGTTGATGTTTTGCTTGACCTTCCAGTTTTCCAAAGCCAGGTCGCCCGTCAGTCCGAGGTCGCTGCCAAGGTATTTGTTTGACGACCATTCGATGTTCACGTTCTTGATGTCCTTATAGAAAAGACCCAGGCTCACCATGCCGACACTCTTGAAATAATAGTCGGCAGAGAGATCAAGATTCAGCGCTTTCGCCGGCTGCGTGTTAGGGTCGCCGATGGTGGCCGTCAGGTCGGCCGTGTTGTAGCATTTATTGGCAATCAGTGCCGAATATTTTGGGCGCGAAATGCTCTTCGTTGCCGAGGCACGCAGGTTGCCGTCTTCGTTGAAGCGATATTTCAGCAAGAGGCTTGGGAGAAGGTCGGTGTAGTGGTGCTTATAGGCGCCAGTCGGCGTCATGGTGGCATCCCCTTCTTCAGGCACCGTCACGTTGAAACCATTGGTGTTGAGGTCCGTGCGTTCAACGCGCAAACCAGCCGTGGCCGTCAGGCGTTTGCCGAGCTTTTGGTCGAAGCGCAGGTAGCCGGCCGTGATTTGCTCGCGAATGTTGTAGTTGCCAGCTTCCTCCTCCAGGTTTTCAGTGCCGCTGTATTGGTTGAAATTGATGTTGCCCAGCGTCTCCTTGCTGATGAAGGCCGTTCCTGCGGGATATTGCGAGCCGGGCATGAAGCCGTTTCGGATCTCGTTGGTCGTCTGGTTGCGCCAGTCGTTGCCGAGCACCTCTTCGATGTTGTAGTCGTAGAACGACTTGTTGAGCGTTTTGTGTTTGTTGGTGTATTTCGCTCCGAACTTCAAGGTGTTGCCATACAGACCGTTGCTGATTGGCAACGTGAAATTCAGTTTACCCTTCCATTCATCTTCGGCAATGTTTTGGTTGCTGTTGGTCAGGTCGGCCAGCTTCCAATGGCTATCGTCGAGCGCCGGGAGCTGGAGCGCGTAGTAAGGCTGCTTTTCGCCCACGCCCTCAAAACCAGCGGCGAAGTCCTCGCCTTTCAGCTGGTAGGAAGCATAGCGCTCGTTGGGACGGTCTTCCGTTGCCCGCGAGAAACTGCCCGCCCAGTCGGCCTTCAACAAACCGAAATCGTGTTCGCCGCCAAGGGTGAAGTCCATCGTTTGCTGCAATTCAAGTCGGGCATCCTTATGGTCGGAAGATCCCGCCTTCGTCTGCATCACCACCGACTGCTTCGAGGGCTTTCCGTTCAGTTTCTTATAAGAGATGCGATAGCGGTTTTCCCAGTCGCTCCGGCGGTTGTACATTCCCTTGAAGAAAATCTTGTGTTGCGGGTTGAAGAGATAGTCGAGGGCAAGAGAATAGCTCTGACGCTCGCGAGTGACATAATACTGCCGCACCTGTGCCTCCTTCAGTGCAATCGTCTTGTCGTCGTTTTCCACATATTCAAACTCCGTGTTGTCCGACCCTCCCGGTGCATATTGGTAAGAAGCCGCCGCCATCACGCCGAGGCGCTTGTTGAAGAAGCGGTTGCCGAAGGTGGCACCCAAATCCCATGTCGGTTTCTTGCTGATCCATGAGAAGCCGCTTCCAGCGTTGAAATTCAGCACGCGGTGGTTGGGCGTGTTTTTCGTGACGAGATTGATTTCGCCGCCGATGGCATCGCCGTCCATGTCGCTTGTCACGACTTTGTTCAATTCGATGGTCTGTATCATGTCGGCCGGAATCAGGTCGAGTTGCACGTTGCGTGTGCCCCCTTCCGCCGAGGAAATGCGGTTGCCGTTGACTGTGACCGACGTGAGGTCGGCAGAGGTGCCGCGCACCTGTCCGAAGCGGGCTTCCCCCTGGTCGTATTGCACGTTTACGCCATTAATGCGTTTTAGGGCATCGCCGATGTTGGAATCGGGAAATTTTCCCACTTGGTCGGCCGATACCACGTTGCTTACGCCCATCGTTTCCTTCTGCACTTGCAGGGCTTTACGTTGCCCAAAGAACGTGCCCGTGATAACGGCCTCTCCCAGCGTGCTGGTTGTGGTGAGTTCCACGTTTTGAAGCAGTGCGTGTCCGTCGTATTTGACGGTGATGACCTTAGGTTCGTAGCCCACGTACGAAATCTTCACCTTGTAGGTGCCAGGCTTGAGGTTGGAAAAAGAATAGTTGCCGTTTTGGTCGCTGGTGACCAGCGTATGCAAACTTTCAATCAGCACTGCTGCTCCAGGCAGGGCTTGATGCTCAGCATCTGTCACTTTTCCCCGGATGCTTCCCGGACTGTCGATTTCGTTGCCCGTGGCAGGGACGGCCATAGCGGTCATGGTGAGCGCCAAGAGCGGAGCATAGAATGGTTTTTTCATAAAGTGTTGTTTGGTAATGCTTTATTTTCTGGGTGCAAAATTACGCGGAGCATATTACGAAGACGTGAAGGCAGAGTGAAGGTTGTGCTACAAAGGAAAAAGTCCCGTCATCGCTGTTGTCGCGATGACGGGACTTTGGAGTAGGGGAGGAAGGTAAATGCAGCGCATCTGCATCCCGTTAGAACATTCCAAATGTAAAAAAACTAATTTTGAACACCGACTTAATAATTCAAGCCGAAGCACCACAGCGGAATGATATTGCCGTGGCCAAATTCTATGTCGTCTTTCACGATGTAGGCATTGTCCAGACCTTCAATCTGCTGTTTGCCCTTCTTGCGTCCACCAATCTCGAATGTGTATTTGCCAATGACGAAATCAGACTGGCGTGAGGCTATCACCTTATTGCGCACACGCATTTGATTGTAGAAGAATGTCTCACGCAAATTGCCTATATCTGGTGTACCGCCAGCAAGAACTGTCATCAAACTCGGATTGTCAATGTATGCCTTCTCAATCTTTCCAAGGTTGCGTATGCCTGAAGTATCATCGTGCAGCAAACCAATCATACCAGCCTTCTCCAGATATGTCAGATAATCAGGTATGCTGTTCTTGCTTGCGCCTATCTCCGATGCCAGACTGTCGGCAACGGGTTTGTAAGGAGCCAGGTGTGAGAGAATGGCCAGAAGACGTTTCAGCTTGCGTGCGGTGGAAGCTTTCATGTCGGCATACTGCGGAATGTCTACTTCGATGGTTTGCGCCACCACCTGCTCCATACGCATCGGAAAATCGCCTTGGATGGAGAATGGATAGTAGCCGCGGCTCATATAGTCGCGAAAGAGCGGCAGCGGATGGTCTACCGCGTCAAGCACGGCCCGGTTGTTGATGATGTCATCGAGCGTGTAGACCGGACTTTCGATGCTGTGGAAGAATGACAAGTATTCTCGAAACGACAGGCCATACATGAAATAGAGTAAGGCGCGACGGCTAAGGTCTGATTCGCCCCGATAGATGTCGAGCACTGAAGAACCCGTGAAAACGATATGTAGCGAAGGGTGCATATCATACATCAGTTTCAGTTCTTTGCTCCAACCGCTGTATTTATGCACTTCGTCTATATACAAATGCGTACCGCCTTCTTTCACAAAATTGTCTGCCAGGTCAAAGAGCTTATGCTCGGCAAAATACATGTTGTCGGCTGTGACGTAGAGACTATGGTTTTCTGGCGTGTTCTTAATACGCTGCAAGACCATTGTCGACTTGCCGACACCTCGCGGACCGAGTATTCCCACCAAACGACAGTCCCAACTAATATCATCATACTTATAGCGCACGAATTTGGTGGGCACTTGCCTCAGCATTTCGTGCATGTACTCAAAAAGTTTCAATTCAATCATAGCCTTATAACGTTGGATTAGTCTTGCAAATATAGGAAGAAATCCCTCATTGAGGGAGAATTTCGGGAAAAACGTCCCTCATTGAGGGAGATTTTCGCCAAATTTCTCCCTCAATGAGGGATTTCTCTATAAAATGGGCTATTTATATGCTGCGAAACTCCTTAGTTATGGTGAGCTTGAGCTCACCATAACTTAAAGCTTGATTTGTTTTTCCAGTCGGATGTCTTGCGATGAGGCCCCCACCTTGATGATGAAGGCACCCTTCTCGAAGACCCAGCGGTCGGCCTTTTCGCTGTAGTATTCAAAGTCGCGGGCCGAGAGATGGAGCGTGACGCGGCGCGTTTCGCCTGGTTGCAGCCACACTTTCTCAAAGGCTTTCAGTTCCTTCAGCGGTCGCGGTTCTTTCGATTTCACGTCGGCAACGTATAGCTGCGCGACTTCTCCGCCTGCCATTTTTCCCGTGTTTGTCACGTTGAAGCTGACGGTGACAGTGGCGCGTGACCTGTCGGTGATGCGCACGTCAAGGTCGTCATATTTATAAGTGGTGTACGACAGGCCGTAGCCGAAGGGGAAGAGCGGGGCGATGTTGCGTTTTTCATAGCCCCGGTAGCCCGTGAAGATGCCTTCGCGATAGTAGATTTTCTTTTCGCGGCGCGTCTCGTCGTAGTTGCCCGCCGCTGGAGAGTCGGCCCATCGGCGCTCGATGGTGAACGGCAGTTTGGCCGACGGGTTGACCTTCCCCGAAAGGATGTGGGCCAGGGCATTTCCGCCCTCTTCGCCTGGATAGAAAGCATGGATGGCGGCGGCGCAGCTGTCAATCCAGGGCGTCATGTTGATGCCACCTCCAGCGTGTAGCACCACCACCGTGTTGGGATTCACGCGGCAGAGTTCACGGATGAGACGGTCTTGGCCGTAGGGGAGGTCGAAAGGACGGTCGCGTCCTTCCAGTTCGATGCTCCCGTCGAGCCCCGCGCAGAACACCACGACATCCGCCTTCGCCGCGATGCGTTTCGCTTCAGAGAAATCGAGGTCGCTGTCGTTGCAATAGCCCAGGCGGATTTCAGAGGGATGCGAGCGTTGGTTACGATATTTCAAGAGAATTTTCAGGCGGTCGCCCTTTTCGGCCCATACGGCGGGCGAACTGAAATGGAACGACTGCGAGCGCGAAGCATCGGCGAGGAGTTTCCCGTTGACAAAGAGTTCGTAGGCCCCTTGGGCATCAACAAAGAAGCGTAGGCTGTCTGTCTTCTGTGCATCGACAAATCCAGTCCATTCCGCTCCATATTCATCGCCGAATTGGTATTTCCCGTCGGGCGTTCCCCACCATTCGAAGTTCACCTGTCGGTCGGTGCGGCGCATGAGGGTGTCGCCTTTTCCCGCCGTAGCAGCAGAGACGGCCTGCGTGGTTTCGCGTCCTGCCGCTTTGGCCTGCTGGGCGAGAACATCGGTTGCCGGCGTGGTAGCATGGTCCTTTCCGATGGAGAAATAGCGAGCGTCCAGTCCCTGGCGGCCGTCGGCCGTTTTGAAGACACTCGACTGGAAGAGCCGACGGCGGAACTGGTTGGAAATCCCTTCTGCATACAAGACTTCAGCCTCCGGAAACTCGTTTTTGATGCCCTCCAAATCGTTGACCACATGCCACGGGTGTACCCTCGAACTTCCACCGCCGCCATAGACGATGCCGTTGGTGTTGAATGCACGGTCGTTGATGAGCGGCGGATTGGCCGTCGGGCCGATGACAGCGATGTGGCGCGGTGACTTCAGCGGCAGCAGGTTTGAGTTTTTGAGAAGCACCATGCCCTCCTCCGCTCCTTTCAGTGCCATGCGTGAGGCGGCAGGGTTATAGAGCGGGATGGTGTCAATGCGTTGGTCGCGGTCGAAGAATCCCATTTCGATGCAGGTTCCGTAGATGCGGCGCACCTTGTCGTTGATGGTGGCTTCGCTGACGGTGCCGTTTTTGATGAGCGGCAGAAGACGTTGGCGGTTGAACCAGTCTTTGCTGCCCATTTCAAGGTCGAGGCCGTTGTTTGCCGCTTTGTCGGCTGAATAGGTGCAGGCCCAGTCCGACATGAGCATCCCTTTGAATCCCCAGTCTTTCTTCAGCACGTCGATGAGCCATTTGTTTTCTGTGCAGTAGGTGCCGTTGAGCGGATTGTAGCCCGTCATGACGGCCTTCACACCAGCTTCTTCAACGGCTGCGCGGAAGGGCCGCAGATAGATTTCATGCAGCGCCCGGCGCGACACCTCCGTGCTGACGGTGTAGCGGTCGAACTCCTGGTCGTTGCCAGCAAAGTGTTTCACCGTGGCGATGACGCCGCCTTTTTGCACCGCCTGGATGAAAGGCACGATCATTTGTGAGGTGAGCACAGGGTCTTCTCCGTAGTATTCAAAATTGCGGGCCCCCTTCGAGGCGCGGTAGATGTTTACTCCTGGTGCGAGCATAAAGTGGAGACCGCGGGCCCGCCATTCCGCGGCATACATCTCACCGATGCGGTAAGCCAAGTCGCGGTTCCACGAGGCGGCCACCGACAGGGCGGCGGGGAAAGCCGTGGCGCGTCCCCAAAGTCCCCACGAAGCCACGCCGAGCGGTCCGTCGGCCATGCGGAAGGCTGGGATGCCGAGGCGGGCGCAGGGGTGCAGATAGAAATCGTTGTAGCCAGCGAGCAGGTCGATTTTCTCTTCCAACGTCATGCGGCTGATGAGGTCTTCGGTGCGTTCGCTGGCAGAAAGATGGGCGTTGCGAAACGGATAGTCGGGTTCGGAAGTCTGTGCCTTGCCACCCCAGCAGACGAGGCTGGTCAAGGCGATAAATATGAACTTTTTCATGGTCGTGGATTAGTAATGGTAAATTGCTCAACTTATTCTTTCACCATTATTTAGAAGTGTCGTTGCGACAAAGGTAATAATTTCTCAGCACATAGAGGCCATCGGCAGAGCGGCTTTGCGACGTTGCATATACAAAGAGTGTTCAAAGCAGAGTTTTCAGAGCGTGGCCCTTAATATTTCTAAAAATCCGTGTCTGCATCGGTTGCCCTCCTGCTTCTTTGGTGGTAGATTCGTAATTTTGCACTGCCTTTCCCAAAGGGCAGTATGGAAAACTTTTGGGAATGGAGAAATACCTAAGTTTAACCATCTGATAATGAGTAGTAACAAAACAAAGGGTGCTATTTATGGCTGCATATCAGCCGTGAGTTACGGTCTTAATCCGCTGTGCGCCAAAGCGCTTTACGCCGAGGGCGTGAACACCAACACCGTGCTGTTTTACCGCTTCGCCTTTGGCGTGGCCATCTTGGGACTGATGATGCTGGCGAGCCGCCAGAGCTTCCGTCTCACGCGGCGCGAGGGCCTTGTGCTGACGTTGCTTGGTGCCCTCTTCGCCTTTTCGTCGATCACGTATTTCATCAGTTTCCACTACCTCTCTGCCGGTGTGGCCGCCACGTTGGTGTTTGCCTATCCGGTGATGGTGGCCATCATCATGGCGCTGTTCTTTCGGGAGCGGTTGGGGTGGCCGTCGTTGCTGGCCATTGCGCTCACGGTGGGCGGTATTGCGCTCCTCTATCAGGGCGACGACGGGAAACCTATTTCGCTTCCTGGCTTCGTCATCGTGATGGTTTCTGCGCTGGCCTATGCGTTGTATATCGTGGTGGTCAACCGTTCGAGAATCGTCATGTCGAGCGTGAAACTCACCTTCTATGCGATGCTCGTCTGCCTTTTGTGCATCGCGCTGTTTTCGTTGATTGACCGCCAGCCGCTCACGTTGCTCCAGTCGCCGACGGAATGGATTTATGCCGCTCTGCTCGGACTGGTGCCCACGGTCGTTTCACTGGTTTACATGGCCAAGGCCATCCATCTCATCGGTTCCACGCCGACCGCCATTATGGGCGCTCTGGAGCCTGTCACCGCAGTGGTGGCCGGCATGCTGATGTTTGGCGAAGTGTTGACGCTGCGTCTCTCTTTTGGCATTGCACTGATTCTTCTGGCCGTCATGTTCGTCATCACCTCCAGCACGTTGCAGCGCCGTTTGGCCATCGGGCAGATTGTGCGCCGCGCAGAGCGCCTCGTGCTGAAGCGGTGGCGTTGGAGATGAGTAATGGTGAAAGAATAAGTTGCAAGTTATTTTTTACCATTACTAAGCATTGCATCTTCGGCTTGCTCGAAGGATATTCCAAGAAAATCAAACATAAAAAAGGGCAAGGGAACCACGGATGCTCCCTTGCCCTTTATGGTTATTGGTGGACGTGGGGAGGTTCCTCCCTTGCGTCGGTGGCGTTTGCTTGCAAGGCTGTTGCGGCATTGTTCACTCCACGCCCAGTAGCGTCAGCAGTTTTTTGACACTCTCTTCGATGGAGAGTTTCGACGTGTCGAGCGACAAAGCCGGGTGTTCTGGCGCTTCAAATGGCGCGGAGATACCCGTGAAGTTTTGGATCTCGCCGCGGCGTGCGCGGGCATAAAGACCTTTTACGTCCCGCTGTTCGCACACCTCAAGCGGTGTGGACACGAAGATTTCCTTGAAGTCGTCTTGCCCAATGATGTGTTCAGCCATTTGGCGGATTTCCTCCGTTGGGCTGATGAAGGCGGCGATGGTGATGATGCCCGTGTCGACAAAGAGTTTGCCCACTTCGGCGATGCGCCGAATGTTTTCGCGGCGGTCTTCGGCCGAGAAGCCTAAGTTGGCGTTGATGCCCGAGCGGATGTTGTCGCCATCGAGGATGCGACAGAGTAGGCCGCGATCTTGCAGGGCGCGTTCCAGAGCAATGGCCACGGTGCTTTTTCCAGAGCCGCTCAGTCCGGTGAACCAGAGCATCACACCGCGTTGCCCGAGCAACTTTTCTTTGTCTTCACGCTTGAGCATGCGGTCGTAGATGGGGTAGATGTTATTTTGTTGTTCAGTCATTTTTTAGGTGCTTGTTTTTATGCAGGGGCGTGCTGGCGAGGTGGGGGAGAGGCTGAAGTGGGTAAAACAGTTTCGCCCAAGTCCGCCTGTTCACTTGTCAGAACGCTTCTTGACTAATATGAGTGCTTCGTTCACGCGCGTCACGATGATGGGGGTGCCTTCGTTGATGAATCCGTCTTCCGACTTCACTTCCACATCGCAGTCTGCGATTTTGGCGTTGCCGATGAGGGCAAGGCGCGTGGTGGCCACTCCCGTGTCGCCCGCTTTCACAGAGAGTTGCGACGGCGTGGCGGAGGTTGAAGAGATGGTGCTGTGGAGCGACATGCGGTCGAGTGTTTTCGAATGGGCAAACCAACAGAAGAAGAGCAGGACGATGGCTGTGGAAATCAAAACAGCCAGGATGGCGGCCTGCGTTCCATATTCCTGGTAAATCATGATGTCGGCAACGATGACGCAGACACCGGCACAGATGCCGGAAATGCCGTGGCCCGGAAGGATGAGCGCTTCGGCTGCGAAGAGCAGGAGCGCCAACACAACGAGCAAGATGATGATGAGCGTGGTTGACATGATGGTGGAATTTTAGTAATAGTCCATTACAGTGATGGTCGAAACTAATAAGCCGCGCGGTATTTCCCTTCCTCCTTGTCTTCCAGGATGGAGAGGTAAGAGGCATAGCGCGTTGGGGCCAACTGGTGGTTTTCCAATGCTTCGAGCACGGCACATCCCGGTTCGTGTGTATGCGTGCAGTTTCCGAAGCGGCAGTTGGCCGAGAGCTTGAAAATGTCGCGGAAGAAATGCGCCACTTCCTCGCGTTCCATGTTGAACGTGCCGAAACCCTTGATGCCCGGGATGTCGATGACCGAGCCGCCGCCTTCTCCTGGAAGGTCAAAGAGTTCGCTGAAGGTGGTGGTGTGCATGCCCGTTCCGTGTGCTTCCGACACCTGTGCCGTTCTGGCGTGCGCCTCCGGCACAAGACGGTTGAGGAGCGTTGATTTTCCAACGCCCGAATGTCCTGCCAGCAGGCAGATGCGGCCCTGCATGTCGCGCGTCAGAGCGTCGATGCCGTCGCCGTTGAGGGCGCTGACGGCATAACAGGTATAGCCGATGTTGGAATAGATGGCCATCAGATAGTCAGCGCGTTCGCGCTCTTCCTCGCTGAGGTCGTCCATCTTGTTGAACACGAGCGCCGTTGGCACGCGATAGGCCTCGGCCGATGCCAGGAAGCGGTCGATGAAGGTGGTGCTCGTTTCGGGGCGTGCCATCGTCACGACGAGCAGTGCCAGGTCGACGTTGGCCGCCAGGATGTGGCTCTGCTTCGAGAGGTTGGATGCTTTTCTGACGATGTAGTTCCTCCGGTCGTCGATTTCCGTGATGAAGAGCGTCTCGTCGTGTTCCACCTGAAATTCGCCGCTGTCGGCAGCCTCATTCTTCTTGCGTCCCTTTCCTTTCTTTCCAGAAGTTTTGGGCGTGGCTTTCTCCGTCGACTTCATGACGGTCACGCCGTCGCCCACCGCCACAGGACTCGTGGAGCGGATGCCTCTCAGGCGGAAGTTGCCTTTCACCTTGCATTCCACCTCCTGTCCGTCGTCGGTGCGTACCACATAGCTGTTTCCTGTATTTCGTATAACGATGCCGTGCATGAAAAACTTTTGTTTTGGGATGGTTGGGGTTATGGGGGTGGCAAAATCCAGAAAATTTAAGTGAGTGGAGATTGTGCGGAAAAGCTTTGCTTGCGGCCCTGCACGCCCTGAAGGGGCAGCAAGTCCAGAGCCCAGGGCAACGCCCTGGGTACTATGTCCCATTTCCCTACGCCCTGAAAGGGCAAAAGTAGAAATCAACCGTTCGCCCATACTTTTGCCCTTACAGGGCGTAGGCGTTTGTGCGCTGATACCCAGGGCGTTGCCATGGGCTTGGGACTGACTGCCCTTTCAGGGCGCTCCTTTTCGCGCTTTGTTCGTTTATCATGTGCGCATGCTTTGCCACTTGTTGTTTGGCAAAAAAACGCGCAGAGATTTTTCTGGATTTTGAACACCTTAGGTTTTTGGGGGTAGAGTCTTGGGACTGGCGGCATGAGTGTGCTTGCCGTTTGTCGCCTGTCGGAATCCCAAGAAGTTTTCTATTTCCTAATTACCCCGTTGCCTAACTAAAAAGCCCTATCGTTGTGGCGGTAGGGCTTTTGATGAATAATCACGGGCAGGCCGTTTTTAGACCGTCATGATTTCCTTGTTCTTGAGTGCCAAGAGCTCTTCAACCTTCTTCACCTGCTTGTCGTGGATTTTCTGCAGTTCGGTTTCAGCGTCCTTCTCGACGTCTTCGCTCAAGCCGTCTTTGATGGCCTTCTTGAGTTTCTCGATTCCGTCGCGGCGTGCATTGCGGATGGCCACCTTGCATTCCTCAGCTTCCTTGTTACACTGCTTCGTGAGGTCGCGGCGGCGGTCTTCCGTCAGAGGCGGGATGCCGAGGCGAATTACTTCACCATTGTTCTCAGGCATGATGCCGACATTGCTGTCGATGATGGCCTTCTCGATGATGGGGAACATTTTCTTGTCCCAGGGCTTGATGGCGATGGTGCGTGCGTCGGGCGTGGTGATGGCCGATACATTGTTGAGCGGCACCATTGAGCCGTAGCTGTTCACGCGGATTTCGTCGAGTATGTGTATGTTGGCTTTGCCGGCGCGGATGTGTGAAAGCACATCTTCGAGGTGGAGCACACTCATTTCCATCTTTTCCTCGCAGTCGGCGAGGCATTTCTTAACGTCTAACATATTATTGGTGTAAGGGTTAAAGTATTACTTGTTGCACAAAAATACGCATAATAATTGGATTGGCTGCAAACTATAAGCAATATTTTTGCTAAGTTTGTATCATCATTTTTAATTCTCCGATTTAATGACAGAAGAAAGCATCAAACCGCCTCGTTCGGTGGCCCGTAAACTCGCTGGCTTATGGCCCCTGCTCACGGAAGAAGAGCAGGCACGCGTTGAGGCTGCCATGGAAGTGAAACACTATAAAAAGAACCATCTCGTCTATGCCGAAGGCGAAAGTCCCGACCATTTGTTGGCGGTGCTCTCTGGCAAGGTGAAGATTTTCCGCGACGGCGTGGGCGGTCGTAGTCAGATTATGCGTCTGCTCGGTCCCGGGCAGTATTTGGGCTATCGTGCCCATATGGCCCATGAGCCGTATGTGACAGCGGCGGCAGCCTTTGAAGAGGCCGACGTGGCCCATGTGCCGATGAGCCTTATTAGCGAAATCATCACTGAGAACAACCGCGTGGCGCGATTCTTTATCAGCGAACTGGCCAAGGACCTCGGCATTTCCGACCGTCGCATGGTGAGCCTCACGCAGAAACACGTGCGTGGTCGCCTCGCCGAATCGCTGCTCTATCTGCGCGACATCTATGGCATTCATTCCCGCGATGGACGCCTTATGGTGCAAATCACGCGCGAAGACCTGGCGGCTTTCTCCAATATGACAACGGCCAATGCCATCCGCACGCTTATGGACTTTGCCAAGGAGGGCGTGTTGCAGGTGCAGGGCAAAGACATCCTCTTGACCGACCTCAAACTGCTTGAAGAGATTTCTTTGCAGGGGTGAAGCCAGGCAAAGGGGCGGAAGCGGCGGAAACGCTTGTGGCGTGGGGCATAATAGAGCGACACATCCTTGCCCCTGCGAGGTGATTCATCGGAAATTCGTTTCGCACGTCCGTATTTTTCCTTAACTTTGTCGCTTAGTAATGGTAAAAAAATAACCTGACCAATTTGGTAGAGTAGGAATAAGGAGTTATTTCTTATGCCCTGTATTTTTGCCGCTTTTGAAATTTGTCATCGGTCACATAGCCCGCTATGCTCCCTCTTCCAAATTCCCAAATCAACAAAAATACAGGTCAAAATTGCTCAGCTTATTCTTTCACCATTACTTAGCCGTGTGAGATGAACGCGCTTGCACGACACTTACTCTCTAAACCATCTACATTCATATATGCGATTAATTAAGATGACCGGCGGACTGGGCAACCAGATGTTTATCTATGCTTTTTACATGAAGATGAAACGTCTGTTTCCCAACACCCGCATTGACCTTTCCGACATGATGCACTATCACGTGCACAACGGCTACGAGCTCCACCGCATTTTTCAGCAGTTGCCCGAAGACGAGTTTTGCATGCCGCAGAAAACCAAGAAGGTCATCGAGTTCCTATTCTTCAAGACCATCTTGGAGCGCAAGCAAGATCTGACCACGTTGCGTGCCTTCTTCAAACGCCGCTTGTGGCCGTTGGTCTATTTCAAGGGCTTCTACCAAGACGAGCGCTATTTCAAAGACATCGAAGACGAAGTGCGTGGCGCTTTCGCCTTCAACACCGCGCTCTGCAACGAAAAGACTTTGCGTATGCTCCGCCAGATAGAGGCCGACGAAGATGCCGTGTCGCTCCACGTGCGCCGTGGCGACTATCTCCAGCCTTCCGTTTGGCGCAACACGGGATGCGTGTGCCAGTTGCCATATTATCGCGACGCTGTGCGCCAGCTTGAAGAGCGGCTGCCGCGAACACCCCATTATTACGTGTTTTCAGACGACATCGAATGGGCCACGGCGCATCTGCCGCTCAAGAATGCCACCTTTATCACGTGGAACAAGGCCGACGAGAGTTGGCAGGACATGCTGCTCATGAGTCGCTGCCGCCACCATGTCATTTGCAATAGCACGTTCTCCTGGTGGGGAGCTTGGCTCAATCCGCGCCGCGACAAAATCGTGATGGCCCCGGCCCGTTGGTCGGCGCTCGCGGAGATGCCCTATATTTGTCCGAAAGACTGGACGCTCGTGCCTGTGAAATTTGATGCGACACAGGCACCGCAATAAATAGGGGCATTGCCCAGCAAAAAAACAATGTGCAAAATCGCTTTCTTCTGTCATCCGTGATAGTTCACCCATTTATAATTCTATATATATGAGTATGAAAACGCCGGGACTTGGCCTCAAGATTTGCCGGGCCCTCGCTGAATTGCCGAAGACGCTGCGCCGCACCCACCATCCGCGCCTCATTATGACGTTGTTGGTGAAAAACGAAGCGCAGATGTTGGCGCATAATTTGGAGTTCCACCACCGGATGGGGGTGGACGGATTTATCGTCACCGACAATAACTCCACCGATGATACACCGCAAATCCTGAAGCAATATCAGAAACGCGGCTGGATATTGGACATCATCGAAGAAACCGCCACCGACTATGAACAGAAACGGTGGGTGGACCGCATGGTGTGGCTGGCCAAAACGAAGCACCACGCCGATTGGGTCGTCAATGCCGACGCCGACGAATTTTGGTTTACGCCTTCTGGTTCGCTCAAAAGCGAAATGACCGATACGGGCGCGAACGTTCTGGCCTGCGAGATGCGGAGTGTCTATCCCGAAGACGATGTGCCTTGGACAGAATGGCGCCGCACCGTGAGGTATGTGGAAAACTATGAAGCTTACGACCTCTCGCTCTATTCCATTTTCGAAAGGCAAAACAAAAAAGTGGCCCACCGTGCGGCTGGCTATCTGCAAATCTCTATGGGAAACCATAAGGTGAAGATGCTGCCGCAGCGCGAAAGGCGTAGTAACATCGTGGTCTATCATTATAATGTGCGTGGCCGCGAGCAGTTTATGGCCAAGATGATTAACGGCGGCAAGCAACTCGAGCAGCACAAGGGGCGTCACGGCGGCCGCCATTGGCGCTACTTCTATGCCCTCTATAAAGAAGGACGTCTGGAAGAGGAATACAACCGCGTCATCGGTCTGCCAGCCCTCGACCGTCTCACGCGCGATGGTTTCGTGTGTGAAGACAACCCGATGCCCGAGGTGTTCCGGAGTTTTGAAAATTTATAGTTCCCATTATATAATAGCCCCGTTATGCGCCACGCTTTCTTAATCATAGCCCACAACGAGCCAGAGATATTGGCCGTTTTGTTGCGCCAACTTGATGCGCCCGACTTTGACGTGTTTCTCCACATCGATGCCAGGGCAACAGCAATGCGCGAGCGTTTCTCTTCATACAAACCCTCCCTCGGGCGCTATTTCCTTCTCGAGCATCCCTTGGCGGTGTGTTGGGGCGACATCAGTCAGATGGACGTAGAGATGCGTCTTTTCCGCGCGGCCATGCAGCAAGGCCCTTATGCCTACTGCCACCTTCTGTCGGGCGTTGACCTCCTGCTCAAGTCGCCGCAAATGCTGGTGGCCTATTTTGAAGAGCATGCTGGCTGCGAGTTTGTCGGCTTTTGGAATACGCCAGGGCATGTGCGGGATTTGCGACGTAAGGTCAATCGCTATTACTTCTTCACCCGCCACCTCAAAGATAAAGGGACATGGGCGCACCGCTTGACGGCGCCTTGTCGGAATCTCGCCCTCTTGCTTCAGAAAATGACGGGATTTAAGCGCCGCAGCGCTGGCTATGATTTTCGCAAGGGTAGCAATTGGGTGAGCGTCACCGATGCTTTCTGCCGTTATCTGATAGAGCAGGAGCCACGCCTCCGCGCCCGTTTCCGCCGTACGCTCTGTCCCGATGAGATATTTCTGCAAACGGCCCTGTGGAACTCTCCCTTCCGTCAAAACATCTACGACGCAGAAGGCGAGGACCTTGAGCGTGCCACGTTGCGGAAAATCGACTGGCAGCGCGGTTCGCCCTATGTCTGGCGGGCCGATGACGCTGACGAACTGCTCAATTCTTCCGCCTTCTTCGCCCGCAAGTTTTCATCGCAGCAGATGGAAGTGGTGAAGGCGATTGAACGTGCATTTTGAAATAAGGATATATTATATCCACCTCTTAAAAAGGCAGAATATATCCCTATCTCCGCATAGCCCTCCTCCTTTTTTGCCCCGCAGAAGAATAAGGCAAACGCCTCGTGCTTCTCAATACTAACCCATCACATTATCAACTACTTGGCAACAGAAAAGAAATTACACCATGTGGCCTTCCTTCACGAAGAGTTTCCAAGCGGCGGTGCTGAGCGTGTTACAATCGACGTGGCCCGTTTCCTCGCCGCGAAGGGCGTTGCCGTGACCATCATCACGAGCCGCATCTGCCGGGAACTCATCCCAGAGGAATTTAAGGAACATGGCATCGAAATATACCAGGTGGCACATACCCACCTGCAACGCTGCGTCGACAACATTCGCGAGATGGCCGCCTTGATAGAGGCGCAGCACATCGAAGCGCTGGTGTTTACGCGCACATTCCACCATCTGCCGCTTCTGCGTCGCCTTTGCCCGCAGTGTCGCATTGTCTGTGTCAACCACGGTATGCCCTTTTGGGAGGTGCAGACCATCAGTAGCGGACGCCGCGCCAAAGCGTTGGGTGGTTCGTGGAAACACCGGCTCAAATGGCAACTCATCTATCGCCATGAAGCGTGGTGCAAGCGCCGCCTCATGAAAAAATATATTCGTGTCTATCGTCAGACCATTCATGACGTGGATGCTTATGTCGTGCTTTGCGATGCCTATCGTCGTCAAATCATAGACACCTTAAACCTCCCAGCGGAGAGCGTTGAAGCCTCCAAGGTGACGGTCATTGAAAATTCGTGCCAGTTGCCGCAGACGGTGAATACCGACAAGGAGAAAACGGTGGTCTACGTTGGACGTGTGGAATTTATCGATAAGCGCGTTGATCGCCTGATGCGCATTTGGAAGCGCGTGTGTCACGAAGTCCCCGATTGGCAGTTGGTCATTGTGGGCGATGGTGCATACCGCGCCGCCCTTGAAGCCGAGGCCCAATCGTTGCCGCGTGTCAGTTTCGTTGGACAGCACAGTGACGTCTCGCCCTTCTATCAGCGTGCCTCTATCCTTTGTCTCACGTCAGCCGTAGAGGCGTGGGGGCTCTGTCTGATGGAAGCCCAAAGCTATGGTGTCGTGCCAGTGGCGTTTGGCTGTTCCGCTGGTGTGCGTTGCCTGTTGGAGCCGAGTGGTGTCAACGGTATGCTCGTTGAAGATGGTGATGAAGAAGCCTATGCGCAGGCCCTCCTGACCCTCATGCGCTCGCCAGAAAAACTGAAGAAAATGCAGGAGAACGTGTTGCGCAAAGCCGCTGCCTACGATTTTCGTATCATGGGGCAGAAGTGGTTTGAACTTCTTCAGCATCTTGTGGAATCGTCTTCCCTCCATAATAAATAGTAGGTGGAAAAAGTAGTTCTGACACATCGGAAGATACTGCGAAGAACAAGCCTTCCCCATCGTCTAACCCCCAAATATCAACCATTATGCCAGCCAGACCGAAAATTTACATTCCGTTGCTGATTCTCTGCGTCATCTCCCTCTTCTGGTTTCTCGGAGCCGCTCCTTTCAATACGCGTGGCGAACCCCGCGAAGCCGTTGTGGCCATGTCGATGCTGCAAGACGGCAACTGGATTCTCCCCGTCAACAATGGCGACGAAATCGCCTTCAAACCGCCGATGCTCCATTGGCTTGTCGCAGCCTTCTCCTGGCTCTTAGGAGGCATTAGCGAATTTACGAGCCGCCTGCCGTCGGCCTTGGGGGCTACGGGCATTGTGTTGGCCACCTATGGTTTCTTCTCGCGCCGCAACGATGCCACGGTGGGCATCATCGCGGCCCTCATCACGCTCACCTGTTTCGAGATGCACCGTGCGGCCATGACCTGCCGTGTCGACCTCCTGCTCGCCGCCTTTATGGTGGGCGCCTTGATGGCCGGCCATCATTGGGCCAAACATGGTGCACGCCGCCTGCCTTGGCTGATGATACTCCTGTTAGCCGGTGCCGCTTTGACCAAGGGACCCGTCGGCGTGGTGTTGCCCTGTGCGGTGGTGGCGCTCTATATGCTGACGCGTGGCAAAGTCACCTTCTTCACCCTCCTCTGGAAGTTTGCTGTCGTTGCCCTGCTCGGCCTCGTTCCCCTTGGCCTGTGGTATTGGGCCGCCTATAACGAACCAAATGGCGGAGCGCGTTTCCTGCAACTCATCTATGAAGAAAACGTGTTGCGTTTTACGGGACAGATGACCTACGCTTCCCACATCAACCCCTGGCCCTATAATGTGATGACCATCTTGACGGGCTTCCTGCCCTTCTCCCTCGTGTTGCTCTTCATGGTGCCGTTGGGGATGAAACGCCTCTGGCAGATGCGGAACAGTGTGAAATCCACCACCTTCGCCCAGCTTCGCATGCGCTTCGTTGAGGCTTGGCGTCGCATGACCGACATCGACGCTTTCGCCTTTTTGTCGTTTGCCGTTATCTTCGTGTTCTACTGCATTCCGGCCAGCAAGCGCAGCGTCTATCTGTTGCCCATCTATCCCTTCTTGGCCTATTTCCTGGCGCGTTATTTGCTTTGGATGTGCGACCGTCATCCCCGTGTGCTCCGCGCCTTCGGTCTTACCCTCTCCGTGTTGGCCTTCGCCCTCACTGCCGTGTTCATCGCCATCCGTTTGGGTTGGCAACCCGCTTTTGTCAACCTCGGCCACCACGCGGCAGAAAACGGTGCCTTCCTCCAGGCCCTTTCCACCGCCCCCGTCGGGTTCTCTGGTTGGTTGCTGGTGGTGATGCCCGCTCTGTTGGCCGTCAACTATTGCAGCCATAACAAGCGCCCCTATCTCTTCACGCTCACCGGCATCGTCTTCTTCTTGCAGTTGAGCCTCGACGGCGTGTACATCCCGAAGATTATGGAGGTCAAGACCGACCGCGGTGTGGCCGCCGTCATCCAGCAGGCCATCCCCTCCTCGGCCACCATCTGCTCTTATCGCACTGATGTGCTGGAAGCCAACCGCATGCACCCTTTCACGGTCAACTTCTATCTGAACAACCGCATCGTGCCAATCGACAAGATGAAACCCCTGCCAAAGACCTGTTATCTCCTTGTCGGCAACGACGAGATAGAGGACTTCCAGCGCGTCTATCCGCAATACCGTCCCCGCCTCGTTTGGGACAGTCAACACCGTTCGTGTGACGACAGGAAGGTGCTCAAACTCTATTTGATTAACGAGTGAAGCACGAGTAAAAAATAAAAAAATTCGCAGCCGATATGCCCTGTGGCGTGTCGGCTGCGAATTTTTTCGTCCCGCCGTTTCCACCTCCATTTGTTAAATACGCCCCCATTGTTCTTGGAAAATCATTTTTAACGTATATTTCTTTTTGCGCTTAAATATAAAAGACTACCTTTGTACGTTAAGTGGCCATACGTGACCCTCCTTATACTCTGATACTCAAATTACAAACCATTTATACTCATCAAATTTATGAAGCATTCTCGCCTTCTGATTTTGGCTGCCATGACAGCCTTCTCAACGGCAACGAGTACAGTTTCAGCCCAAGATGACGTCAACTACAAGAAGTATCCTGACTTCTCTCCGCGTCTGAAGGTCGACAAGAAACTCGTCGCCACGAAATCGGCTACGGAACGCCCAGATCACGTGAACAATGCTGAAACCATCTACTTCCCCCCTGTCATCAATCAGGTCGGTGGTTCTTGCGGTTCGGCTTCACGTATCTACTACATGTTCACGTACGAAATCAACTGTCTCCGTGGCGTTAGCGGCAAGCTCGCCAAGAACCAGTATCCAACCCACTTCACTTGGCTTTACACCAACTCCAACTCAGGTAAGGACGGTATGGCCATCGCCAATGGTATTCCAAACAACCCGACTTACGGCGGTCAGCTCTATTCCAAGCTCTTTGGCATTCAGGACTGCTCCGATCCCGATTTCGGATGGATGCAGGGCTATGACAAGTGGTATTCAGCCATGTTCAACCGTTTGGAGCGCACTGCCAACTTCCCGCAGAGCGTGCAGAGCGAAGCTGGCCGTGAGGCTGTGAAGCAGTGGATCTGGAACCACGGCGGCGACCCCAACTATCCTGGCGGCGGTATCTGCGGTATCGGTGTGGCCAGTGCCTGCACCCAAGGCTCGATTCCCGTAACGGATGCCAACAAGGCAGCTGGTGTCAGCGGCATGAAATACGTTGTGAAGTGGGGTAAGCAAGTCGACCACGCTTTGACCATCGTTGGTTATGACGACCGCATCGAGTTTGACCTCGACGGCAACGGCATCGCTGGCGAAAAAGACAAAGACGAAGTCGGCGCATGGATCATTGTGAACTCTTGGGGCAACTGGGCCAACAAGGGCTTCATCTATTGTCCGTACAAGAACGCCATGACAACGGAAACCAGCTATAGCTACTATGCTCCGGAAGTTTACTACATCCGTCGCAACTATCGTCCGTTGCGCACCATGCGCGTCAAGATGGACTATTCAAAGCGTAGCGAATTGCGCCTTGGCGCCGGTATCTCCGAAGATCTCAATGCTACAGAGCCCTCAAAGAGCATCTACTTCGAAGGCTTCAAGTTTGCAGGCGACGGTGACGGCAACGGCAAAGACGCCGAAACCCCGATGCTCGGTCGCTGGGCCGACGGTATGCACTACGAGCCGATGGAGTTTGGTTACGATTTGACCGACCTCTCAGCTTCGTTCAACACGCGCAAACCGTTGAAATACTTCTTCATCATCGAGAGCAAGAGCTCAGCCGACGGTGAAGGTAAGGTTTACGACTGCTCCGTCATCGACTACGAGCTCGACTCGTTGGGCATCGAAACCCCTTGCCAGATCGACAAGAGCGGCATCAAGGTTGAAAACCAGGGCAAGAAGACCATCATCTCCTTCGTGGTTGCCGGCGAAAGCTTCAACGCACCGCGCAATCTCGTGAAGAATGGCGACGCCTTGCAGTGGGAAGCTCCTGAAGCCTCTTCACACAAGTTGGCTGGCTACAACGTTTATCGCAACGATACCCTCGTTCAGCAACTCGACCCGACCGTCTTGACTTATACGCCGCGTGCTGGTCACGACAATTACCAGGTGTGCGCTGTTTATGCGTTCAACAATACGAAGATTCTCTCTTCACGCATCGACGCTCCTAACGGCACCTTCTATGGCAAAGCCGTAGGTACGGGCAACCGCGTTCGTAACTTCGTCAACTCAGGTCTCGTTATTAAAGACCTCTTCAAGGAACACTATCCTCAGGCCACCATCGAATATTGGTTGCGTCCTGGTGTTTTGACCAACTACAATCAGCAGATTGGTCCGGGATGGGGCAAATTGCTCATCCACTCAACAGGCACTGGCGAACTCATGGCCGGATGGAGCACAGGCGCTCGCGTTGAAGCTCCAGCCAAGACCCTTCAGTCTGGCAAGTGGAGCCACGTGGCCATCGTCTTCAACGGCGGCAACTGCATCGCTTATGTCAACGGCGAGAAGGTGGGCGAAGTCAGCTCAGGCAGCAACGGCATTGGCGGTTTCGGCGACCTCAACATCGGTTCTGCTTCAAGCAATGGTATGAACGGACGTATGGATGAGTTCCGCGTTTGGAGCACTGCCCGCACGCAGCGCGAAATCCAGAGCATGATGTATGCCGAAGTGGCCGACCCGAAAAACACTCCGGGCTTGCTCTGCGAACTCAAGATGCACGAAATCAGCGTGCCGACCGACGCCACTGGCAAGTACACCATCGAGAAGTATGCCGGCTCTCAGAGCTACATGACCGACAACAAGGTGCTCGTTGACCACCGCACCCTTTCTGCCGACTTCACCATGCCGGAAAACATCACCACCGGAATGGCTGTTACGCCAGTCAACACTTCTTCGTCTAACGCCATCACCTGCACTTGGACCATCGATGGCAAGCAGACGTTGAAGCTCGACGCTCCTACACTCATCTTCAACGAAGCTGGCGAACACGCCATCTCCCTCGAAGTGACAGATCTTAACGGCAAGACCCAGAAGGTTGAGAAGAAATTCAACGTTGTTGCTCAGGCCAAGCCCGACGCTATGTTCACGACTTCTGGTGACGCCGCTGTCGGCAAGCGCGTAAGCTTCACCAATGCCACCACGCCTTCTGAAGGTTGCTCATACGAATGGAGCATGCCAGGAAGTACGCAGGAAACGGCCACCACTATCAATGCGGCCACTTCTTACGAAAAGCCAGGCACCTACACCGTGACTTTGAAAGCCACCAATGCTGCTGGCACAAGCACTTACAGCGCAGACATCATCGTCTCAAGCCAGATTCCGACTCCAGCATTCGATGTAACGCCTAACGTCATCGTCAAGGGTCAGAAGACCACATTAAAGGACGAAAGCATCAACCAGCCTTCTGGTTGGAACTGGACCATTAGCGACGCTTCACACCACCTCACCTACAGCGGTCAGACGGCAGAAGTCATGCTTCCAGATCCAGGCGTTTACAATGTAACCCTCGAAGCCTCTAACGCCCTCGGTAGCAAGAGCCTCACCACTTCACGCGCCATCGTTGTCTGCAACGCCGACGCTGAAACCGGTTTGAACTTCCGTGGCAATGGCGAAACCGTAACCTTCAATACGCCGATCGACCTGAGCGTCAATAAGGCCTTCACAGTCGACTGGTGGATGTATGCCCAGAACACGCACGACGATGCACAGCACATCGGTGGTTCTTCTAAGGACTTCTACATCAAGGTCAACTCCGACAACGCTTTGGTTGTGACGATGAAGGGTGTTGAATACAACACAGCTGTCAACTTCGTGACACCTTCTGAATGGCACCACTATGCTGTCAGCTTCGCAGATGGTAACTTCTACATCTATAAGGATGGCAAGCAGACCAACGTCTTCCAGACGCCGTGGGCTGACATGTTGCCTACAATGCCTGCCAAGATGACCATCGGTAATGCCAGCGCTCCTGTCAACGCCATTGTCGACGAGTTCCGTGTATGGAACAAGGCCCTCTCTGCTGACAAGCTCATAGAATATGCCAATGCTCCTATCACCGACATCAACAAGGCGATGAGCGAAGACAAGCTCGCCCTCTACTTCGACTTCAACCAGACTTCTGGCAACGTCAACGACCGCACCACCAACGCCAATGCCGGTGTTCGTGCAGGCTTCGGTCCTGACGGCGACGCTTGGACCACTTCTCTCGGTGTCTTCAGCCTTTCAAATGTGAAGCGTTTGGATGTGACGGCCGACTACCTCACCAACTACGCTGCTCCGTTCCTCCACACCGACAAGGGCATCACCACTGAAGCCGGTATGGAAAACCTCGTTCAGGTGCTCACCAACGACGCTAAGTCGGCATGGGTGCTCGAGAATCCAACGCTCAAGGGCGACACCATCTCAACGACCCTCGCTGTCGACACCAAGAACGGCGACTTGCTGACGTTGATCACGAAGACGGGTGAGTTCTCACCGCGTGTTTACGACCACAAGTTCTATCAGACTATCACTTTGCCTGCCGGCCACTACATCTTCGGTTTCGAATATGCTGACGGCGATATCGACGACGAGTCACACATCGTTGTCAACAAGGGTGCCGGTTTGCCAAACAAGAACCAATTGCGTTCACATGCTTATGCTTACACGCTGATGTCTAACGGCGAATTGGCCTTCGACCTTGCAGACGAAACGGAAGTTTCTGTTGGTCTCGTGCTCAACTCACGTGGTCAGATGAAGCAGAACTTCAAGCGCTTCTATCTCGAACGTAAGATCACCAACATGTCGGGCGACGTAACTGGCATCGAACTTCCTTCTGCCAACGGTAGCAACACCGTTGATGTAGCAGCCCAGATGGGTGGCGTCAGCCTCACGGCCGCCAACGGTGCCAACGTTCGCATCGTCACCGCTTCAGGTGTCAGTCTCTTCAACGGTTACGTGAAGGGCACGCGCTTCGTTGCTCTGCCGAAGGGCATCTACCTCGTCAACGGACAGAAGGTATTGGTTCCGTAAAAACGTTGACGTAGCGCCTGCTACGTTCAATTCATAGATTTTAAGGTGTACATCAGAAACCTCTGGTGTACACCTTTTTTAGTTGTAGGTGTTCAAAATCCATGAAAAAAACGCTGCGCGGTTTTGAAAGCAATAATTATGGCGGTCGCAGCGCCGCTGCCCCTGAAAGGTAGGGTGTTCAAAATCCAAGAAAATCAAGGTTGGAAAAGAGGCGCCAGCGCCCCTGAAAGGTAGGGTGTTCAAAATCCAGAAAAATCTCTGCGCGGCTTTGGGCCAAATAGCAAGTGGCGCTTGCGGTGCAGCGACAAGAGGCGCTACGCGAACATTCGGCGAAGGTCTGA